>Ga0099364_10015310_pt1 | contig 10117 bp, 6 predicted proteins | sample TergutTh196P3_FD_73070 | JGI IMG/M metagenome (GOLD analysis project Ga0099364, IMG submission 73070) | Microcerotermes parvus P3 segment gut microbial communities from Pointe-Noire, Republic of the Congo - Th196 P3 | ecosystem: Host-associated > Arthropoda: Insects > Digestive system > Gut ...
TCCATCTTTTGAGGTGCCGGCTTCCCACCGCCGGAGAAACAAGGAGACCCCGTCATCCATGATGTACTGCTCTTGAACCATAGGTCTAACTCCAATATTGTCAAGATATATAATACACCTTATATTGATACTAATGCAATATATCAAAACACTTGCTCCTGCCGGACGGGGACTGATATTACTTATTCTGACAATATTATTTTCCACATCCCTTTATGCACAAACTACAAGCACACCGGATACTCCGTTTTGGCGTAATGCCCTCGGAGGAAGTGTCATTGGACATCCTGTAGCCGAGGTTGAATCTGTGGTTGTAATAACCGACGGGGGGAACCTTAGAGCATACTCCACCTATGGGAGACTCCTGTGGGATTACTATGTCCGGGGAAGGCTGTCTCCTTTTATAAGCAGATCCAGAGAGGGAACCAGTTATATATGCAGAACCGACGGTACATTGATCTCAGTGAACCGTTCCGGCCGGGAGCTATGGCAGGCTGATCTGGGCTCTCCCCTGATTTATCCTGTAATAATTGGCTGGGACGGAAGGCTCTTTATATTTACAGAAAACATGATCACCTGCATGACTGCGGCTGGTTTTACCCTCTGGCAGAGGACACTGGAGAAAGACCTTGCACTTGATCCCTTTCTGGATGTTACGGGAAGCATTGTTCTTGTAATGACTGACGGAGAAGTGCGGAGGGTCGACCCCTTCGGCTCCTTTGTTTCATATGTGTATGTGGACAGAGCTCCGGACGGAAACCAGAGAACCTCCGGTCTGGGTCCCGTACCGTCAGCCGCAAGTTCCGTTCAAACCGGCCGGCGAGGACCTGCCATTCTCCTTTTGTACGATGACCGTCAAATAGAACTGGTCTATATAAACGAAGGAATTGGAGAGTCCCTCGTTGGAAGACTGCATATTCCCTCCCCTCCAATGTTCACAGTTGGAAGGAATGATGAAGCGGCGGTGTTTTTAAGAGACGGGAGGATTTCTCTTTTATCGATTGGAAGAATGGATGTCCTGTGGACAACATCAAGCCATACAACAACGGCGGAGCTTGAAAGCAGTATAATTTTTGAAGACTGGGGGATTATTCTCTTAACAAGAAGCGGTGCCACGGGCTTCAGCCTTGACGGAGAAAGACTCTGGTCGATAAGGCTTACAGGCACCGCAGCCCTGCCCTCCTTCGGGAGCGACGGCATTCTTTATTCGGGAGGCAGGGACTGGATTCTGAACGCCTACCGCATGTCAGACCCGGTAAGGAACAGAATGGGACTTCTCTACGGTGACGCTCCGCCGGGAACTTACGGCACAGGAGTATACAGACCCGTTTCATCGTTATCAGGTGTACCCGGCTTTCAGGAAATTGAAGCAAGGTTTTCAGAAATAACCCAGGCGATTAGAGACGGCTCTGTCGGGGATTCGGAATTGGAATATGCCCTATGGCTGATGCAGACTGCCGGGATCTATATTTCAACCCCCCCAATTCAAAATATTCCCCTTATCAGCGTCCAGCACAGGGTAGAAGCCGCCAGGCTTCTTTCTTTCATCGGCTCCCGTGAGACCATATCCTTCCTTACAACCCTCTTTCACCGGGATCCCCATCCCCATGTTAAGGCCGCCGCCGCTCAGGCAATAGGCCGTATAGGGGTAGACCCCAAAGGTATTGCCATCAGGGCTTTTATGAATGCGGTCTTTCCCCCTTCTCCCATTACTGACGAAGTGATTCTCACCGCCATTGCCGAAGCCGCAGGCGCAATCAGCCGCTTTTCGGGACCGCCCCTCAGCGAAACAGGAATACGCATCCTCACAGCCCTGTCCACCCCGGACAGACATCCGCAGACCCGGAGGCAGGCCTTGGCTGAGATTAGAAGTATTTACCAGTGAGCTTCGTAGCGCAGGGGTTGTTCAAGTACCAGAACATCCAGCAGGGGGATGTTGAACTCTACGATTCTACCATCTATCTCGCCGCCGAGAGCTGATCTAACGGGGCGGGGAAACTGGAATATTGCCAGAATGTTGGCGGAGCTTATTTCATCGGCTATGGCAGAGCTGTAAAATCTGCGGAGAAGACCGAGGTACTCTTCCCTGCTCTCATCCTCTCCGGTTACGATGGGTGCGTTCAGAGCCAGAAGGTATTCCTCCACATCGGGGGAGAGCATGGAAATCAAGATGGGGGCGTTTCCCCTGTCCATGTGTATCAAAAGTGAGGATGAGCCTCCTTCTGTGGAATAGGTGATGAACCGGTTCTCTGTGCCGGGCATGGCAAGAAGATCACCCATGTTGGAGACGACAAGGCTGCCATGCAGGGACGCCGGACCAGTGTTCATGAGCGTGATGCTGCCAACTCCCGGGGCGGAGGCCATGGAACGGCTTATTTCTTGCCCGTCCAGAACATTGGCATTTCCGGTTTGACCCCATAGACTGTTTTGAACGGACTGAATTAGCTCAATTGTGGCGGGGCCCAGAGAAGTTGTAATGAATATTTCCCCGGCTCCGTTTTCTGAAACTATCCCTGCAATTTGTGCGGAACAGGAAAAAAAGAGCGTAAAGAAGAGGAAGAGCAGGAAAACACACAGGTTTTTCATAAATTTTACCTTCATTCATCCAATAGTATAGCAATTAAATGGCGTTTAGGCTATAAGGTAACACGTTTTCCCAAATTATCCAACATTTGTTAATTTTGATACAGGAAAAACAATATGTAACTTTTTTTGGAATTTAGTGCCTTTAATGGAAAATATGCGTGACAAAATATATATTTTTGTATAGTATAGGATGATGGGGTTTCAGATGGGAGCTCTATAGAATTTATTAAGAGGTATATCATGAGTGAACAATTTGTAGGAAAATTCAGAAAAACCATTCCGTGGGCTTTTTTAGATGAATACAGGGGTAATGGAAAAAACGGCATTTCTTTTAAGGGTCAATGGCCGACCATCCCGGAAATGTTTAGAATCAGTGTTTCCCGTTACGGTGAGCGAAACTGCTTTACAGTATTTGAGCCTGACCGCATAACCCTTTCATATAACGAATCCATGGCAAAAATACAGGCTGTGGCCAGATGGCTCCACAGCAAGGGAATACGCAAGGGCGACAATGTAGCTGTCACCGGAAAAAACTCCCCCGAATGGGCTGTAGGCTATCTGGGTGTACTCTTCGCAGGTGCCACTGTGATTCCCATTGACTATAATCTAAAAAATGAAGAGATTGACACCCTCTTAAAAGCTTCCCATTCAGTAATACTCTTTGTTGACGAAGAAAAACATCCCTACTACATGGACAACAAGGGGAAACTAAAGGAAATCATTTCATTAAAAAAAGATCTGGGAACCTATGTTTACACTCTTGACGGGCCTGAAGCAAAACTCGAAGAATGTAGTGAATCTGATATTGCTGCCATTCTCTTTACATCGGGAACAACAGGCGAGCCCAAGGGCGTTATGCTAACCCACCAGAACCTCGTATCCGACTGTTATCTTGCCCAGGGAACTCCGCTCATTCTTTATCATACAGATGTTTTTTACGCCATACTTCCCATCCATCACGCCTACTGTATGCTGGCGGTTTTTATGGAAACAATATCCTGCGGTGCGGAAGTGGTCTTCGGCAAAAAAATGGTCAGCAGCGTTATGCTCAAGGAACTTAAGGAAGGCAAGGTTACCATGCTTCTGGGTGTTCCCCTCCTCTTTTACAAGCTTCTTGCAGGTATAATCCGGGGAATGAAGGCCAAGGGCAAGCTTGTCTACGGCATTCTCTTCTTTTTGATGAAGGTTTCAGGATTCATAAAAAAGGTTTTTGGGAAAAATCCCGGGAAAAAACTCTTCGGCACTGTTCTGGAAAAAGCTTCGTTATCTACAATCAGGATCTGTATCTGCGGCGGCGGGCCCCTGGCTCCTTCGGTTTTCCGCAAGTTCAACCAGATGGGCATAAACTTCGTACAGGGTTATGGCCTCACCGAAACCAGCCCCATCATCAACCTTAACCCCATCGAGCGTTATAAGGAAACAAGCGTTGGCGTAACAATTCCTCAGGTGGAAATGAAAATCCTCAACCCCGACGAAAGAGGTGTTGGTGAAGTCATCGTAAAAGGCCCAATGGTAATGAAAGGCTATTACGAAATGCCCGAGGAAACAGCCGCATCCTTCACCTCTGACGGCTATTTGTTGACCGGAGACCTGGGATATCTTGACAGTGAAAGATACCTTTACCTGACAGGACGCGCAAAAAACACGATAGTAACTGAAGGCGGGAAAAATGTTTACCCTGAGGAAATCGAAAATGAGTTCCAGCTCTTCTTTGATGACATAGAGCAGATAATGATCCGCGGTTATGTGAAAGACGAAAAAATGAAGACCGAAGCCATTGAAGCCCTGGTCTACCCCAACCCGGAACTGAAAAACAAGGCGGATCAGCCCCTTGGGAAAGATGAGGTTAAAGCCCGTATTGATGCGATAATTACCGAGGTTAATCAGAGGCTTCAGCCCTATCAAAAAATCAGCCGAACCGTTATACTGGACAAACCGATGGAAATGACTACAACAAAGAAGATCAAGAGGGTTTCTGTCTAACGGAAGGTAAAAATGGTAATTGTCCCACAGGATAAACTTGAAGGGATTTGTGCGGAAATATTTATAGCTCTGGGAATTCCCGGGGATGAAGCCCGGGATTCCGCAGAGATTCTCGTTGCTGCCGATGCCCGTGGAATTAACAGCCATGGCACGGCCAGGATAAAGCGATATGCCGACGGCATTAAGTCATCCCAGATCAAGGGCGGAGTAACTCCCCGGGTGATCCGTGAAACCCCTGTCTCCCTTTGCCTGGATGCACAGGGTGCAATGGGTCTGTCCCTCAGCAAAAAGGCAATGGAGACAGTGATTTCAAAAGCACGGGAACATGGGCTTGCCGTATGCAGCATTCGTGACTCCAACCATTTCGGCATTGCCGGATATTATTCGGAAATGGCCGCCCGTGAAGATATGATTGGGATTGCCCTGACCAACACCGCCGCTCTCGGGGTTCCCACCTTTGCAAGGGAAGCGGCCTTTGGAACAAATCCCATTGCCTTTGCCGCCCCTGCCCTTGACGGAAAGATCTTCAGCTTGGACATGTCAACCACCACCGTCACAAGGGGAATGGTAGAAGTTTACGAACGCAAGGGACAGCCTATTCCACGGGGTTGGGCGGTGGGAACCGACGGCCTTGCTACCACAGACCCGGTAAAACTTCTCGATGATATGCTCTACCAACGTGGCGGTGGCCTCCTGCCGCTGGGCGGCGAAACCGGAGCAGGATATAAGGGCTACGGCCTTGGAGTGATGGTAGACATACTCTGTGCCATCGCTTCCGGCGGAGAGTATGGCCGGAATGTAAAAGACACAGCCATAACCTCTGCCAGAGTTTGCCATTTCTTTATGGCAATAAGACTCGATCTCTTCCGTCCCCCCGAAGACTTTAAAAAAGATATGAGTGCAATGCTGGACGATCTTAACTCCCTTAAACCTGCTGAAGGAGCTGAACGTGTTCTTTACGCCGGCCAGAAGGAGCATGAAATACAGGAAGAATACCGCCTTAACGGAATACCTCTTATAGACACTACCTGGCAAAGTATTTGCGATGTTGCAAAAGAGCTGGGCATTCAAATCGTACATTGACTTCCATTTCGGCCGATAATGTATTAGAGTAAAGAAAGGAGCATTGCAATGAGAAAACCTCTCCTGTTAGTAATTATAGCAGTCATAATATCGATTCATTTCGCTGGAGCCCAGGTAAACGAGGAAGAGCTTGGAGGGCTGGATCCCGTTGAATTTATCAATTACGAGGGGCCATATTCAAGAATAGACACAAGGTCGCAGATCCGGGACATAGGTTATTCCCTGGGAGTCGCCGTCAGAAACGGAACCGAGCGTCCGGGTGCCCTGAACCGTTATTTTGTAATAAGTTCCAGAAGCGAGCCTGACGGCACAAGGCTGGATGCGGATATTTTCGGGCTTGGTGTGGATACAATGGTTGACCATATCCGCAACCTCCGGCTCATAGTGCAGGGTTATCTGGAAGCGGCATACAATTACTCCGAAAGCGATGCGGCTCTTTTGGCCCAGTACATAACCGTTTACAATGCCGTTTACCGCGGGAATTTGGGATTTTTTGAACCCCGTTACAGAAGACCTGTTTTAACACATCTCAACCGGGAGAGAGTGGGCCTTGCAATCCGCTTTGACGAATGGCCCGGTCAGACACTGATGGTCATCCCCATTGGCTCAGGCTTGGGCGGCCCTTTAAGCGCCGTAGACACCTGGGCCTTGAACGACCCGGCTGTCCGTGAACAGCTCCGCCAGGAGCCGGACAGTTCGCTGGAACAGAGAAGGGACTTTGTTGACCTTCTTGAAAGGGAGGCTGAACAGGCCGCCGAAATAGCCGCCGCAACAAGGGAAGCAGTCCGTCAAGAAGAGGCAAGTATTGCCCAGGAGAGAGCGGAGATCCAGCAGCAGGTTGAACAGGCAAGGCAGCAGGTCGAGCAGGCACAGCAGGATCTGGAGCAGGCAGTTACGACACGAGAGGTAGAGGAAACCCAGCAGCAGGTTCAGGAGGCTCTTGAGCAGCTGGAAGAGGCCCTGCAAAGAGAGGAAGAGCTTGCAGAGCGTGAGGTGGCTCTGGAAGAACTCAGGGAAGAAGCCGAAAGACAGGAAGAATTTGCCGCCCAGAGACTGGACGAAGCCCGTGAAGAAAGGATGGAGATTGCCGATGATCAGCAGGCAATTCTTGCTCCGCCGCCAACACGCATACAGGAAGGCGAAACAGTTTTGGGTGTTACCATTGTAAACCACGACACAGGCCTTGGCCGCCTGGTACGCCTTGACATCAACACGGGAGGGGAAATTTCCAGGTCTCCCATCACTACTGTAAATATAAGATCCATCCTCAGGCTGGACACAAGGATAATTGCCATAGCAGGCGAAAACCGCGGTAACAGCGCAGTCCGTATTGTTGATATTAATGCGCAATCACTGGAAATGATAAGCCAGGGAGATGATGATATTGCCGAGAGCAGTTTACTTTGGTTTAACGGTCAGGAACTCTTTGCCATTACCAACTCCGGGGGTATTTTACAGATAGGCAGGTTCAACCTTGACTTTGTACTGCAGGCACGCTCAACTGCGGAGGTTCACCCCTACGCCTCAATCCTGTTTGCGGAAAACAGAATCATTACCCAGAGACCCGACGGCTCCGCCCTGCTCCTTAACCGGGAGAATCTGAGCGAGATTAGGTAACTGAAAAACAAAGAAAAATAACTGTTATTTATTATTTGTTATCTGATTTAAAAGTTCCACTGTTCCCTGCTTGTTCCCCTCGGGGCCAACACAGGAGGGACAGCCTTTTTCACAGGGACATCTTTCCACAGCATTACAGGCATGTTTAAAAAGCTCCCCTGCCTTTGTTGCGAGGCTCTCGGCAAGGCCTGTGCCGCCGGGGTATTTGTCGTATATGTAAAGGGCACGGGTGCCGAAGTGGGGATCCCTGACACGCTCCGCCACACCGAGATCGCGGGGGTCGCAGAGGAGATATACGGGAGCGATAAGCTTCAAGAGTGAGCCTGCTCCCGAAAGAGCCTGTCCGGCGGCTGCCTCGTTCATGGCCGCCAGCACCTTTCCGCCCCTGGTATCATCATCAAAAAGCAGGATCAGGGCACGGGTGTGCATTTCTTCTTCCGGAAGACTTATCTCCCCGAAGCCCAGGTTTTCGTGGCTGTGGAACTTGATCTTTTTGAACTTTGTAACCTGGGTGCGTACAAGTACATCACCCAGTACGCCCCTGCCGGTATGTGAACTGTCAGTATTATCATCCTGAAAAGAAAAAGACTCATCCTCGGAGAGAACTTTAATGTCGGTTTTTACAAGACCGTCGGTGTAGTAGTTTACCTCCGATTCCCGCACAAGGCATTTCCGGTTTTCTATGTCGAGTGTTTCAACCATGTATTGGGCGCCGCGGTGCATGTAGACGGCATTCTCAAAGATGAGCTCTTTGGCACTTGGCCTGTCCATCTCACCTATGACCGTGTTCCTGCCCTGTGTCACATCGATTATAACTACATTGTCCACCGTGGCGGAACGCAGGCTGATCCCTTCGGCCGGGTAGGAGCGATCCGACCAATACCATTGCCCGGCGGTGTGGCGGACAATGCCCTCCTCCTCCAGGTATTCCAACACAGGCAGGGCCGAATCTACAGGGAAGCTGTCCCCGCCTTTTTCCAGAATGTCGTCCCGGAAGGACAGTTCAAAAGAGGCGCAGCGCATATGGTCGGAAAGTATATAGGGGTTGTCCGGGTTCAGCCTTGCTTCCTCGGCGCTTTTTCCGAAAAACCAGGCGGGGTTGTTCATAATGAACTGATCCATGGGCGAAGACGAGGCGACAAAGACCGAGACCGAACAGCCTCCCCTCCTTCCTGCCCGGCCGGACTGCTGCCAGAAGGAATTAAAAGAGCCGGGGAAACCTGCCACTACCGATGCGTCCAGGCCGCCAATGTCTATGCCCAGCTCGAGGGCGTTCGTCGAAACCACTCCCTGAATACTGCCGTCACGGAGGCCCCTTTCTATCTCCCTCCTCTCATTGGGCAGGAGCCCTCCCCTGTATGTCTCCACCCTGATCCCCGAATTGCCGGTGTAGATATTGGCCAGGTCTTCCCTCACATAGGAAGCAGCTACCTCGGTTTTGAGCCGGGAATGGGCAAAGAGGATGGTCTTGATTCTGGCTTGCAGGAAGGCAAGCATCCATCTCCTGCTCTCGGTGACAACGCTCCTTCTTATGCCCTGAACAGAATCTACAAGGGGCGGATTGTAAAGGATGATACGCTTTTCCCCGCGGGGAGCGCCGTTGTTGTCCACGAGGAACACTTCCTCCCCAATGAGGGTTTCGGATAGCTCTTTTGGATTGCCAATGGTTGCCGAGCAGAGAATGAACACCGGTTTGGAGCCGTAGTATTCTGTAACCCGCTTTAGTCTGCGAATAAGATCCGCCACATGGCTTCCCAGGACTCCCCTGTAAGCATGGGCTTCGTCAATAACAATATATTTAAGACATGAAAAAAACTTTATCCACTTTGGATGATTCGGTAAAACTCCTGCGTGGAGCATGTCGGGATTGGAAATAATGATCCGGCCTGTGTCCCTTGCGGACACCCTCAAGCTATCGGGAGTGTCTCCGTCATATGTAACGACTTTTATGGGAACGGCTCCGGCATTTAGGCTGGCATCGCCGCTCCCCACGACTTCATTTAGTTCCGACTGCTGATCCTGGGAGAGAGCTTTTGTCGGGAAAAGGTAAAGAGCCCTTGCGTTTTCGTCCCGTATAAGCGCATCGAGAACAGGCAGGTTATAACAGAGGGTTTTTCCGGAAGCGGTGGGAGTTACCACTACAGTGTTCCGTCCCCTTGTTACATTCTCCCACACCTCAGCTTGATGGGTGTATATATTGTCTATTCCCCTTCCCTTAAGGGCTTCTATAAGGGAGCTGTGAAGACCAGGAGGAAAGGATGCAAATGAACCATCCGAAGCAGGCAGAATTTTTTCAACTACTATGTTTGGCGCAAACTCGGGGCTGGAAAGGATCTTTTCAAGAATGGCATAGTTATCCAGCTACTCTCTCCTCCATGAATCCCCATCAGAATCTCTTATTGTGTCTGAATCAATAATTGTCCATGGAAGTCTTATCCAGTCTGTCGGACTGTCATGTCCGGCCAGGGTGAATGTATTACCGGAAACTGAAAAAGTGCCTGTAAAGGTGCGTCCGGCTGTCTTTAGTGTGTAATTATTTCCGTCAAAAGTGATGGAGTCGTTTGAGCTGAAGATATATGTGCCGGACAGTTCGGCTCCCGGCTGGATCGTATCTTGTTGGGAGGTCTGGCTGGAAAAGACAATCCTGCTGTTGGCTGCAACAAGGACATTCATTTGGGGAAACCTGTTTCCGTTCACAGCTTCCAGCATAATATCATAGCGGTTTACTATGTTTATGGGGAAAGGCAGGTTAAGGGTTATGGATTCGCCGTTAGCAAGGGTCTGATTCAAAGCTAGTCTGTCATTTCCCCATACAGATGATGCGGTTTGGCTTATAAAAACAGACCTG
>Ga0099364_10015311_pt1 | contig 10117 bp, 5 predicted proteins | sample TergutTh196P3_FD_73070 | JGI IMG/M metagenome (GOLD analysis project Ga0099364, IMG submission 73070) | Microcerotermes parvus P3 segment gut microbial communities from Pointe-Noire, Republic of the Congo - Th196 P3 | ecosystem: Host-associated > Arthropoda: Insects > Digestive system > Gut ...
CGCAGTTTTTTTAGTAAATTTTGATAATCCGCAAGCGTACTGTATCTATGATGTTGGTTGTGCTTTTGAAATATATTAAACTCTGTGGGTATATCTTTATCGGCATCGTTTCTGTTAAAACTTTGTGTGCCTAATACAAGCCCCGTAATATCTGCAATAACGGAACTATCTGCATTTTCAGTTTTGTTTTCATATCCTACGTCCGCCTCGCCATGCAGAAATACATAATGATAATCATTTTCAGCAGGTTGGCCTTGCTGGTTATCGTAAAGACGCTCAAAAGTTCGCGTATAGTTGAAGCTTACAATATAGGTTTCGGTTTTTTCATTACCTGACTCACGTAAAAAAATCCCCTGGTTTAACTCATATGCAGCAACCCGTGAACTTTTGTTGATTTTTTCCTGGCAATATATTTCAAATGCGCGAGTAAAAAGACGCAATTCTTTATATAATTCCGTAACATTTCTAGACATATGATCGTTTTTATAGAAAACAAATTTTTCAAAAAAGCTATTGGGTTGCAATTTTTTGACAGGTTTTCCCCAACTAACCCCCCGGTTTGCATTACGACTTTCATTCTCTCGGTAGAATTGTATTACTGCTTTTCGTATTTCGTTCTCAAAATCAATCCATGTTCTGTCATCATCAAGGTTCCCGGTAATCTTTAAAAAATAATTCAACCATACATTTTCGGCGATAATTTTTTCGAATTCCTGGTTGATACTTAAATCATTGGAAATTTTTCCGCTACCCTGATAATCACGGCAATATTTAAGAAAGTCCGTGTATTTTGTCGGAAGACCGTGGGCAATATCAAATCCATTGCCGATAATCAAAATATTCATATCAGTTTTCCTCCAGAAAATCCTTTATTTCCACGCGGACTTCCTGACTTTCAACCTCAACTTCAACCTGATTGTTAAGACGAATAGGTTCATAGATTTCAATATTTTGGTCAATAGCTTCAAAGCTGACGGCGAGAGCGTATTTTGCCTTAAATACACTTCCCCATCCTTTATGTCCGCGAACGGCAACGCAGAATTCTTCACTTAATTGATGGGAGTTGATTATACACCAATCCTTTTGCAGGGTTTGGCCTTTTCGGTTAAAATCTTTTATTATTCCCCAGTTATTTCGCTCACGGATAGTCCACTCAAAATTACCTTCATCCTGAATGCTTTTATCAGTTTCAAAAATACGTTGACTGAATGTCTCGGATGTTTCGCCCTTGTTGCTGCAAACCCAATCCAACCAGGTCGAAAGATAACCCTTAATTTTTCTTCTTGTACGGCGTGGTTTTGCCGAATATGAGAGCGTAATTTCCACAAGAATATTATACTCATCACCAATACTCTGAAGTTCATCGGGAATTTTGATTTTATATATATGCGCCTCACCCGCGCCGATTTCGGCAACCCCGGTTGTTACGAGTGTTGCGCGATAATCGTTGTTTCCGGTCGCTTTTTCAACATCAGGCAATCCGTAACCCATTTGCCGCAACAGCATCTGTTTTTTTTCAGCGGTCAACGAAGGAGAATAGTTAGGCCATTTCGCAGATTGCGCAATTAACGCGCGATAAAGCAATGCCGGGGCGTTTGGTAAGACTTTTTGTATTTCCGCCGCTATATATGCGACCTTTGGAGCGGCGAATGACGTTCCAATGTTGTCTTTTGAATATGCCGGCCCTTCTGGTGAACGGCGAATAAGTTCCGGGCATACTTCTTCGGGAGTTGTTAAAGAATTATCGCCTTTGTTAATAGCGTGAGTTCCGCCATATTCAACAACATCTGGTTTTATGCTATCCCAGATGCCAGGCCCTCTACGAGAAAAAGACGATATTTCTCCCTTTTTTCCCATAACGATCCGGTCTAAATCTTCAAAATCACTATGAGAGATAGAACCTACTGTTAAAGCCTGCAAACTTTGAGCGGGATTTGATATCCGCGATAAATCTTTTATAAAATAATCCGGATAATTATGTCCCGATTGAATATATTCGGAAATTTCAGCGGCAGTTATATTGCCCGCCGCTTGTATGAACAATACATCGTTCTCATAAGAATAATTATCAATTTCCGATGCCCATGCCGACATATGTCTAAATTCATCAAACGACTTGCCTTCACCAATCGAATGATTAAAGATTTTTGATTTGGCAGAAACCTCGCGCGCAAACTTCTTTACGACGTCGGAAATGATATATACAGGATTCAATTCCGAAGGTACAGTGTTATTATGATCAATGGCTTTGATATTGCGGATAAAACAAGGCAACTGGTAATGCCCGCCTGCGGGTATACCTTGAGGATACAGCACTGCGCCCGCAACCCTTGTTCCATGACCGCCGCCACCGACATCATCATTTGTTGTCGTTTTTCCCGGAATTATGCAAATCGAATCAGTTTGTATAACAGACGATTGAAGAAGTCTGTGGTTTTCCTGAATCCCGCTGTCAATTACGCAAACAATAGGACTGTCGTCCGACGGGGGAATGGGGATTAAGTCGTCGTCGATATTTTGGGCGTCCTCTGTTGCCGATTCCATTTTGATTTCCTCGGCTTCAGAAACTTCAAAAATATAGGCATAGTTGAGCACGATGTCGCGTAATCCTGCGCCGTTTATTGAAATTCGAACTGTGAAGCTATCGGTTTCATGAATATAGCTGGAGCGGAAGCTGCCATTATAAAAACCAACAATGTTCTCTAACTGTTGATGGCGTTGCATTTCTAATTCATCGATCTTGCTATAAAATTCGTTTTTCAACTGTGTTAAGCGCATTTCATAATCATTGTCGTTTTCATCAGCATTTCTGTCGGGCAGAGACGGCGCGGTGGTTAAGCCGTTACATTCTACCGAAATATCTATGGTAAATGGAGTGTTTGCGTCAATTGTCGCCCATTTATCATAAAGCGTTTTTGACAGAATACGTTTAAGCCTGTCTTCATCAGCGCATAAAGCATACACTTTTGCGGGCGATCCGCTCCGCTGCTTATTACGGATAAAAGCGTCTACTTTTTGTATGAATGTTGATAAATCGATTTCTTCCGAAGACACGACAATAAATCCATCGTCAAGATCGCATACAACTTCAAATCCCATGCCGCGTAAAAAATCCACATCAGTTGAAGGGTCAATTTGAAGAAGGAAGGGTATGTCGCCGTCTATAACGGGTAAATTTTGCTGAACACGTTCGGCGCGGCGGTCTTGCCAGAAACGTGATAAATTTGCCGCGCCACTTTTAAGTTTATTGCCATGCTGTGCTCGATTTTGTTGATTTTGCGCGGTTTGCGTTTGAGGCGGAACATTGGGTCTGCGATAAAACGCCCGATCTCTCTCTTTTAACGGCAGCGCCAAATGCACAAAATTTTTCTTGTCAGCCATCGTTTTGCACCTCTCGTCATTAGAATTTTGAACCTTCGGCTATCGCCTGTTCAAAATGGATTTTGTCCACGCGTTTATTTCCCTCTAAAACACTGTATTTTGCCGCCCGTTGCGCAATAAGTACAATGTTAGCGTATGAACAACCATCTAATTGTTCTGACAATGCGCGGAAATCCACTGACGAAGATATGGGTATCGCCGAAAGCGTCATTTTTATGAGCCGCTCGCGTTCCTCAATTTGCGGCATTGGCAATTCAATAATATCATCAAAACGACGGAACAACGCTTCGTCCAATGTTATCTTCAGATTGGTGGCTGCTATGACAAGGCCTGGGGCGTTGTATTCGTCTAATAATGTAAGGAGCATATTGACAATGCGCGGAACTTCGCCGACATCCTGAGTAGATGTTCGTGATTTTGCGATAAAATCACATTCGTCCAGCAACAAAACTACGGGGTCGCGCTGACAGTAATCGAACACCGCGCGCAAATTCGACGCCGACTCGCCAAAATACGAGGAAAGCAGGGCGTCAAAGCGGACTTTGAGCAACGGTAAGCCCAAATTCCAGGCTATTCGTTCCGCGCTGAGTGTTTTTCCACACCCCGGCTTGCCATATAATAAGATTTTTCGTTTGGGTAAAAGATTATACTTGCCAAGCCGTTCTTTAGCCCTAAATTCCTTCTCAATTAACAGCAAACGTTTTTCAACATCGTACGATAACACCATATGATGTTTCAACAGTTCACGCGGCACAAAAGAAACAAGCTGGGAATTGTCGCGTTTGCTTGTTGGCAATGCCGAAACACCGGCGCCGTTGGCGGACTTATCGCCGAAGACTGTGAAACGAGGCTTTTCAGTCGCGGAAATATGATTCAGCACATCGGCGAGTATGCCGTGACCAAGTTTTCGTTCTTCGTCTATTATTGTACGGGCTATCTTTTTAAGAGAAACTATGTCCTCGGCATATATACCTTTGAATAGCCTTTTCAATAAATCAGCTTTCATGGCTTGCCACTCCTATTCTTTTCCAATTGGGAACGCGGGCAAGATGCCCGCGCTCCCAGGCCGCCGGTTTACACCGGCGGTTATAAACGTTATGTCCTTTCAGGACATTTGAACGCGGGCTTGCGCCCGCTTTTATCTTGAATTTGCAATGGGCTGTCGGGCGATAAGTAGGGGATGCAGTGTTCGTCGGTTAATGCTAGCGCAAGGCGGTTGCGCTCCAGAGCGGCGGCGCGGGTAGTGCGGGCGGCGGCGGGCGTACAGGCTGTAACGATCAACATATGCCCTTCCGCCAGCGGTTCCCGTTCATGCGCAAGCGGGCGATAATCACGGATTCCGCGCGCCAGTATTTTTATTACGCAAGCCTTGCGGCGTAATAACGAATGAAGCGCCTGCTGTTCCAATGGCGAATGAAAACCGCTGACAATGGTTTTCCGCGCTTTTATCCATTCCGGTATCCGGTCAAGCGTTTCAATCATGATATGACCGGGACATTCGCGTGAGGCTATCAAAGCAAGCAGAGGCCTTTCGAGCAAAGCCTCGTTGCCGACGCCGACAAGCTGCAACGGCTTGTCGGCGTCAAACCGTTTTTGGATTGATTCCGGGATCGTGATGGGTGCCGGTTTCATGCTTCCTCGTCTGCGCTGCCCATGCGGTATTTAATATCGTAATTGATAATGAAGTCTAATGCTTCATTATCAAGACCAATAGCATAACCATATGCCATATCAATTTGATCAATAAGGCTCTTGGAATATTTGGGATAAATACATTGAATGTGAAGTTTTCCATACTTTTTATAATTCATAGTCAATACATTTGATGAATCCTGGAAAGATTCCATTATTTTGCCTCCAAGGTTAATAATTGTTTTTAACGTATCTTGTCCACTGATTCGCCCGACAGGAAATCCGCAAACCTCCCTTTTATTTAAATTTCGTACATCTGAATAAATAGTTAGAAACCAATAAAAAATATTAGAATTAAGCAGAGCCAGTACCAATGTTGATGTGTCGGCATCAGGGAATGTTATTGTTTTTAGCTCAGAAGGATTTCGAAGCTTGCCCGTGTCATCAATGATTGCAGGTATAAAATTTAAAATCTGGACAAAACCACTTAGTTTTCTTGTGTAGTAGATAACATGTTGTGAATTGGAACAAACTATTCGATCAACAGGTGTTGAGAGATTATATATAGCTTCCAGTATTTTAGTTTCAATGTCAAAACCAATTTTAGGAATTGATCCGTTCCAATTATATTGGATAGAATTTAATTGATATTGAAGCGTTGGAAAAAGATATTCACGAGCAATAGTATTCCATTTATGATATTTTGTCGTAAACGCTCCAAGTTTGCTTCCTTTATGCACGATAACAATTGACAATCTAATATGTTCTAGTCCATCAAACAATCTTCCTGGCCTATCATTATAACTGCTAATAAAACATTTTCCGGAACTCAAAAAAAGATTTTTCAAAGGTGTGTATCCATCCGTACACGTAGACGCAACCGGAATAATAAATCCAAAAGTTCCTGCTTTTGAACAAACATTGTTCAAAATTCTTTCTGAACAGATGGCATATAAATTTCCACAATCCATTGTTGAGTATCCCAAAAGTTTGTAAGCATCCTTTATCTTTCTTATCTCCACATACGGCGGATTTCCGATTACCACGTCAAATCCGCCTTCGCGCATTACGCCGTAAAACTCAGCGAACCAGTGAAAAGGCTGATGGCTTTCGCGCCAGGGATTAAATTCTTCAGGATTATCAATGTTGATGTTGTAATCATGCGCAAGATACCTGTCAAGTTCCATGCTCAGTTGGCCGAACCTGTCGCGCAGGCAACGCTTGTCTTCCGCCGTTACCTTGCCGCCGTGAACAGTCTGCTGTTCGCGGAAACGGTCGAATAAATCGGCCATATCCGCAATACGGGCTTTAATCTCGGCGCGATGGCTTTGATAAAAATCCAGGGTTTTGTTGGCGTTAAACTGCTCTTCTGTGGCATAGCCCACAAGCGTGTTGCCGGCTCGGATGTTGAAATCTATGTCCGGCAGCGGTTCAAGATCACGCTCCTTGTCAACCTGCGCGACCAGTTTCAGGAAAAGACGCAGTTTACAGATTTCAACCGCTTCAGCCATGATGTCCACGCCGAAAAGATTATGCAAAATGATGTTTTTATAAATGTAGTAACGCCTCGAAGGATGCCTGTTGACTTCCTCCAACGCCTTGACGAAATCAGCCGCGCCCGGTTTGCCCAGCTTTTTGGCGTCTTCCACAAAACCTTCCATGCGGTCAAGACAGGCTTCATAAAGCGGCTCCAGAATATTCAGCGCGGCGAAAAGGAAGGCGCCCGACCCGCAGGTAGGGTCAAGTATCGTGATGCCGTAATGAAATTTTTCATGCGACTTTTCCGGAACGCGCCCGACAATCGACTGCCATACGGCGCGCAGCAGATCGGGGCTGGAACAATCGGCAATCATATCCTGTATAAACTGGCGGATGTCCAGATTCAACGTGATCAGATCATCAGAGGAACGCACTTCTCCATTACGGAGTTTTTCCAATATCGAAAGACAACGCGCTCGCCTTTCGGCATATTCACGCCATGTTTCGGTTGGAAGCGTACCGCGCTCGCCCGTTGCCGTGGAAAACAAGGCTTCGCCCAGATTGTAGCGTTTGTCGAACATTCGCGCTTTGGCGTCTTTCATGCCGGTTTGCACGAAATCAGGCAAGGCGGTTTCAGGTACAAGCTCGCCCCCGGCGTCTATGACGCCGGTTTTCATTGCCGGATAAATATAGCGTTCAGGGTCGTTCCTTAACAGATTCCAAACGGAAGCCTCGCCGTCAAACGCCACTTTGCAGCGTTCGCGGGCGCGTTCCAATAAATGCGGAATTACCGTGTTTTTACTGATGTATTCGGTAATGTCCTCCTTTGTGTAATAGGCGCCCATTTGTTTTTGATTGATGTATTTTTCAAAGATATAGCCCAATACGTCGGGGTTGATCTCGCGTCCGGATGACAATGGCCTGTCGTCAAGATGCCATTCCCACTCATCGAAAAACGCAAAAAGCCGCTCGAAGGCTTTATCGGGAATGTCTATATCCGGATTGCATTCTTCAATTTCATGCAGGGCAAAAAGGCCGCCGTTAAGATACGGCACATTGCCGAGAAGTTTGGTCAGCTCGGGATCGCGCTCGTTTTTGGGCGCGCCAAGACCTTCATGAAACAGGCGCCGCAAAAATATGCGATAGAAACTGTGAAACTTGTTTTCGCCGGCGGTCGCGCGGACGCTCGACAGACGTTTTACGAGATAGTTTTCATCGCCGTCCAGAAATCCTTTTTTCTGGATGAAATAAATAAACATCAGCCGGTTGAGCATCAGCGAGGCGTATAAATTCCTGTCGCCGATCCGGCCAAGTCCCGTAACGAACCCGGCGAAGTCTTCATGCTGCGCTTTAAACCTGTCAAAAAAACTTTTGGAGATACGGTCTCGGTCAAAGGCTTTACGCAAACCGGTAATGACGTCGGTCAGCGTGATTGCGTCTTCCTCTTCCAACGACCATACGATTTGCGAAAGCTTCTGACGCAGGGATTCGCCGCTTTGCCCCTTGTGCCAGGCGTGGTTGCGAGTGACGGCGGGGCGTCCGGGCGCGCGGGAAACCCAAAGCCAGGTCATCCTGCTTTCGGCGGCGTCGGCGAAAATCAGCAGATGTTCATGGGCGATTTTAACGGCTTCTTTTTCAATACGCAGCAATACCGGCCGTTCGGGGATTCCGCCGCCGCTGTCCGGCGAGCAGCGAAACACGGCTACGCCGCGTTTTTGCGCAACCTGGGTAAGGGTGAAACTACCGCCTTCGACCGTGATGGTTTGCGGTTTGAGCGCGGCGTTGTCCCAACCGAGTTCGTTGAACAGTTGTTCCAGGCTGAACGCTTCGAGAAGTTTTTGAAACCGCGCCGGGTCAATCGTCATTCTTTTTTTCCGTGTGGGAAGCAAATCCAATCGCACTATCGTTATAGTATGCCGTTCGCTCCGATACCGTCATGCCTTTTGTTTCATCCTGAATCATGAGGCGAATCGCATGGACTTCCCTAAGGGCAGACGGTTCGTCGACAAGATCGGGATCTTTAAGGAAATCGTTAAGCGTTTTCGTCATGGTCTATCACCTCTCCTAAGCAAGGCTATATTCCCTCGTTTTTCTGTATCTGTTATGTAAGCCCCATGGAACAAATTAGTCTCGGTTCGCGCCGGCGATCAGGCGCGTCGTCGATTACGCATAATCGTTCGTCTTCCCGCAACGCGAATACGAGTTCAACCAGTTGCGTGTCGCTGATTCCCGCCTTGATCTGGCGGTTGAGGCTGTCCGTCGCGGATTGGCGGAGCGGGCAGCGGTAGATTTCTTCCAATACCCTGTCGACGCGGTGAACATATTCTTCAGTGATAAAAAGATTTCGGTTGCCGCCATGAGTTTCGCGGAAGCGTTTCAAACGCTCGTAGACCTTGAAGCGCGCGCCGGACGGACGGCCGAGCGAACCGCCGAAAGACTTTTCCTCCGCTTCGATATGAGACATTCCTCTTTCCGTAAGCGCGTGATGTTGTTCCGTACGCGGAAGCGCGGGCGTATCCGCCGAACAAGCGGCGGCTCGTAAAATTGTAAATTGGGACTGGGTAACGGGATTCCCCGATTCATCAACCCAGGCCAGCGCGTCGTTATCCTGAGCCGTGCGCATGTATACCAACGCGCCGGGAGGAGCGTCCGGCGACGGCGTATGCGCTTTGGTGGCGTAAACAACATTCGGCATGGCTTCTATCCTGGCGGAAAGCGACGGGTCGGCGTCCGTGGCGTTTTTCCATATCTGGTAGGCATACGATGACAAGTCAACCTCGGAATCGTCGTTATCGTCGAGAATGCCGTTCATTTCGGTATACAGGTCGCGGATCATATTTTCGTCGTCTATTTCATCATCGAAGAAACTTTCGTCGGAGCCGACAACTATTGCGTTTTCCGCCAGGCGCTGCCTGACGCGCGCCCGGAGACGAATGATCCGTTCGATTCCATCCGCCGGAACAAAGGAATAACAAAAAATGCTGTCCGACTGCTGACCGATGCGGTCAACACGTCCGGCGCGTTGAATCAGCCGGATGATAGCCCAGGGCAGATCGTAGTTGACGATAACATGCGCGTCTTGAAGATTCTGCCCTTCGGAAAGCACGTCGGTTGTGATCAACACGCGCAGTTCGTTCTCCCTGCTGATTTGATCGCGTTTACCGTTCGATTCAGGCGAGAACCGCCAAACCTGCGCGGTTGGGTCCGCGCTGTTACCGGTAACCTCTTCTATCCGCTGAACGCCGCGTTCCGTAAGCCTGCGTTTGAGGTAACGGGCGGTATCGGCAAACTGCGTGAAGACGAGCAGTTTATCCTCCGGATGAACGTTGTTTATAAGATTTATCAGGGCGCTCATTTTTGTATCAGCGTCCGGATTCCAGTCGCCGCAAATTTGCAACAGCCGTATCAAAGCCCGCGCGTCATTCAGTAAATCACGAGCCAGTTCCCCGGTGAAGAACGTTCCCGCAAGCCATTTGAAGCGGTTTCTCAACCGCCCGCTGTAATCTTCATAGGCTTCGGCCGCGCGGCGGCGGTAATCCGCTTCCGCGAGCAATCCGTTTTCGGTTGAGGTTGCCGTTTGAACATAATCGACGTTGTCATCATTGTCGTCCGCCAAAAGGCCGTC
>Ga0099364_10015312_pt1 | contig 10116 bp, 11 predicted proteins | sample TergutTh196P3_FD_73070 | JGI IMG/M metagenome (GOLD analysis project Ga0099364, IMG submission 73070) | Microcerotermes parvus P3 segment gut microbial communities from Pointe-Noire, Republic of the Congo - Th196 P3 | ecosystem: Host-associated > Arthropoda: Insects > Digestive system > Gut ...
AAGTCGTTTGAAAAGCGAGCATTATGCCTCTAGAAATCAAGACAATTATTCCGAATAACATAAGACTTATTGCGTCATAAGCAGGTGGTAAACCAGCTGGTAAAGTAGCCGGGGAAAGGCGTTCCCAATATGTTACGCAACGTATTCTTTCGCCAAAATAGCATACACTGCTTCGTCGACCCATATCTCGTCTATTCGCGCCCAGAATGACTGAATATGCAGAGCTTCCCTGCGCATACCGTTGCGTTCCATGATTCTATATGAGCCATAGTTTTCAGCAGCGCAATTGGCATATAAACGGCGGAGCTTCAAGTCCTCGAAGCCATAGCGGATGAGTTCCGCTGCAAGCTCAGTACCGTAGCCTTTTTGCCAATGGTCTATATGAAGTATCCAACCCATGCTGGCGGTATCGTTATTAGAATCTGGGTATATTCCACAGCTGCCAATTGCCTTGCCTGTCTCTTTGAGCACGATGGCAAAGTCTTTCCCTGGCTTCGCAGTAGGTAGAAACTCTCTGGTCTGTTCTTCGCTGTTGGGCCCCCAAGACATATAGCGCACATTTTCAGGGTTCATAGCCCACGAATGAACAGCATCGAAATCATCGTTGACAATAGGGCGCAAAATAAGCCGGTCAGTATGGAGTATGTCTTTGTATGTCATGTTCTTACCTCTGTTGTATTCTAAAATCAATAGGAGATGCCGTTGTCAAATATATCATACAATTTGCATGTTTGTCACCATGATTATATTTTGATATAATCTTCTTACTGCCTAGAATCCAGCGATCAATACAATAGGGGAGGTGAACAGATGAATCTTGTTAACAAAAAAAAAGACAGCAAATATCTTCAATACACCTCCAAAAGACTACGGGGATGCAACCTATTGTTGCATTTCTGCAGTTTACCACAGGGGCAGGCTAAAGTGCAAGTTTATATGGGAATAGACTATGCCTATTTTCCTTACATTGCACGAATAAATCAGATCCCCTATGAATAGCAAACAGGGAGATGTTAAGGAAAACCTTACCACCTCTTTTTCTTGCCTTTATATCGATGATAAGCTATAATGTGTCAGTGAGTTGAGGCAATGTTTGCGTATTGCGAATCATCTACCGAGACAAATGACTAAAAATGCGCAAAATCCACGCTCTATATCCATAAAGTAACCAATGGTTTTTTAGTAAGTTGGAACAAGGCAGTGCAGCACTATTGAGCGGAGCCAACATACGCGCCATAAATCCAACGCTGCAAATATTATCCTAGTCAATCACAACTACCAGTATAATCGAATTGATAAAGTAGAGTGGCAATGGAAAATACGATGTATTCATATCCGATGCCGCTCTTTCGATGCTAAATGCCAGCATATTCATAGGAGCGACAAATGAACGATTTTCGCACAGAAGAACAAGCCTATCTCGATATCACGCTTTCGTTGATTGATAAGAGAATGGCTGCCCTTATCGACTCAATGGAGGATGACAAGGAGACGCTGCTGGAAATACTGCGTGGTTCAGCAGGATCATATTCCGCTAGCAATTTCAATGATTTGGCAACGCTTACGACAATCGAAGCGGAAATAACCAACGCTCATAATACAGTAATCAGCAGCGGTACGGCAATGGAGAGGCTATCAACACTACGGGATACGCCGTATTTTGGACGTTTTGACATGAGAGAAGAGGGATTTGCAGACTACGAAAAATTCTATGTCGGGCGCTTCAACCTAATGGATGAAGATACATTCAGGGGTATCATCTATGACTGGCGCACACCTATCGCAGCTGTTTATTATGAAGACCTAGGTGATGTGCCATATGAGACACCAAGCGGTATCCAAACCGGTTATGTGAACTTAAAGCGCCAATTTAAAATTAAAGAAGGAAAACTGATTTACCTTTTTGACACTGACCTTAACGTAAACGATGAAATGCTTGCTCAAGCTATGGTGGAGAGCGGAAGTGACAGGCTCAAGGTCATTGTCAGCACAATTCAACGCGAACAAAACCAAGCCATCAGACATAAAGGCAACGATACGTTGATTGTTTTAGGGTCAGCCGGATCGGGTAAAACATCTGTGGGTATGCATAGGTTGGCATGGCTTCTTTACAATGAGCGCGATAAGCTTATGGCAAAAGATTGCGTGATCATATCTACAGGAGCTGTGTTTAGCAATTATATAGCAGGAGTGCTCCCCGAGCTTGGAGAAGAAAACGTCAAAAGTTTCGTGTTTGACGAGCTCTTGGGGATTTCAGGGTATTATGAGCAGATAGCCTATGTCTGCGGTGCAGATCCCGGTGACGAACGGTTGGCGGCAATTAAAATAAAGTATAGCGATAAGTTTATGCAATATATCAGAAAGCACTTTGATGACTTCGAGCTTGCTTTTAGGGATGTTGTATATCGTGGACACGTGATTTGTCGCGCATCTGCTTTAAAATCCATTGCCTCTGATGGCAAACGCAAATATCCGTTCCACCTTGCATATAGGCGAATTGTCAGCTATATTAGGGATGAATGCGATGAGTTCTTCCGCAATAATAAACGCGGCTTAATGAACGCGATATCAAACGAGAGCGATGAGGTGCTTCTGGAGGAGGAAATTAGTCAGATATATAACAAGGAACGTAAACAGTTTGTTAGTGATAGCATTAGCGCATTTGAAGAGCTGAATATGATAGATCGCGAATTTGAGCTATATCGGCGAATATACCAAAATTATTGCATTGAGAACAATATCAATGTTTACGAACCCGAGATGCATTATGAAGACATGCTAATTGTGAAGTTCATCGGTTCGCTTATTGGCAAAATCGAGCCTAGATCTGATGTTTCGCAAGTTTTGCTCGATGAGGCTCAAGATTATAGCCCGTATCATATAGCTGTTTTACGCTGCATGTTTGAGAGAGCGAAATTCACTGTTCTCGCCGACCCGCAGCAAGCAATCTACCAAGAAATAGCTATCACCCGGAGCGAGCGACTAATATCTTTGTTTCCAGGGGCTGATATATTAGAGCTTCAGCATAGCTACCGGTGCACAAAGGAAATATTCGCATTTGCGTGCAGCTATCTAGGAAAAACACCGGTTGAAGGGCAGACGCGTTCCGGACCTGAGCCGGTAACAATACATTCAGATGCTATATCTGCAATTAATGGTATTATCTCCACTATAGACTTGCACACAGTAACTGTGGGCATCATCACCCGTACCACCCCGGAAGCAATAGAAGTGAGAAACAAACTCAGCACTTCCGCAACCCTTGTGGGTAAAGGGGAGGGTATAATAACAACAGGTGTTACAATCATGCCGTTTTATTATGCAAAGGGACTGGAGTTTGATATTGCAATACTTGTCAATTGCGAAAACACAAATGACCCTCTCAACGGTAACCTAATGTATACCTTGTGCAGCCGCGCATTGCATCAACTATATATTATTGAAGAAAACCGCTGAGACAAGATAGACAACATGGAAAGCGAATTCATGAATCGTTCAGGAAGAAGAGTGTCCTATGAAAATCGGCGGAAGCGCAAGAAATGACGGAGTGAGCTTCGTATCGGAGAATTTTTCTGCAAAATTCACATTTAAGAGTAACGGAGAAATAGAAATAAAAGCCGGCAAAAACCGCGCTGCCGGCAACGCGATAATAGAACTAATGGAGAAAATACCCTTTCTTCGAGCTATATCAAAAGTTATTGCCAGCAACAAGCTTCTGCTCTTCTGCCTAGCATCTCAGATTGTGATGGACATTGTTTTCGCCAAGAGCAGTGATGGAACGCAATTGTCAACTGGTATGCAAATTATGTTGATTATAATTTTAGTGATTGCTTTGATATGTTTGCTTTATGCATTGAACAAAGTCCTGTTTCGTTCAAAGCGCACATGGACTTTTCATGGAGCAGAGCATAAGACAATCTATGCTGTGGAAAATGGCATAGAACTGAATGTAGAAAATGTCAGAGGCTGTCCGCGTATAGCAAAGAGATGCGGCACAAACTTCGTGGTTTTCATGTTGCCGATTTATTATGTTTCGTCGATTTTTATTCCACATGGGTCTGTATGCATAATTTTGGCGATTTCTGTTGCTTATGAATTGTTTAACATCAAAAAAGGAGACAAGCTGCCAATCATTAGCCTGTTCTACAAGCTGGGTTATTGGTGTCAGCAGAGGTTTTTCACAGCAGAACCGACAGACGAACAGCTAGAAGCAGCGATTGCCACGATGAGAAGACTCATTGAATTGGAAAAATCCGAGAAAATATCTCAGACAACCACGCAAAATGCATGATGGATTCTATAAGCAAAGAAATCAGTGATTAATTATTCACTGATTTATGCGCATGGAATAGATGATATCTACCTTTGTGGAACAAACACGATTGAAAAGCGTCATACCATTATAGAATAGCGAAACAACACGAGCTGCTAGTGATGCCAAATGCGCCAAAACATCGAATCCGGTATTCGTTGCACGGTTGCATTTAGTTGGAGGGACACAATGGTTGCACAATTCAATAAGCGCGAATCATCAATGGTTGCCATATACTCCATTGCACACTTTTTGGTGGACTTCGCTTGCGCTTTTTTTATGTTTCATTTTATCTCGGGGACTGCTGAGGGATATCTATGCGTGCTGCTATACAATTTTTGCGCCTTTGCAATGCAGATGCCAATTGGAATCATTGCAGATAAATTGAATAAAAACGCCGGCATTGCCATAATCGGATTGTTGTTTACCGGATTAGCAAATACCCTCGTAATTGCACCGGTTGCTGCAGTAACGGTTTTAGGGCTAGGCAATGCAATGTTCCACATAGGCGGAGGTCTCGATGTTTTGAATATCAGTGGGATAAAGCTAGGTGCCCTTGGTGTTTTTGTATCACCCGGTGCCTTTGGAGTATATCTCGGGACAATACTCGGCAGGAGCAGCGGATTTCCATCGAAACTGGTCCCCTTGGTACTCGCATCTGCTGCTTTTGTGATCCTTTTCCATAGCAAATCGCAAAGAGACACCTATCTCAAAAATTCCGATTTCACGTTAGCAAACATCGAACCCGGAGATACCTTGCTGGCAATAGCATCCTTTTTCCTTGTTGTATGCATTCGCTCTTTCGTAGGGTTAGCATTGGATTTTCCTTGGAAAGGGAACGCTTATTTGGGAATTGTGCTGATCTGCTCTGTGGTTTTTGGGAAGACGCTCGGCGGGTTCATTAGCGACCGTTTCGGATCGGTGGAGACTGCGGTTGTATCTTTGGGAATTGCATCTCTATTGTTTTGCTTTCCGTCGACAGTTGTGGCGGGAGTAGCGGCAGTGTTGCTGTTTAATATGACTATGCCTATTACTCTTTGGGCTTTGGCAAGAATTATGCCTGGCGCAAAAGGCTTTGCTTTTGGGTTATTGACTTTTGGGATTTTCATAGGCTTTTTGCCTGTCTACCTTGGAATCCGCGCATCTGCTTCCCCGTGGCTGTTTTCGATTCTCTCCCTCGTTTCCCTTGGCTTGCTATGGATAGGATTGCGATGCCGGGGCATTGCAACAGTGCAATTTGCTCAAAACAACGAACTGAAAGAAACTGTCACAAAGCATGAAATGGTTTTAAAATCAGAGCAAAAACCATTGGAGAAGCTATGATGACTAAAGCACTTCTGGTATCCTTGGTAGCGTCCCTCCTTTTGACATTGTTGCTGGAATCCGGATTTTACTTTTTAGTTGGTAAGCGCGAAAAAAAAGATTACTTATTGCTGCTACTGGTTAATATTATCACAAACCCCGTAGTTGTGCTTTCATATTGGTTGTTAGCATTGTACACAACGTGGAATCTAAACCTTGTCATTGTACCTTTGGAGTTATGTGCTGTGGTTGTCGAAGGTATATATTACAAAAAGTACAGCAGGGAACTCAATCGACCTTATTTGTTCTCTTTATGCGCGAATTCATTCTCATATGGAGTTGGTGCATTGTTGCAGATTCTACTCTGAATCGTGAGTTAGCTTCGTTTCTTGCATGATGCTAATAAAACGCCGGAATAAATCTGCCGTTGCAATATGATTGATATTTTATGATTGGAGGATAAGTCAATGAAATGGATTCCGGTAATTGCTGATGTAGTTATTACACCTGGGAGCAGCTCGCCTAGTACATACATAGTGGTTGCTGTTTGTGTATGTGCAGCTATTGTTTCTACGATCTTGTTCTTGCGGAACTCAAGAAAAAAAAGAAAGTAGCACAGCTAAAGCCAGCCACTAAGAGCAGCGAGTATGCAGGCTGATCGGCTTGATGACAACAATGGAACTCGTACTTCTAAAACTTTAGTAAGACACCAATGATTCCGCTAATCGCAAGGAATACGATGGGATGAATGTCGCGGAATTTGTTTGTTAGAACGAAAAGCGCTCCGGCGAGGCTAATTGCTTTAACATTGAAAAAATCCAGAAGAACTCCGGTTTCTCTCCAGAGTTCTTCTCGTATTAATGATAGTTTGAGAACCGCCAACCCAGCTGTAGCTATCAAGGCTAGAGAAGCGGGACGAAGACCATAGAATGCTGACTCTACATAGGTGCTCTCTTTGAATTGATACAATAAGCTGGCAATTATGCACGATATTATCACGCATGGAGCAATAAGCCCGAGGGTGGCGATAATACCGCCCGGAATTCCTGCAACAATATATCCCACATAAGTCGCCATGTTAACTCCAATGGGACCTGGGGTGGATTCGGATATTGCAATCATATCCATGAGTTGCGAAATAGTGAACCAACCTGTCTTTTCTGCTATCTCTTGCAAAAACGGGATTGTAGCGAGGCCACCGCCGAAAACGAACAGCCCTGTTTTAAAAAACTCGTAAAACAGTTGCAGAAGTATCATCTTTGAAGCCTCTTTCTCATAGCAGATATCGCCATCCCGCTGATGCCTGCGAAAGCTACAAGAATTGCGACAGCAAGTTTAGTAAAAGCAGAAGCAATAAATACAATACAAAACAATACAATCGCAAATTTATCAACTATCGCCTGCTTCCAAAGTCTGATGACCGTGTTGATGACAAGCACACTGACACCGACGCGAATGCCTGTAAATGCGTTTTGCACTAGAGGGTAGTCAGCAAAGTTAGCCATGAGGGCAGCGATGAGGGTGATAATAACAAAAGATGGGAACACTGCACCCAATGCCGCCACAATACCGCCAGGTACTTTTTTTTGCTTGTATCCTACTAACACGGCAGCATTGGCAGCAATTATGCCCGGTAGGCATTGGCTGACCGAGAAATAATCTATCATCTCGGTTTCAGTGAGCCATACCCTTTTTTTTACAAGTTCACGTTGAAACATTGGCAGCATAGAATAACCACCACCGAATGAAATAGCTCCAATATACGTGAAAGATAGAAATAAATCAAAGTATGTCCGCATACTTAAACCTCCGGTTTTGTTGTCGCTTTTCGCGCTTTATTTTAGCACAATCCCTCTGTTGTTAACAATATATATATGTTATACTATCTTGGGCAAGCAATTCATGGTTTTGACGTGGAGAGGTACAATGATTGATATATCCATTAAAAATGTTAAAAAAGCTTTTATCGAAGGCGTTGATGTTCTTGCCGGAGTGACCTTTGATATTGACGAGGGAGATCGAGTCGGATTGCTAGGTAAGAATGGGGCTGGGAAGACCACCTTGCTTAAACTTATAACCGGGGAGCTATCCGAAGACGAGGGGACAATAATCGTACCTAAGAACAAGACCATTGGACTTATTTCTCAAATACCTGTTTATCCAAACCACTACACAGCAGATGATGTTTTGCGCACTGCATTCTCCCGTTTGAAATCCATAAAAACTGAAATGGAGAAACTTGAAAACAAGATGGCCCAAGGCACTGATGGGGATACGCTCAGAGAATACGATGCGCTTGCTTTTGAGTATGAGCGGTCAGGCGGATATACAATTGAAACTGAGCTGAATAGGGTAGTCAACGGCTTGCGCATCCCGCAGGAGCAAAGGGAACAATTGTTCAATTCTTTATCAGGCGGCGAAAAAACGCGGATGAACCTGGCACGGTTGATTATGGAAAACACAGACATTCTGCTTTTGGATGAGCCAACGAACCACCTTGATATGCGGGCTACGGAATGGTTGGAAGAGTTTCTGGACAAATTCAAAGGAACGGTGCTCGTTGTCTCACATGATAGGTATTTTTTAGACAGGGTGATTCGCCGAGCAATCGAAATAACAGCAGGTAAGGCGGAGTTCTACAGCGGGAATTACAGTTTCTATGTTGTGGAAAAGCAACGGAGATATGAGCAGCAACTAGAGAGATATGAGAGAGAGCAAGCAGAAGCAAAGCGGTTGCGAGATTCGGCAGCGAGGCTTCATGCTTGGGGTACAGGCAATGAAATGCTGATGAAAAAGTCGCGTTCTATCCTAAGGCGCGCAGAACGTGTGATTCAAACGGATCGTCCTATCAACGAAAAGGCTATAAAAGGAAAATTCGGCGTGAGGGAATTTCAAGCAGATATGGTCCTTGCCATGGGAAACCTGACCAAATCCTTCGGCGATCGTATGCTCTTTGATATTCGAGAGGTTGAAGTCAGGGGAGGTGAACGCATTGCAATTATAGGCGACAATGGAACAGGCAAAACGACCTTGGTGAAACTGATCATGGGCGAGGAAAAACCTGATACCGGTTATGTGAAGCGAGGGCCATCGGTAAAACCTGCATATTTGCCGCAAATAATCAGCTTTGAGAATTCCCGCCGTTCGATCTTGGATACCCTGGTTTTTGGAATGAACATGAGTCCTCAAACCGCAAGAAACAGACTTGGGGCGTTTATGTTCTCCGGCGCCGATGTTTACAAACAAGTGGGAGACTTATCCGGAGGAGAAAAAAGCAGGCTCAGGCTGTGCATGTTGATGAACAACGAAATAAACTTGCTTATTCTCGATGAGCCGACCAACCACCTTGATTTGTCTTCGAGGGAATGGATAGAGGACGCTGTGGATGAATATAGCGAGACCTTGATATTCATATCCCATGACAGGTATTTCATTGATCGATTCGCCACTCGGATTTGGGACATCAATGACGGTGTTTTCACGGATTATTTAGGTTCTTTTAGCGAATACTATGTTTCGAAACTAGCAGGATCTGCATCTGCTATTATGAAAAAACCGGATAAATCCTACCAAAATCGGGAAAAAAAGAAAAAGCCTGCTGATATGCAAAAGGAAATCAAACGATTAGAGCGTGATATCGAAAACCTCGAGAGGGACATAGATCTAATTTTGGTAGAAAAAGATGAGTATTCATCTGATTACGAAAAGCTAATGGAGCTTGACGAGCGGGAACGAGAGATGCAAGAACTCCTGGACGAGCTATATACCCAATGGGGGTTGCAGAGCGAGGAATTGAGTTTAGCCAGTCCCGCGCAATCAGAGACAGATGGTGGATAGATTCCGTATATATGGAAGCTTGTTGTTCTATAATTAGTTATTCATTGTTTAGTTATTTCAATGAGTCTTGTGTTTCCTCCGTGATTTGATAGCTTCACAGTGATTGTACCGGGAGGGAACGCTCCTGGTGCGTTTTCGCTCCATTCAACCACGCAAACGCCACCACGGCATAGATAATCCTCCCATCCCATATCGAGTAGCTTGTCTTGGCTACACAAGGGGTATATGTCAAAGTGGAAAAGCGGTATCTTCCCGTGATAAACTTTGACCATGGAGCTAGTCGAACCGGACAAACTTGCATTGATGCCAATCCCTGCTGCTAATCCACGGGTAAATGTTGTCTTTCCGGTGCCCAAACCTCCATACAGAGCGACAACACTCCCGGCACAGAGTGTTTTGCCCAGTTTTTCTCCTTCGCGAATCGTTTCGTTTTCGCTGTATGTTATGATTGTCATATATGGCGCACCTTGAAACAGTCATTGAATTTGGCATATTCATCATATCACTTTCATTGATAATCATCAATAGGATGTATAGCAGTGTCATCGGATACAAAACGCTTAGGTACTGGTCACGCCCGGTGAGGAACGGATGTTTTTGTGCCCCGTAAGCGCAACCAAGGACGGTGGAGCGCTCGCGAGTGGGCGCATGGATGCGCCCTCGTA
>Ga0099364_10015313_pt1 | contig 10116 bp, 5 predicted proteins | sample TergutTh196P3_FD_73070 | JGI IMG/M metagenome (GOLD analysis project Ga0099364, IMG submission 73070) | Microcerotermes parvus P3 segment gut microbial communities from Pointe-Noire, Republic of the Congo - Th196 P3 | ecosystem: Host-associated > Arthropoda: Insects > Digestive system > Gut ...
AATAAAATTTTTCTATCAATTGGAGTAATGTTGTTATCAACAGGCATTTTTGCCATTACGCCAATTGAAAATCAAAAATCGAAAATCGAAAATCAAATCGAGCCAATTGAAAATCAAAAATCGAAAATCGAAAATCGCTTTCATCCGGGCGAACTCTGGCTCGACAGCAACGGCGTTCACATCAACGCTCACGGTGGCGGTATGCTCTTCCACAATGGTAAGTACTATTGGTTTGGCGAGCACAAAGGCGAGCGCAGTAATGCAGCCTTTGTTGGCGTTACCGTTTACTCTTCCGACGACCTTTATAATTGGACTAACGAAGGAGTAGCCCTCGCTGTTTCCGACGACCCGCAAAGTCCCATCGTCAGAGGTTGCATCATGGAGCGTCCGAAAGTGATATACAATGAAAAAACGGACAAATTTGTGATGTATTTCCACCTCGAACTGCTCGGCAGAAGATACGAGGCGGCATACGTGGGAAAAGCCGTAAGCGACAATGTTACCGGTCCATATACTTTTATTGGCGCAGGCAGGGTAAATGCGGGCTTTTGGCCCATGAACATGCCCGAAGAGGCGCGTAATAATACCATCAGAGAGGAGCATTTACGCTCGTGGACGCCCGAATGGATTGAAGCGGTGAAAAACGGACTTTTCGTGCGCCGCGACTTTGAAGGCGGACAAATGTCGCGTGATATGACGCTATTTGTTGACAACGACAAAAAAGCCTATCATATCTATTCATCGGAAGAAAATCTGACGCTACACATCGCCGAACTCACCGATGATTATCTCGGCTATACCGGAAAATACATAACCATTGACCCGGCTGGTCACAACGAAGCCCCCGCAATTTTCAAAAAAGACGGAAAATATTTTATGGTTACCTCCGGCTGCACGGGATGGAATCCCAACGAGGCGCGTCTTCTCACAGCGCCGTCAATCTGGGGACCATGGACGCGCCATCCTAACCCTGCCGTAGGCGAAGGCGCCGAACTGACCTTTCATTCGCAAAGTACCTTCATTTTCCCCGTACATGGCAAAAAGGACGCTTTTATTTTCATGGCTGACCGTTGGAGACCGCGCAATCCCATAGATGGACGCTATGTGTGGCTACCAATCCTGTTTGAAAACGGAATGCCGGTATTGAAGTGGTTTGAAGAATGGGATTTGAGTGTTTTTAGTCGTTAGTCGTTAGTCGTTAGTCATTAGCAAAATCAAAAATCAAAAATGGTTAGCACAATAATATTCCTTCTTTTAGGCAGCGCCCTGCAGACTGAAATGCCGGGCGCAAAAGCCTTTGCTGATAAACGGATACAGGCGCTTCTTGCCGGGAGTGTGCAAACTATTGAAAATTTGCGTGCGCGATATTCGGATACGGATTTGATGACTTGGAACGATAATGATAGAAAAATGTATCTTCGGGCAAAAGCCATAAAAACCGTGTTACTATTTGCGCCCGACTTTTACAGAGAAAATATTGAGATGGTGCGCACTTCTGAAAGGATTATCGCATATAACGAGTATGACCATAAAATCGCTATATTAGTTGATAGAAGGGATTATACAGGACTTGATGAATATCTTAAAAATTTTTCGGACGAGACCATATATCAGTTCTATTTCTATTTCGACAATGCACGTAGAAATAATAGAAGAAATGATAAATATTTACAGGGAATTGCTATTATTGTTGAACTGAACAGCAAAGGACAAGTAAATAAATTCAATATTCCGGTATATAACCGAGGCTTGCATTTTTTCGGAGAACTTGAAGACGTATATGGATGGGCGATAGAAAGATATAAAATGATGTATTCTGATTATATAAGAACGGAAATAATGAAGTCTTTAGATAGAAGTAATCAGAGAAGATGATAATAAAAATAAAAAATAGAAATAGAATTAAAAATTAAATCAGATGAAAAAGATAAGTATATTTTTGATTATTGCAAGTTTGGTTGCCTGTGTCCCAAAGAAAGCAATTAAACTTGTCGAGTTGCAAAATCCCATTATTCCCGGGTATTTTGCCGACCCTTCAATTGTTATGCATGAAGGGAAGTTTTACATGTATGCAACGGTTGACCCTTGGGGCGCCGAGTATTTAAGTTGTTGGATTTCGGACGATTTTCAAAATTGGACGTTCCAGAAACTTAACTGGCCCACAAAAGAAGCCTGCACCTCGCCTCTATCAAACCATAACAACGTTTGGGCGCCTTCGGTGATAGAGAAAGACGGAGTATTTTACATGTATGTTTCGGTTGGTTCAGAAATTTGGACAGGAAAGGCTTCGCATCCGCTCGGACCATGGCATAACATGCTGGGCGACCAACCAATGGTTCCATTCGATACCACACGTTTCGTTCATGTGATAGATGCAGAAGCGTTCATCGACTGTGATGGCAGAGCCTATCTTTACTGGGGGTCGGGCTGGGATTGGATTAACGGACGATGTTTCGCTGCCGAACTTAACGAGGACATGGCATCGTTCAAAACCGAGCCGATAGATATTACTCCCACACGTTTCTTTGAAGCGCCCCACATGCTCAAACACGACGGAAAGTATTTTCTGACTTATTCGGAAGGAAAAACTATTGATGAAACTTACGAGGTGCGATATGCTGTGGGCGACAATCCTTTGGGACCATTCGCGGAAGCAGAAAACAGTCCGATTTTGACGATGAACGAAAGTTTGCAGGTATACGGACCCGGTCATCATACATTCTTTGCTTTCGAAGGAAAAAATTATATCCTGTATCATCGTCACAGATTGCCATTCGTGAGGGGACGTGCCTATCGCCAAACATGTATCAACGAGTTTACTTTCTGCGAAGAAAAACCGCAGATAAATACAATTATACCCCTTCATACACAGACGTTTCCCAATCTTGTGAAAAATCCGAAAGATTATATTCAACCGGAATTAGTTTCTGCAAGTTCAGAGCAAAACAGCCACACTGTTGCTGCCAATGTGTTAGACAATAATTTCGGTACGCGATGGGAAGCGGCAAATGATGATATTTCACCCATTTTGACGGTATCATTTAAAAATAAAGTTCATATTGATACTATGGAAATACGTTTTGAATATCCATGGAAAAATTACTTTATCAGAATAGAAACATCGCTGACGGACAATGATTGGGAGATAGTTGCAGATTACGCAACAAACGGTATTTCGGGTTCACCGGTTTTAGTTCCTGTAAATATGGAAAGTAAACGTATAAGAGTTACGTTTGAAAATAAAGAACCAAACACAAAAGCGTCAGTTTGGGAACTGTATTTTTATTAATTAATTAATTGAAAAATGAAAAGTATAAAAAAGATAAAAAAGATAAAAAAGATAAAAAAGATTATTACCATCAGTTTGGGTTTTACCTTCGGCTTTTGTCTATTAGTTGCCGCACAGGTTGATATAAAAACAAACCCTGTAACGGGCGGATTGAGCGAAATAACTATCAGAGGCGATACCACGCACATGAACTGGATAGTGAAAACCGACGGTAGTCAGTATGCCTGGATTAGAGAAAATTACGCTTGGGGATTGGGTTATCTTACCATTACCAAAGAAAGAGAAAGCGTAAAAAAGGAATGGACAACACCCGTGAGTATCAGTTCGGATGGCTTGTCGGTGACATATCGCGAAAACGAAATCCGTATTGACGTGAAACGAACGTTTGACGGAAATGACCTGATTGAAACTTACACATTTACCAATGATGGCAGAGAGATGGTTTCGTTATATGAAATAGGTATTTACACTCCTTTCAACGACAACTATCCTAATTCCCGAACAAGTATACACAGGCGTACAAATGCGCATATTTGGGATGGTGGTAGCGCCGCGTATGTTAATGCGTTGCGAATGGGAAGTTATTCGCCTCATCTGGGATTAGCGGTAATAGAAGGCGCTGTAAAGAGTTATGAAATTTGGGAACGCAGTAGTCAAAGAGCGACTTCTCACACGCGAGGAATTATTGCGCTGAATATTCCCGACATAATGCAGTTCAAACCCGGAGAAAGTTATTCCATTCAATGGAAACTTTTCTCTCATACGGGTAATGAAGATTTCCGCAGCAAGTTATTGGAAAGTGGGAGCGTGTTGGCGTCAAGCCCTAAATATGTCTACGAAACAGGCGAAACGGTGCGTGTGGAGTTGCACAGTCTGAAGCCGATTGTAAATTGCACGGTAAAGAAAAACGGCGTGCCGATAGAAGCAAGACAGGTGGGAAACAAATGGATAGTAGAAACTGTGGCGCTACAGTCCGGCGAGATGCGTTTCGATTTTACATATGACGGCGACAAACAAACATACGTCAATTGTTTGGTCATTAGCAATATCGACAACATGATTCAAAAACGCGTTGATTTTATACGAACTCATCAACAAATGAACAACCCGAATGACCTGCGTTATGGGGCTTATATGGTGTTTGACAACGAAACAAATACCATCTACCTGAATGATACGCCTAATGTTAATCCTCCCGACCGCGATGAAGGCGCCGAGCGCGTAGGAATGGGAGTATTATTGGCTAAACAGTATATGCTGACCAAAAACCCCGAATTGAAAACATCATTGTTGAGATATGCAAAATTCATACGGGAAAAGTTACAAACAGAGGACTATACGACTTTTTCAAGCGTTGACAAAAGAGGTCGAATTCGCGCTTACAATTATGTATGGATTGCCGATTTCTATTTCAACATGTATTATGTAACAGGCGACAAGAAATTCGCAGAACATGGTTTCAACACGCTTCAAGCATTATACAGACGATTTGGCCATGGTTTTTATGCAATTGGAATACCTGTACAATTGGGACTGCAAACATTGAGAGACGCCGGAATGAAAGATGAGTATGAAAAACTTTTAAGCGATTTCATAAAAACCGGAGATATTTTCATAGAAAACGGCGTCTATTATCCGCCACACGAAGTGAACTATGAGCAGAGTATTGTTGGACCCGGTATTGCAGTATTGTTACAGTTGTATCTTGAAACAGGAATACAGAAATATTTGGACGAAGCAAAAAAACAATTGCCGGTTCTTGCTGCTTTCAACGGCTTTCAACCTTCTTTCCATTTGAATGAAGTTGCCATTCGCCATTGGGATGGTTACTGGTTCGGCAAAAGAGCATTATATGGCGACACTTTCCCGCATTACTGGAGCGCTATAACAGGAATTGTTTACTATTATTACGCCTTATGCACTAATGATGAATCATATCAGAAATTAGCGGAAGAAATAGTAAGAAATAATCTTTGTGTGTTCTTTGAAGACGGAAAAGCCTCCTGTGCTTATTTGTACCCCCACAAGGTGAATGGCATACAGGCGCAATTCTACGACCCTTACGCCAACGACCAGGATTGGGCGATGGCATATTACCTGATAGTTAATGGATTCTTCAATAAAACTTCTGTTATCCGCAACGGTATTCCATGGTTCGATACTGACGGAAATATCGTAAATGCCCACGGAGCCTGCATTGTAGAAGACAACGGACGTTACTATCTGTTCGGAGAATGGAAATCGGATGAAAGCAATGCCTTCCCCGGTTTTAGTTGTTATTCATCTGACGACCTTGTAACGTGGAAGTTCGAAAACGTTGTACTGGGGCTTCAGCCCGATGGCATACTTGGTCCCAACCGCGTAGGCGAACGTCCAAAAGTGATGAAATCCCCAAAAACAGGCGAATATGTGCTGTTTATGCACGCCGACGATATGGGATACGTAGACCCCTACATCGGTTATGCCACAAGCAAAACCATTGCAGGCGATTACGAATTTCACGGACCCTTGCTGTACCGGGGCGAGCCGATTCGCCGCTGGGATATGGGAACATTTCAGGATAGCGACGGTACGGGCTATTTGCTTATCCATCACGGTCCCATTTATCGTTTGAGCGACGATTATCGTTCTGCCATAGCAAGAGTACACGACTACAGACCCGATTTTGGCGAGTCGCCGGCAATGTTCAAGACGAACGGTTTGTACTATCTGCTTGGCTCGGGTTTGACAAGTTGGGAAAGAAATGACAATTTCTATTTCACCGCGCCGAAAATTGAAGGACCCTGGACGCCACGCGGGCTTTTTGCCCCCGAAGGAACTCTGACATGGAACTCGCAGACAACATTTGTGTTTCCCATAGTGCGCGGCAACGATACCGTATTCATGTATATGGGCGACCGCTGGTCGGTTCCTCTACAGGCATCGGCGGCTACTTACGTGTGGATGCCTCTGCAAGTAAACGGACATCAACTGTCAATACCCAAATTTTGGGAAGCATGGGATTTTAATACAATACAACCTGTTGACCCGTTGGAAGGCGGAACAATAATCCCGCAAGAGAACATCAAGTTTCTGAATGAAACCGATTGGAGTAGAAACAACAATATATTTGCTTCCGACGTAGTAGGCAGTTCAGTAGAAGTTCCATTCAGCGGAAGCCAAATTGCTATTGTAGGCGAAAGCAACGTGCAAAGTGGATATGCCCGAATTAGGATTCGCGATGAAAATGCAACCGAAGTTTTTTCCACGTTTGTTGATTTTTACAGCAAAGTACCGTTTCATGGAGTGCAATTTTTAAGTCCGAAACTGCCAAACGGAAATTATACGTTAGCAGTGGAAGTAACAGGTATTGTATTCGACTGGTCCTGCAAGTCGGGAATACACTATACAAGTCTTGGATGTTATGTAACGATAGAAAAATTTGTTTCATTTTGATAGAAGAAATAAAAAAATTAAAAATTGATATGAAGCCAACATTATTTATACTTGCGGCAGGAATGGGAAGCCGCTACGGAGGATTAAAGCAATTGGACGGATTGGGACCAAGCGGCGAAACAATCATGGATTATTCCATTTTCGATGCCTTGCGCGGAGGATTTGGGAAAGTAGTTTTTGTTATCCGTCATCATTTCGAACAGGATTTTCGTGAAAAAGTTATCAAAAAATACGAAAATATAATACCTGTTGAAATAGTTTTTCAGGAATTAAATTATCTGCCTGAAGGCTTTGATTTAAACCCTGAACGTGAAAAGCCATGGGGCACAAATCATGCTCTCTTGATGGGACGCGATATAATTAAAGAGCCGTTTGCAATTATCAACGCCGATGATTTCTACGGAAAGGAAAGTTTTAAGATAATGGCAGATTATCTTAAACAATTGGAAGGCATTAATAACAGTTATTGTATGGTGGGCTACCGCGTAGGCAACACGTTATCAGAAAGCGGAGGCGTTGCACGCGGAATATGCGAAACCAACGATGACGGATTTCTTACATCAGTCGTTGAGCGCACTCATATAGAGCGTATTGACGGAGTTATTAAATACAAAGAAAACAACGATTGGTTTGAAATTGATGAAAATACTCCTGTTTCAATGAACATGTGGGGGTTCACGCCTGATTATTTTGAACTCGCAGAAGAAAGATTTAAAGTCTTTCTGAATAAAAACAAAGATAATCTAAAAGCCGAATTTTTTATTCCATTGCCGGTGAACGATTTAATTCAAAGTAAGACTATCCGCGTGAAAGTATTAGACACTCCTGACAAATGGTTTGGCGTCACTTACGCAAACGACAGACCCGAAGTTGTAGAAAAGATTAATAAATTAATCAATGATGGAGTGTATCCGGCAAGATTGTTTGAATTTTTAAAGCATTTGGTATGATGAAAATGAATAAAAAATATTGTTATATACTAATCGTTGCTTTAAGCATGACTTTTGGAAATGCTTTTGCTTCCACTGATATCTTTAAAAGCAATAATTTTGGAAATGTAGGAACAACAATAAATCTTGGTATTAGTTTAGAAGAATTCAACAAAGTTTCTATTTTCGGTCAATTAGCGGAAAAATTGAGTAAAGAATTAAATTACATAGATTTAGTATATCTTGATTTTAAACAACACTTTAGAGCCTTTTGGACGCCCGCCTTTTTTATTTCATACGAAAACGTTGAATATTGGAATGCAGATTCAAGCAAATGGTTGAAAAAAGATGGGATAGTAATCAGACAAATAGCAAGACAATTTAATGCTCAAACAACACTGAAGTTATTAGAACATGCTATATTAAATCTTGAAAGTATCAAATCATCACAGGAAGAAATTGTATTTAATGATATGTATCGTGATTTGAAGATAAATACGATTGATACTCTTGTTATCAAAAATACGCTAAATAATCCTAATAGCGATGTGTTAAATAAAGTATTAAAACAGCGAATAGATAGACCCGAAACAGATTTTAGAGATGGTATATCATACTATTGGCAAGATAACAGATATTATATATTTCATCACGACTTTTTTGCAGAAGAAAAAGAAAATGTAATATACGAATTGGAAAATATTTTTGATTTTAAACGATTTGGAATATATAATGCTGTGATTTTTGATACTGATTCTTCTTTTTATTATGCTGACCATTTCGGGATTGCTATCTTTGGAGAACCATGGAACAGGAATAAAAAAATATCCGAAAGACAAATAATAGAAAATATTTCGGATAGTAGACGATTTGAGGTAGAAATCTTTGGTAAAAAAGTATTTATCAGTTTTTCTTATATTGCAAGGTGGATAGAAAACAGATATAGCATGGCAGGACATAAATACAGAACATTGGTATATTTTCCGAAAGAAAACATATTAATTCAAGATTTAGATAAATTAATTTTAAACAATTTTGACAAGAATAATGATGAAATGTAATTTAAATTTTATCAGTACTTTTTTTTTACTGTGTATAAGTTCTTACACAGCAATATCGCAAACGTCTCGAAATTTCGATTTGATAGAGAACAATGTTGGCGCTTCCATTCATTACAGCGGAAACGAGCCCGTTGTGAAAACCGCTATAGAAATTCTCATTCGAGATGCAGAATTAGTGTGCGCTCAACCGTTTGCGATGACCGAAAAGATTATCGACAGAACGGTAATCATAGGTATTCCCGGTCGTGATGCAGAGTTCGACCGGCTTTTGACAACACACAATATCGATTATTCAGACCTGCAAGGCAAATGGGAAGCCTTTAAAATCATTGTCGTAGAAACAATCGAAAATCAAAATTCAAAAATCGAAAATCGAAAGTATCTGTTTGTGATAGGCAGCGACGCGCGTGGCGCTGCCTACGGAGTTCTCGAACTTTCCCGACAAATAGGCGTATCGCCCTGGATATGGTGGGCTGACGTTGCGCCGCAAAAACAAGCGAACGTTCAGATAGCAGTAGACAATAAAATTCATGCCCCATCGGTAAAGTATCGCGGCGTTTTCATCAACGACGAAGGCTGGGGACTATGGGCATGGGCAAAAAACACGTTCGACCCTGAATTTGGCGATATAGGACCGCGCACTTATGAAAAGATTTTCGAGGTTTTGTTGCGTTTGCGCGCCAATCATATTTGGCCCGCCATGCATCCAAATACTAAAACGTTTCAATCGGTAGCCGAAAACAGAGAAACAGCCCGTCGTTACGGAATAATTGTAGGGTCGAGCCATGCCGAACCATTGCTTTTTAACAACGCCGGCGCCGAATGGAATAGCAGAATACATGGACCTTGGGACTACACCCGCAACCGCGACGGCGTGATGAGCGTTTTGGAAAACCGCGTAAAATTAGCCGCTGAATTTGAAAATATTTATACAATGGGAATGCGCGGTATTCACGATTCGGGAATGCAGGGCGTCGGCAGTCCGCAAGAAGGCGCGCGATTATTGGAAAAAATATTTGAAGACCAGCGCGATATCCTTTCCCGAAATATTGGCAAGCCGGCAACCGAAATACCGCAGGTTTTCATTCCATACAAGGAAGTTATGGCGCAGTACAATGCGGACTTGGTTATTCCGGACGATATTACGTTGATGTGGGCTAACGACAATCATGGATATATCAGAAATTTTTCGACCGCGCAGGAGCAACAGCGAAGCGGACGCGCCGGAGTTTACTACCATCTTTCCTACCTTGGCGCCCCGCATCCTTATTTATGGCTTTCACCGGCGTTTCCGTCGCTGATACTGCGCGAAATGACCCGCGCCCGACAACACAAAATGGATAACGTTTGGATTGCCAACGTGGGCGACTTAAAACGTCGCGAATGGCAAATGGAGTTTTTT
>Ga0099364_10015314_pt1 | contig 10116 bp, 5 predicted proteins | sample TergutTh196P3_FD_73070 | JGI IMG/M metagenome (GOLD analysis project Ga0099364, IMG submission 73070) | Microcerotermes parvus P3 segment gut microbial communities from Pointe-Noire, Republic of the Congo - Th196 P3 | ecosystem: Host-associated > Arthropoda: Insects > Digestive system > Gut ...
TGACTCCTGAATCCTCTCTGCATTGTAAAATAGCCTCATTCTGCGTGAAAGGGGACGAAAATGTGATATTTTCGCCGTAAAAAGGTGACACTTTTTCCGCCAACAGCGGCACTTTTTCTGTCAACGGCGGCACTTTTTCTGTCAAATTTTATGTCCGCGTTGACAATTTTAATCCTTTTTCTGTCAATTTTGACGGTCGCGTTGACAATTTTAATCCTTTTTCTGTCAATTTTGATGGTCGCGTTGACAATTTTAATCCTTTTTCGTTTAATTTTTCCAACGTGACATGAAAATTTCGGACTTTTTCGTTTAATTTTTCCAACGCGACATGAAAATTTCGGACTTTTTCGTTTAATTTTTCCAACGCGACATGAAAATTTCCGACTTTTTCTCCGAACGTTCCGGCTTTTTCTGCCGGTTTTGACGCTCCGGCAGCCACGTTCACGACTTTTTCCGCCAATGTTCGGCGGTCACGGCGTGACCGCCCTGCCGATTATTGCACCTTTGCGTACAGTAAAATCGCGGCATGTGGCACATTGTCCATTGTAACAAGTAATCCTTTTTCCATCAACTCACGGCCGGAGAATCGTCCGAGATCGCCGTGGTCGAGGTCTTTGACGGTGTAATCCGCATCGGAGTCGAGTTCATGTAACCGGAAGCGTGCCGAGACGTAAGGCGATTCACTACGGCGGAAGACCTGCACCATGCCTTCCGAGCGGTCGGTCAAACTGAACTGCCAGGCCATCCACACGTTGTTTTCGAGGCTGTAATCGGTCAGCGGGAAAAAGTCGCCGTAAAAATACCTGTTGACTTCCTTCCAGTTTTCAAAGTACGTCCGATATGGCGTAAAATCACGATCCCGGTCGCGCATGTCGGTGCAGCAGTTAATGTAAGGGAGCAGCGCACTGCGGAACTGGTAGGGGTCGGGGCTGATTTCGCCCGACCCGAACAGCGGCAGCCAGGCCGAAAGCCCGTAAGTCTGACACTGATTGCTGTCGGCGTTAAAAATGAAATCGCTCCGCAAGAGCGGCACCGCACGCCGCAACGTTTCAATATCATTCCGCATGCCGCCGCTCGCACAGGAGTCGATCAGCATGTTCGGGTGCCGCCGTTTCAGTTCGTCCCAAAATGCAAGATAGCCGGTAACGTGTTTCATTTCGGTCATGCCCTGGCGATCCAGCGTGTCATTATTTTGCCAGAATCCGAGCGGACCCATGTTGAAATCCTGGCGGTAAAGATCGATACCCTCTTTCGTGATGATAGCATCGATATGCTCGACACACCACTGCCATGCGTCAGGATGGCCGAGATTCAGCAGGCCGCCCTGTTTGCCGCCGAGTACCCATTCCGGACGCTCGTTGGAAAGCCAGGTATCCGCTGCCACCCGTTCCGGCTCGAACCAGACAATCGAACGTACACCCTTGCTGCGGCCATGATCGGTAATCGGTCGCAACCCGCCGGGGAAGCGTTGCAGATCGACTTCCCATGTCCCGGTGTGCGGCCAGCCGGTTTTGTTGACGTACCACCCGGCATCCATCCACCAGTAATCCAATTTAATTCCCTCTTCGATGTAACGGTCGATAAACAGCTTTTGCGTGTCCGAAGTTGCATAAATCATCTCGGCATATTGATGTGAGCTGCATGCGGCAAAGTGCGTTTTCGGCGGTTTGCCGTCGAATTGCGGGAAGTTGTGCGCGAGCATCCATTGCCGCCAGATATTTTGCGACCGTACAACATCCCCATAGTAAAACTGCAACACGGTCATCGACGAACGGGCGTCCTCACCGGGGCATAGCATAAAACGCGTCTGCTCCTGTCCCGCCGCAAGCCGCAAGTCGGTTCGTGATGTGTCCGGCGCGTCGTTGGTGAAATCGACGGCCCATTGTCCGGCCCAACCGACAACGACAATCAGCCCGGCTTCCTCTCCGGCAACGTTGAAATACGGCCAATCCGACATGGTGGGTTTTCCGTGTGCCGAAGAGGTACGTTTCGTTTTTCCTGGTTCCAACTTCGTTTTGAGCGGCATGAAATCATCAATGCGGCACGGACTGCCCACATTGTGATGCAACGTCATCGTTCCCGGCGAATAACTCGGCAGCACAACATCCAACCCTTTCAGGTCGGAAATAACCGGCGTGTTGGCGTCACCGTTGTTTTTCAAATACACCGTCCATTCGACCGTCGGAAAATCGTGATAAGCCGCCGCCGCCATGCTCACTTCGAGTTTCGTGGCCGGGTCGTTCCATGTTGTGACGTATTGCGTCCGCTTGTCGTCGAGTTGCTTTTTCTCACGCTTGACCGGCCAGGTTGCAAGCAGTTCCGCCGAAGGCTTGCCGCCATACACAAACGAAAACGGCGGGTCGGTGGTCAACTCGCGGTCTGGTATAAGAAACGGCAGATCGTCGAGCCAAATCGTTTGCCCGGTTTCGCATTCGACCCGGATGTCGGCCCAGTCCGCCTGGTCCCAGCCGATGCCATCGTCGCCGTCCTCCACGATCAGCGAAAATTCCGCCGCGCCGTCCAGCGGAACGGCAATGTTGATCGGTTCCGATTTCACCCGCATCAGCGGTGAGCGGTAGAGTTCCCGGTTGCCGGCCTTGACGACAAAAACGACCGTCGCCCTGTCAACCGATGCGGTATTCTCGTTTTCATCGACGCCGATGGTTGCGAACAGCGTTTTGGCCTTTGCCGGAAGTGTCACGTTGAGGTGACTGACCGCGTGGCAGTACAGTCCGCGTGTGTAAGCCTTGCCGAGGATTTTCATCGGCTGACCGCCGCGTCCGCGTTTTTGCACCGGGTCGTTATTTGCCAGCACAAGAATGCCGGCATGCCCAACCGTGTCCGGCTTTTGCGCTTCGAACTTGGCACTTACCCAGTTCTTTGCCGCCTCCACTTCCGCCGGGGAAATCTCGGCTGCTGTTGCAGTGGACGCAAAACAGCACATGACAAACGCACTCAAAATTCGATGGTGTTTCATGGTTTGATCCTCCTGTTCATTAAACATAGCTTGTGCAGTGCCTCTATGCAACACTGCCAAACCTGATAACGTAGTACGGTTTTCCTAATCGAATACAGAATCGGCATTGCTGCCAGCTCCAGCTGATATTCCATCATCATTCAGTCTTAACTTATCATACTATAACGTTCAGAATCATTATCTGTAAAGACGATTTTGCGCATAATTTCTATTGGTTTTGCGCAATTCATGAGCCGTCATTCTCCTGTTACTTTTCACACAACATTACGCCCTGAAAGGGCAAACAACAAAAGACCCCTTCGGGGCGACATACTGTGGAAAATCCAACTATACCACACAACGCCAACAAAGTGAAGTTTGAAAACAGCATCCCGGAGCGTAAGCGACGGGTTTTTCGGGTGCGGTACCGTTGAACTGGTCACTTGTTTATGATGTGTATTTGAAATGCGGGGTCGTAGTGCTGTGACCGGATATGCGACCGCCCGGAGATCGGTTACCCACCTTGATCCGGTTGCTCCACTTCGCTGCGCCCCCGGCTACCATCCACTCGTTTGCTTTGCCACGCCCTTTCGAGCGATAGACAAACTGATCTTGGTCTTGCAGACGGCCTTTGGTATAATCACGCCACGTTTTTGGGTAAAACAAACAATAGGTAACGCGGCAGGCACAAACAAGGATGAGCATCAATGAAATGGATACAGGCGGCACTGATGATTATTGCAACAACTTTCGGAAACGTGACGCTCCCGGAATGTCGAGGAGATGCACCAAATCAAGGCGGTGATAAAACGATGTTGACCCGTTGGGGGAAAAGTCTCAACCCGGATCAAGTGTTGCCGGATTACCCGCGACCACAAATGATTCGCAACGGCGAATGGCTCAACCTGAACGGCTACTGGGAATTGGAATTCCCCAACAGGAACGACCGTAGAATGCCCCAAACACAGTCGAGACAACCGGGCCAATCGCAAACCGTTCCGATTCTCGTACCGTTTCCGATTGAATCGCGTTTGTCCGGGTTTACCACACATGCCACGTCGGTCACGTATCGAAAGCGGTTTCGTATTCCCGGGAATTGGCCGAAAAACAGTCGCATTCTGCTACACTTCGGTGCGGTCGATTGGGAATCGATCGTGCAGGTCAACGGAAAACACATCGGAACGCATCGCGGCGGTTACGACGCATTTTCGTTCGATATTACCGATGCCCTGTTGACCGACGCGGAACAGGTTTTGGTCGTCACTGTCACTGATCCGACAGAACAAGGTTCCCAACCCCGGGGAAATCAATCAACCGTCAAAGCCAGGGGGCAGCATACCAGCGTCACGGGCATCTGGCAAACCGTCTGGCTGGAACCGGTTCCCCAGGTTTCCATACGTCAAGTGCAACTGACTCCCGACTTCGACGGGAAATCGGTGAAATTGCAGATATTCGGAGAAAACCTCAGCGAAAACCACATTGTCAAGGCCGAATTGTACGATGGAGAGGAGTTTGTCACGCGAGGATTCGGCGGGACGGACGGGGCGATGATTCTGCGTATCCCGGAAAGCCGGTTCAAACCCTGGTCACCGGAAGAACCGCAGTTATACACAATCAACATTGCACTCCTTGACAACAATCAAATCATTGATCAGGTCGAAAGCTATACCGGCATTCGCAAAATCGAAGTCGTGCCGGTTTCGAACGACCGGGCAACGATTTACCTGAACGGAAAACCGTATTTTCAAAAAGGTGTGACCTCGCACGGAATGTGGCCGGACGGACTTTATACGCCCCCGTCCGAAGAAGCCCTGCGCAGCGACCTGATGGTTGCGCGAATGGCCGGTTTCAATATGATTCGCAAGCCAGCGAAAGTCGAACCGCAACTCTGGTATTACTACTGTGACGCAGTTGGCATGCTTGTTTGGCAGGAAATTCCCGCCGGTCACAACAACCACGCTTCGGCAACAGCCCAGTTTGACGCAGAACTGGGTGCCATCGTTCGGCAATTGTACAATCACCCGTCCGTTGTTTGCTGGGTGTTGTTTCAGCAAGGGATCGGCGAACATAACCCCCAATTTTACGCCGACAAGATGCAGCAACTTGATCCCTCCCGGTTACTGTGCGTTTCAAGCGGAAGCGACTCGCAACCGCTGGGAAACGTGTTCGATGTGTACATGCTGCCGGAATTGCATCCGATGATGCATCAGTCGCACCAGGCGCAAACGATAGGCCGATACGGCGGGATTGATTTGTACGTCAAAGATCACTCGTGGTCAACAGAACATTGGGGTTACCGCGAAGTGAGCAAGACAACCGAACTGCTCGCCGAATTTCAACGACTGACCGACGTCATCGTCGAATACCGCGATCAGTTTGACGTTTCTGCTGCGGTTTACCATCAGTTGGTTGATTGGGAAGAAGAGACCAACGGTCTGATGACGTATGACCGCGACCTGATGATCGTGAATACCGAAGACATTAAGGAACAACTCGAAAAACTTGATTACGAGTAATCAAAAAAGTTTTTGTAGTCCTACTCCCACTCGATGGTCGCGGGTGGTTTGGAACTGATATCATAGACGACGCGGTTGATGCCCGGTACTTCGCTGATAATACGGGTCGAAATGCGGCGGAGCAGATCACCGGGCAAGGCACTCCATTCGGCGGTCATGAAATCGCCGGTGTTGATGCAGCGGATGGCAATGGCGTTTTCGTAAGTGCGGCAGTTGCCGGAAACGCCGACGCTCTGAACCGGCAGCAGGACAACGAACGCCTGCGAAATCGAACGATACAACCCCGCGTTGCGGATTTCTTCGATCAAAATGGCGTCCGCCTCGCGAATGGTGTCCAGCTTTTCGACCGTCACTTCGCCGAGGCATCGCACGGCCAAGCCCGGACCGGGGAACGGGTGCCGCCAAACGAGCGATTCGGGCAAGCCCAGTTCCAGGCCAAGTTGCCGCACTTCGTCCTTGAACAGGTCACGCAACGGTTCGATCAGCTCAAACTCAAGATCATCAGGCAAGCCGCCGACGTTGTGGTGCAGTTTGATTGTCGCGGCAGGTGCATCGGCGTCGCCGCCGCTTTCGATCACATCAGGGTAAATCGTGCCCTGGGCGAGAAACCTGGCGTTCTTGAACCGCGACGCCGCTTCCGAGAACGCATTGATGAACTCATGTCCGATGCGTTTCCGTTTTTCCTGCGGGTCGATCACACCGGCCAACGCCCCAAGAAACCGCTTTTCTTCGCGTACAATGTGCAGATCAATTTTGAAATGCTTTGTGAACTCGTGTTCGACGCTTTCCTGTTCGCCTTTCCGCATCAGCCCGCTGTCAACGAAAATGCAGGTCAGTTGCGGCCCGATTGCGGCGGCAAGCAGTGCGGCAACGACTGCCGAATCGACCCCGCCGGACAGGCCGCAAATCACTTGCCCGGAACCGACCTGTTCACGGATTCCCCGAATCATCATGTCGGCGTAATCCCGCATCGTCCAATCGAACGAACAGCCGCATTGTTTAAGAAAGCCGGGAAGAGTATTGCTGACATCCAGGTGACCGCCACGGACAGCAAGCATGGGAATGTCCAGCTTGTCAATCGCGGAAATTTTGGCCTCATGCTTGTCCAAGCTGATTTCATCGCAGACGCAGACAATCCCGCGCGGCGCAATGGCTTTGATCTTTTCCGGCGGCATTGTGTGCGGCACGACGCGCGAATAAACATGGCATTCGCGAATTTGCCGCGCGACCTGTTGGACGTAAGGCGTCCCGAAGTTCAGGACGAGGATCGTTTCGTGTGAATGATTGTGTGGGGGCATGAGAGTGGAACTCGTTTTGGTATCACATCGGGCCGGTCAGTGTGTCTGTCGCGTCCAATAGGGAATCGAAGAAACCGCCGCCACGCGCGGCTGCTATTCATGGAACGGTCATATACCATCTGCCGTTGGTTCAACCGTTGTGCGGATTGCCAATTCTTCAAGCTGCTGTGGTGCCACGGCACCGGGGGCATTGGTCATCAGGCATGAGGCTTTCGTCGTTTTGGGGAAAGCGATGCAGTCGCGGATGTTGTCCAGCCCGGCGAAAAGCATGACCAGCCGGTCGAGTCCGAGCGCGATCCCGCCGTGCGGCGGGGCACCCATTTTCAGGGCTTCGAGCAGGAAACCGAATTGCGATTGTGCCGTTTCCAGCGAAAGCCCAATCAGCGAAAAAACCTCGCTTTGCAACGTCGTGTCATGAATACGGATCGTCCCGCCGCCGGCCTCGAAACCGTTGATCACCAAATCATACGCCTGGGCTCGCACCGCTGCCGTATCGGTTTTCAGCTTGGGTACGTCCTCGGCCAGCGGGGCGGTAAACGGGTGGTGCATCGCCGTCCAGCCGCCGGTCTCTTCGTCCGGGGCGAACATCGGAAACTTGACAACCCACGAAATGTTGAGCTTTGACGGATCATACAACCGCAAATCCGCCGCGAGTTTCCGGCGCAGGGCGTTCAATACCTTGCAGGTGACCTCAAACGTGTCACAGCAGAATAACAGAAGATCGTTCGCTTCCGCACCAAGCCGCTCACCAATCTTTTCCAACAGCGAGTCGTCAAAACTTTTCGCACTTGACCCGCCCAGCTTGCCGTCGGCTTCGACCTTGAACCAGACCAGCCCTTTTGCTTCGTACAATTTCGTGTATTCGATCAATTCATCAATGGCCTTCCGCGAATAATGATCAGCGACGTTTTTGACATTGATTCCCCGGACGCGGCCACCCGACACGGCAGGGTCCTTGAACACGCGGAACTCGCATTCTTTTGCAAGATCAGTCACGTCAATCAGTTCCATCCCGAAACGCAGGTCGGGCGAGTCGTGTCCGAATCGTTCCATCGCTTCGTCGTAAGTCATGCGTGGGATCGGCAACGTCAATTCCTCGCCTCGCAAGTCCCGACACAGCCGCACCATCAGGCCGTCAATTACCGAAATGATGTCTTCCATTTCGACAAACGCCATTTCAACGTCGAGTTGCGTAAATTCCGGCTGGCGGTCTGCCCGCAGGTCTTCGTCACGGAAACACCGGGCGATTTGAAAATAGCGGTCCATGCCCGCGATCATAAGAATTTGCTTGTAAAGTTGCGGGGACTGGGGAAGTGCGTAAAAACAACCCTGCGATACACGGCTGGGCACAAGGTAATCGCGGGCACCCTCCGGCGTACTCTTTCCGAGTATGGGAGTTTCGACCTCGACGAAGTTGAGTTCGTCAAAATAATCGCGCATAACCTTGGTGATCTTGTGCCTAAGCACCAGTGAGTGTTGCATTTCCGGCCGTCGCAGGTCGAGGTAACGGTATTTCAGACGCGTTTCCTCTGAAGGCATGTCGAACCCGGACGGCACAAACGGAACCGGCACCGATTTGTTCAATAGTGCAACAGAAATCGCCTGCACTTCAATTTCGCCGGTGGGCATTTTCGGATTGACCATGCCCTCCGGTCGCGGATTGACCTTGCCGACAACTTGGATCACGTCTTCCAGCCTGAGTGCCTGGGCAATTTCAAAATATTCGTCACCCACGGCAGGCGTGAAAACAACTTGCGTCACCCCGTACCGGTCTCGCAGATTAATGAACAGGAAACCGCCGTGATTTCGATAGGAATCGACCCAACCGCTGAGTGTGATTTGATTTCCCGTGTTTGCCGCGCGTAATTCGCCGCAAGTGTTTGTCCGATACATGGTTTTGGTGTTTCCGCAATGAAATGGTTGAGATGCAAATGGCTCCTCTATTTGCGTATTATACAAACAAGGTCAATTTTGGGAATCATCCCGAAATGTATTTCGATTCGCGAAATCCTCGCGTGAACATTTTCCCGAGAGTCATCGAACGGAAATGACCGCTCCGTGACCGTCGCGGCTCTGATTCATTGAACAACTTATTTTTACACAAGTTCTAAGCCTCCTCATACCATTGCCCTATTTCCGGACACGGGCTGTCACGTCATCGGTTCATTCTCCTTCCGACGCAATGATGTCAAAGAACCGTTGCTGTTGTTCGCGGTAGTATTCGGGTAGTGTATCGTTGTGGTCGAGACCTTCCATGCGGACGAATTTTTTTCGCTCGCCAGGACAAGCTTTGAACAGCTCGACGCCCTGTTGAAACGGGATGACCGAATCCGCGTCACCGTGGCAGTGCAACAGCAGACCGTTGTAGTTCCTGATGCCGGCCAGCGAATCGAGCTTGTACCGGACGATTGATCGCGGTGCGATCGGCAGCTTCTCTTTTGCCATGTCGGGAATCGAGGTAAATGTGCTTTCGAGAATCAAGCCTTTCGCGCCGGTTTCCGCAGCCAGGTCAACGGCCACTGCACCGCCGAGGGATCGTCCGCAGTACACCAACCCGTCCGGCTTCAGCGACTCCCGTTTGCACAGCCAGTCCAGTGCGGCGCGGCCGTCCCGGAGTATTCCCGGTACACTTGGCACTCCCTCGCTTTTGCCATAGCCGCGATAATCATAGATCAACACGGAAACGCCGAATCGCGAACGCATTTCTTCCGCCGCATAACCCCAGCCGCTCAAATTGCCCGCATTACCGTGGCTGAACACCACCCAGGCTTTCGGCTGCTTCGCCGAGAGATACCAGGCATTAATCCTGACGCCGTCCGATGTGGTCAGTGTCACATCTTCGTACTGGAAATCCGGCTCCTTCCAAGTTTGCGGATGGTACGTTGTTGGGTGGAAAAGAATCACGTTGACCAGCGGGTCACCCTTGTTCTGACTCGGGGCCAACCGGCACGAAATGATCATCACAACAAACAGGAAAACCGCAATGTAGATCATCCGACGGCCCTGGTGACTCAAAATAAAAGGTTTCATGGGGAACTCCTTGGAAAAACGTCACATTTTACTTAATGCCACAGCGCATATAGATTATACCACGAAGGAAGTGCAGAGTGCAGAGTGAAGATAAGGAATCGGAACATTCTGCACTCTGCACTCCTGACTCCTGGTTTTTTCGCCAAGAGCCAGCGGATTAGCAAAAAACGTGCCAGTGTCTGCGTTTTTTTCCAAACGGTGGAATTTTGGAGAAAAAGACCTACCGTTCAGAGGTTGGTAGTTAAGTTAGGCGAATTGGTGGAGCGAGAAATGGGCGGAAATGGTATCATTCCTTGAGTTTTAGCACCTCCCCGCA
>Ga0099364_10015315_pt1 | contig 10116 bp, 8 predicted proteins | sample TergutTh196P3_FD_73070 | JGI IMG/M metagenome (GOLD analysis project Ga0099364, IMG submission 73070) | Microcerotermes parvus P3 segment gut microbial communities from Pointe-Noire, Republic of the Congo - Th196 P3 | ecosystem: Host-associated > Arthropoda: Insects > Digestive system > Gut ...
ATGCCGTAGGTATGTGAGGCTCGGTAGAAACGGATACACCCACACAAACCGCATCCCGAAGGGATGCAACGAAATGCGTAGATTGTTGGTTGCATCCCTACGGGATGCAGATTTGGTGGGTGTATTTTTTCTACCGAGCCTCACATACCTACGGCATGTGTAAGGTAGGACTTTTTAGAAACCCTCATTTATTCATTCCATACAGACGAAATTATGCGAGAGAGGTAGGAAATGGAAAATAAAATATCGCAGATAGACAAAGTGGTTTCGCTAATCATTTCAGAAGTAACACCTGACAAGATAATATTATTCGGCTCTTATGCTCGAGGAGATTACACAGAAAATAGCGATATTGATATCTTAGTTTTGAAAAAGGGTGTTAAAAATGAACGAAAAATCAGCATGAGATTATATGAAGCACTTTTTAACGAAAAAGAAATAAATGTCCCTATTGACATCATTACAATGGATTACGACAGATTCTATAGCATGAAGAATACTATAGGATTTATTTACAAATCTATCAATGAACAAGGGAAAATTATATATGAACAACTATAAAGATTGGCTTACAAAAGCTATAGATGATAAGGAACTCGAGAAACATCTTGATATTGATGATGAGATAAAAGTGGCAAGTCGATTAACTACTTATGCCATTGAGACAAGATATCCAGGCGATTATTGTGAAATCAATGAAGATGAGTACGAAGAAGCCATCTATATAGCCCTAACTTGCCTTAATTGGGTAGAGAATAAAATAAAAATTCATGACATCCAAAAAAATAAGATTGTAAACAGTCCTGATTAATAAAATATGACAAGAAAAATATTTTTATATTTTTAAAAAAAATGTTGACAAAATTCCACGACAATTTATTGTGTGTTCTACTGGCTAAAATATTAGTCTTTCAGTGATGATTTACAACGTAAAAGGAGAGTACAATGATAATTTTAGTACTAAACTGTGGCAGTTCTTCAATCAAATTCCAACTAATAACAATGGCAAACCATGAAGTATTAGCAGAAGGAATAGTAGAAAGAATTGGAGAAGGTAATGCATTATACACATACAAAAGCGACGTGTTTAATATAAAGAAACAAGAAATGGTTATCGAAAACCATGAAAAAGGAATTAAACTTATTCTTGATAATCTATTAGATTGCAAGAATGGAGTTATTGCAAATAAGAACGATATTTCAGCAGTTGGACATAGATTGGTTCACGCAGGTGAATTTTACTCTGATGCCGTGATAGTGGACGCCGATGTGATTCAGAAACTAAAAGAATGTTCTGTTTTAGCACCTTTACACAATCCAGCCAATATCATGGGAATTGATGCTGTAAACTCCGTTATGCCCGGAACGCCACAAGTTGGTGTTTTTGATACTGCATTTCACCAAACTATGCCAGAAAAGGCTTTTTTATATCCACTACCTATTGAGTTTTATGAAAATCAGAAGATACGTAGATATGGATTTCATGGAACCTCACATAAATTTGTTAGCATTACAGCTGCAGAATTTATGAACAAAAATATAAAAGATTTAAAGATTATAAGTTGCCATCTTGGAAACGGAGCTTCTATTACAGCTATTAAACACGGCGAATCTATAGACACTTCTATGGGTCTAACTCCACTTGAAGGGCTTATGATGGGTACTAGATGTGGAGATATTGACCCTGCAATTATAGTTCATTTCATAAAACAAATGGACTACACTATTGATGATGTAAACAATATCATCAATAAAAAAAGTGGAATGCTCGGATTATCAAAAATATCTAATGACATGCGGGAAATTGAAACAGCAATACGCGAAGAACACAATAAAAACGCCAAAACAGCACTTGAAGTTTACGCTTATAGAATCCAAAAATATATCGGAGCTTATATTGCTGCAATGAATGGAGTTGACGTTATTATCTTCACAGGTGGAGTCGGCGAAAATATGGCTTTATTACGTGATATGGTACTTTCTGAAATGGATTGGTTGGGAATTGAATTGAACAAGGAAGTAAATTATGTTTTTAAAAGCGGAATTGTTGACCTTTCAGCTGAATCTTCTAAAGTAAAAATCCTTAAAGTACCAACAAACGAAGAACTGATGATAGCAAAGGAAACTGCGGAACTTATCAAAAATTAAGGAGAGAACATGGCTTTAAGCAAAATATTTGGTGTACTTTCAAGTGATATTGCAATAGACCTTGGTACTGCGAACACTTTAGTATACAAAAAACAAGCAGGCATTATTATTAATGAACCTTCGGTGGTCGCTCTTACCGCAGACGGAAAGAAAGTTGTATGCATCGGGCAAAAAGCAAAAGAAATGCTAGGAAAAAATCCGGACGAAGTTAGAGTCATTAAACCGCTTAAAGACGGGGTTATTTCAGATTTTAGAGTCACTGAACTTATGCTGAGTAATCTTATTGTTCGTTCGCAAAAAAACAGATGGCTAATTAGACCAAGAGTTATTGTATGTGTGCCATCAGGTATTACAGAAGTCGAAAAACGTGCTGTTAGAGACAGTGTTTTACATGCAGGTGCAAGAGAAGTTCATCTGGTTTCCGAGCCTATTGCGGCTGCTATTGGTGCCGATTTACCCATACATAAACCATATGGTAACATGGTTATGGACATCGGTGGCGGGACTTCTGAGATAGCAGTTATTTCTTTATCTCATATTGTCGTTCACAATTCCATCAGAATTGGTGGTGATAAAATGGACGAAAATATCATGAACTATCTTAGAAAAAAGAACAATATTTATGTTGGTATACAAACAGCTGAACGAATTAAAAAAGAAATTGGTTCTGCATATCCACTAAAAGATGAACTAGAAATGGAAGTTAGAGGAAGAGATATTGTAAATGGCTATCCTGTGACAATTAAAGTTACTTCACAAGAAATTAGGGAATCTTTAAACGAAACCGTCTCTGCTATGGTTGATGCTATAAAAAAACTTTTTGAAAAAACTTCGCCAGAACTAGCTGCTGATATTGCAGAAAGAGGTATTGTGCTTACTGGTGGCGGGGCTCTATTAAAAGGATTAGATGAAAGAATAAAAGAAATTGTGGATCTTCCTGTTCATGTTGTACCAGATCCATTATCATGCGTTGTTAAAGGAAGCGGAAGAATTATTGATAATCTTGACGAGTATAAAGAGGTGTTGATAAGAAAAATGGAAGAATAGTTATTTGTGGAATACATTTATTCGTTCTTACTCCCCCCTGCCCCCCCCCCCCCCCGGGGGGGGGGGGGGGGGGGGGGGGGGCCCTGGTTGTTTTTTCAAACGATTCCAGTTGTTCCGGCATCCCCCACCCTAACCCTCCCCCAAGGGGGGAGGGGACGTTGGGGGCGATCAACTTGTACTTGATGTACCAAAAATGTCCGGCGACGGTTTCGTGGAACACTTCGTCGTCGCTGACCGCCGTTTGGAGATGCGTGTCCCAATTGACAAGCCGCTTGCCGCGATAAATCAAGCCGTCCGAAAACAGTTTGAAAAAGAAATGCCGAACCGCCTTGGCACACACATCGTCCAACGTAAATCGAGTGCGGCTCCAATCACAGGAACAGCCCATCTCCTTGAGTTGCCGAATGATCCGGGCTTGGTACTGCTCTTTCCAGTCCCAAATTCGTTGGACGAGGGCTTCGCGGCCAATGTCGTGCCGGGTTTTCTTTTCTTCGTCGAAGAGCCGCCGTTCGACGACCGCCTGCGTGGCGATTCCGGCGTGATCGACACCGGGCACCCAGAGCGTTTCAAAGCCTTGCATCCGCTTCATTCGAATCATAATGTCCTGAAGCGTGTTGTTCAGGGCGTGACCCATGTGGAGTGCCCCGGTAACGTTCGGCGGCGGAATCACAATGGTATACGGCTTCTTTTCGGGATTCGGTTTGCTTTGAAAGAATCCTTTTTCGTCCCAGAATTTGGACCATTTTTCCTGCGCGGCGGCAGGATCGTACTGTTTGGGGAGTTCGGGCGTCATGTTTTTGATCCTACGGTAGGCAACCGACCGCCGGGCGGTTGCGTGCGGTACTCCGCACAAAATTTTTGCGACAAACGAACTATTTTACCGTATCGTCACCGTTTGGAAAGAATGGGCTGGCCGGTTGCAGAAAATAGCAGAACGCCGACGCCAACAGCGAATAAACGAGAAACGCCGCCGCCGTCAGATGCCAGGACAAATACATCTTCAGCGACTCGAACAATCCCTGCTGGACGAACAACGAAGCCTTACCGTCGTCTAACCAATCGAAGAAATCGGTCAGATAGTAATTCGCCGCAAGATTACTGAGCGGTTGCAGCTCAATACACCCGAACGACAACAGGCCGCTGACGAGAAATAGGCACGAAAAGCCGAGCAGCCGCTTTGCCGGATGGTGCGTACACCACAGGACGGTCAGTACGACGAGGGCGACTTGCAGTTGGATGAGTGCGTCAGCTCCTATGGGCATCGGAGAGGCAAAGAGTGTCCTGGCAAAAAGGTTTTCCTGAACGATTCCGGCACCGAGATTGATGAGGAGCAGCATCAACGGCACCGTGCCTAGGAGAAAGAAACAATCGACGAGCATTTGGCGGCGGCCTTCCGGACGGAGTTCGCTTTCGCTCCATTCCGTAACGGAAATCTTCGGCGGCGTTCGTTCCAAGGTGGTTTCGTCTTGTGCAATGCCAATCGCTTTCGAAATGAGTCGGAAGAATACGGCGTAGAGTCCTACCGCAAGACATAACTGCAAGACAAGTTCAGCGGCGAACAACGCGGCCATTCCCGACGACGGATTCAAGCCGGAATGATAAATCAGCCACCAACAATGGTTGCCCATCTTTATCATACCGTAGGTCAAAAGGACGGCGATGAGTCCGAAGACAACGTTGCGTTTGACGCAGAGGCCGTATGTCGTCAAACAAAAGTTGCGGTAGCCGTTTGCGAGATTGCGGAGGAAATTGATTTCCGTTGCGTAATGGGTTGCGATGGTAGGCAACCTTTCTTCGGTAGGCAACCTTTCTCCGAAAGGTTGCGTCGACGAAGTCGACAGGTCGCTGCCTTTCGGAGAAAGGCAGCCTACCATTTGGTCGTAACCTACCATTCGATCTTCGTACAAAATTTGTCGCCAGCGCAACACGATGTACACGACGAACGCGGAAAACACGAGCAACATCGGCAGATGGTCGAATAGGAAATACCGCACCGAAACGGGTTGCATCTTGAAAAAATAGAACAGATCGAACCACCAACCGCTTCGGGACGGAGTGGGCACGGAGTACGCCAGACGTTTCGCAAAGGCCATGAGCCAGAACAGGACGTTCAGATCGAGCGCGGCACTGACCACAAAGCGGCGGGTGCGCAGCGTCGGCGAATTCTTGACGGCGTACCAAAAAGCGTAAAAACAAACGGCGGCGAGCAGAACCGTCGGTGCCGTCATCAAGACCATCCCCAACAAAACAGACAGCACAATGCCAATGGTTCCGTAACCACTCATCGTTGAAATTCCTCCCATAAAACCGAGTGATTGGGACGTTGTCGAACAGCCGACCGACGCCGAAAGAGGAATCGCCGCAAGGACCGCCAAGGTGAACGCCGTGTCGGGCCGCGTCGCCGCCAAGGTCTTTTCGACTGTCCGCTCGACTTCCGATTTCAAGAGTTTGCGGCCGCGGGAAAGCCGCTGCCGAACCGCCTCTTCGGTCAGTTCGAGGGCGTCGGCGATTTCCGCAATCTTTGCTCCGTGACGGTAGAACATCAGCATCGGCTCCCGGTAGGTCTCCGGAATGTCGGCCAGCGACCGCCAAACCAGTTGGGCGTCCATTTCGCCGGGCTGTTCCGTTTCGGCAACGGAGCCAACGTCGGAAATCTCCACCGACTGGGCAAGCGGATTGCGTTTTTGCCGCCGCAGCCAGTTTTTCGAGCAGTTCCGGGCAATGCCGCAGAGCCAAGCCGGAAATTTCTGCGGATCGCTCAATTCCTTCAGTTGGTTCCACGCAATCAGAAACGCTTCCTGAGCGATGTCCTCGCTCTGCTGGAAGTCGCCGACGATGTTCAGCGTCGTTGCACTAACAAGCCCCTGATAGTGTCCGACCAGAGCGGCGAACGCCTCCCGGCTGCCGGAGCGAGCGGCGACGACCTGTTCCCGAAGCGATTGCGGCGTCATGGAGATTCCCTTTCTGCCCTATTGTGGTCGAATTTGAGAAAATGTGACAGGGCAGATTGAATACAAAGGAAATCAAATGGCCAAAATTCGTATTTCCTGCCATTTTCTTCCACACGGCGGCGTTCTCCGAAAAGAGCCGGGAACGTGAGTCCTCGGATAGGGTCTACCGACATTCCACCCGGCCGTCGATCATTCGGACGATACGGTCCGCTGACTGAGCAACGCTGAGATCGTGCGTTACCATAACGATGGTCAAGTCATGGTCCTGATTCAGCGAACGCAACAGTTCGATGATTTCAGCGGCGGACTGAGCGTCCAGATTTCCCGTCGGTTCGTCGGCCAAGAGGATTTGCGGCTCGGAAACCAGCGCCCTTGCAATCGCCGCCCGTTGCATCTCGCCGCCGGAAAGCTCACTCGGTTTGTGGTTCAACCGATGCGACAAGCCGACCCGATCCAAAAGATGCTTTGCCGTTTCGATGTGTTCACGCCGTCGTCGGAAATAACCGAACACGTTTTCGCGGATCATCAACGGTGAAAGAACATTCTCCAGCGTCGTCAATTCCGGCAGCAAATGGTAAAACTGAAAAATGAAGCCGATGGAATGATTGCGAAGCTGATCCCGCTTCGCAATCGCCAGGTTGTCGATCCGCTGGCCATCGAAATGGATCGTTCCGCTTTCCGGATTGTCCAGCGTTCCCAAAAGATGCAGCAACGTGCTTTTGCCGGAACCGCTTTGACCGACAATCGCAACGAATTCGCCGTCCCGAACGAAAAAATTGACGCCCTTCAAGACCGGTATCTTGAGTTTGCCTTTGTAATAACTCTTCGTCAACGCGTCGGCAACGAGCAGGACCTCGCCGGGCACCGACGGCGCCGCCGGAAGGGATTCCGCGAAAACTCGCAACGAACATTTTTCGGCAGTCTCGGGGATGATGGTTTCGTCGCGTATCTCTCCGATTGGAACATCCCGAATTGATTCCATGACGGTACAACTTTCGTTTTTCTTTGTCAGGTTACGATGTGCCGTTTTCCGGAACACCGGGCCGGTATGCCGCCGGGGTAACGAAAGATTGGAAAGGCGTAACGCCGGGACTTCCGGAACGGCCGCTGCGGACGGCAAAATGTCGGGCATGGAAATTGTGAAGCTGTCCAATTCGTCGGTCAAACGGTCCAACGAATCGGAAGGGGATTTTTCTTCGTCGAAAAGACGTTCAGGAAAACGGAAAACGTCGGGCGATTGCTTCGGAATCGGCGGAGCCAAATTGCCGACGGGAGTTTCCTCATCGAGATTTCGAAGCGGCTCCCAGTCGGGAAAATTTGCGATTTTCGCCAGGGAATCGTGGAACTCGGCGTCGTCCTGGAACAGACTCAAATGAAGTTCGGAACGTTCGGAGTGGAAAACAATGGGTTCGTCGCCTCCGGGATTCGCCGGTTTGTGTTGAAGCGCAATCGGACTATCTTCCGGCGAAGGGTAGGTCCGTTTCTCCAAAACGGACTCCGACTTTCGGAGAAAGTCGCCTACCAAGAGAAAGCCGGCACCCTTTTGGTCGGTCGCCGTTCTCGGCGGCGGACACGGCAGGTCGACCTTCTCCAACGGCGGCAGGGTGTAGTTGGTAACGTGAATGGGAACTTCCAATGGCGCCGGAACAGGCTCGGCAAAAAGTTCGTTCAGGTCGAGCGTCGGTTTGTTGTGCAAGGCCAGTCCGTCCGGCGTCAGCAGGGGACTGTGCAACCCGATCCCCCGTTTCGCTTTGGGAGGCGAAACGACCAGCGATGGTCGAAATTCGACGGGGGATTTTTTCATTGGGGGCTGGTAGGCAGTCGACCGCCGGGCGACTGCGTTGGCGATAGCCAACAGGGGGTCTTTGTGCGGAGTACCGCACGTTGCCGTCCGGCGGTCGGCAACCTACCTAACTTCGTAACGACTCCACGGGATGCATTCTTGCCGCTCTGGCGGCGGGCAGGATTCCGGACGCAACGGCGATCACAATGGCGCCGGCGATGATCCAGAACACGGTCCATGGCTGGACGATGGTCGGAATTTCATAAAACGAATACACCGCCGGATCGAAAACCTCGTGTTGTAAGATGATCGACAAGACCGCCGCAACTTCCTTAATGTAACGAATAAAAACCAAACCGAGGCCCAAACCGCTACTCGCTCCGACGACGCCGAGAAGCAGGCTATAGTACAGAAAAATCTGCATGATACCGCCGCCGCCGGCGCCCAACGATTTGAGGATGCCGATATCCTTCGTTTTTTCGACGACGATCATATAAAAAATCGCGAGGATTCCGAATCCGGCGACCGCAAAAATCAAGAACAGCAAAACATTCAAAATCGCCAGTTCGTTAAACACGGCGGCAAGCAGTGATTCCTGCTTGTCTCGCCAAGTGCTGATTTGGATCAATTCCGGCGGAAACTTCGCCCGTAATCGATCGCGCAATTCGTTGATGTTCGCTCCCGGTTTTGCTTTAATCAGAATTTGCGTCAACATCGGCTTGCCGGATGCCGGATCAATCATTCCTCGAAGTTGTTGCAATTTCTCAATGGGAACATAAGCAAGCCGGGAATCATACTCGACCATCTTGCTTTCATAGATGTCGACGACGGTGAAACTATCGCTCCGCAACTTCGGCGGCAGATCGGCGGTCGGGAACGTCAACGTCACGTCGTCGCCGGGAAGAATCATCAAGTCGTCGACCACCAATTTTTTTCCGGTATCCGGATTGGTCCTTTCATAGCGGCGGCCATAGGAGCAGAGTCCCACGCCGAGGATGATTCCGGCGTGTTGCTCCTTGGCAGGATCGAAGACCTTGACTGGTTGACTCGGCGCCGTGTCGAAGGGGTTTTCCGGCTGCTGAGCCGGTGCCGGCAGAGGAGACAGCGGATCAAAGGGGCTGGTCTCTTCCCGACTGGACGGCACGGACGAATTGGCATGCAGCCGGGCGCGCTGTTGTCCTTCGTCCTGGCGGCGGCGTTCTTTTTCCAATTCGGCGAAAACGAAGCGGCGATGGTCCAAGCCCGCCCGTTGTAAATCGTACCGATAAATTCCCCCTTTGGCCAGTCCGGCCCCTTGGACGTCGTAACCGTCGTTACGCAAGCCGAAATGCAGTTGTTTCCGATTTTGGGGATGTTGGAGATACTTGGTCATGTCTGTGACCTTGCCTTGGGTCTCCGCATCGATTCCGATGAGTTCGATCGGCATGGAGATTGGTTCCCCTTTCAGACCGACGCGGAAGGTCAGCATGGCCGGCACCACGATGGTCGGCGTAACTTCTTCAATCAGGTCGCCGGCCGCTTCAACGATCAGTCGTCGATGCCAATCGAAGTCGGCGAATCCGTTCATTGACCGCGACTCGAAGATCACGTCGGCAAGGATACCGTGGATACGATTCTGCATCTCGCTTGTAAAGCCGAGCATCACCGCGTTCACGATAATCATCGTCGCCACGCCGAGCATCACGCTGACAATCGACGCTAACGCAATGTAACGTGTCAAAAGATAACGCCAACAGAGAAGAAGTTTGTACATCCTTGTAATTCGGGGCGGGGTTCGGGACTCGGGGTTCGGACACGGCGCTCTTTCGAACCGCGATTCCCGAATTTTATTTATCATCGAGCTTAATTGTCCTGGTCGGCATCGGTCGGCGCGTCGTTGGCTTTGCCAATGGCTCCGAGTCCTTCGGAGCGGGTTTTGCGATCGGCTCGTCGTCCAAGATCAGCGGTGGTCTCTTTTTGGGCGTTTCCGCCGGTTTCTTTTCGTCTACGGCGGGTTCGTCGTCGTCGAGCAGCATTGTCGGCTTCTTGGCCGGAGCGTCCGCCGATTTCTTTTCTTCCACGGCGGGTTCGTCGTCGTCGAGCAACATCGTCGGCTTCTTGGCCGGAGCGTCCGCCGGTTTCTTTTCTTCCACGGCGGGTTCGTCGTCGTCGAGCAACATCGTCGGCTTCTTGGCCGGAGCGTCCGCC
>Ga0099364_10015316_pt1 | contig 10115 bp, 2 predicted proteins | sample TergutTh196P3_FD_73070 | JGI IMG/M metagenome (GOLD analysis project Ga0099364, IMG submission 73070) | Microcerotermes parvus P3 segment gut microbial communities from Pointe-Noire, Republic of the Congo - Th196 P3 | ecosystem: Host-associated > Arthropoda: Insects > Digestive system > Gut ...
AGTTATCGCACTGCGGTTCAAAGGGGAATCAAGAGAGCCAATCGGAAGTTTTTATCCGAAGGACAGAAACCGATTCCGATATGGACTCCGTATCAACTTCGGCATCAGGCTGCAACGGCTCTGGCACAGGCGAAGGGAAGAGATGGGGACAAGTTAGCGGCGGCTCTGCTCGACCACGCATCGGTGTCCACTACAAGGAACCGTTACACAAAAACAAAACAAGACCAATTCAATAAATGTAAAGCACTACCGAAAAGTTTTGTGTTCCTGTCTCCAAAGATACTATTTGGCGACGACTTGTTGATGCTGGACTGACGTATGAAACTTTCCGGCGGAATCTTTGTTAGAATAAGAGACTCTTCCTATGAAAACATCAATTACCCAAGAAGGTCTTTTTTACCTCTTCATTGTGCTTGCAGTACTCGCCGGTTCAATGATGCGCGAAGTCAATACGATGTTGCTCTTCGCATCGTTTTTGTCCGCTCCTGTTATTCTCGCCTTTTGGATGGGACGGCGGACAATCAGAAAAATCACTATCCGCCGCATCATTCCTACACAATTTTTTGCAGGTGAATCCTTTATCGTAGGTGTCGAAGTTGCCAATCCTAGACATGTAAAAAAATTATCTCTTTCCTGTTGGGGGATCGTCGTTATAGACCGAATTCGCCGAATGGGCGAAAACGAATCGGCATCGCAAGAGAAACCTTATGCGCCTGCCGTTTATTTTAGTTACATTCCGAATGGGCAAGTCCGGCAGCAGACCTACGCTGGCAGGTTGCCGCAACGGGGACGCTATCGGTTCGACCATGTGCAAGTTACCACGCGGTTTCCCTTCGGATTTTTTCAGAGTAAATTTGATATGATGCCGAATCAAAAGGAGAGCGAATTTTTTGTCTATCCGAAAATCGGGAAACTGTCGAGCCGTTGGAAGTCTCGAAGACAGCAGGCGAACGAAAGTCAACAGCGGTTGCGCTATCAACCGAGCCGGCAGGTCGGCGTTTTTTTGGGAGTGCGTCCGTGGCAACACGGCGATACAAAAAAGAGAATCCATTGGAGAGCGTCCGCAAAACATCAGGTTCCCGTCGTTAGGCAATACGAGTTGCACCAAAATCAAGATTGCACCGTCATACTCGACCTTTACCATGAGGAAAACAACAACGATGCTCACCGCGAAAGTTTTGAATTAGCGGTAAGTTTTGCGGCAACGCTGGTCTCTGATTTGACTCGGCGAAGTGAGGGGAACATATTTTTCGCCACAAACAAGGACCCGAAGGATGCGGTCTATGCCCCGTTGGGGTTTCCGGCACAGGATCAAGTGTTGCAACGTTTGACCGTTGCCGCTCCCAGCAGGGAGGATCATTTGACGGAAACATTGTTGAATATTCCAGCTCATCATCAATCGGAGATTATTTTCATTACGACGAATCCGTTGGACATCCAGACATCGCCGAGGTTTGAGGAGCTTTGCGAAGACTCTCGCTACCGGGCGTTGCTTAAACGTTTTCACGTTGTCAACACAGGCAGTCCAGCCTTTGCGGAACTTTTTTGTGTTTGAAGCGAAGGTGAACCTCTATGTATCGAGTCTAACCTTCAGCTAGTCGGGCTTTCGCCGGAAAATTTCATCTCCCATTCCGTCATTGCGCTGCTCTCCATTCCGGCTGTTGTTGTTCGGGACACTAAAAACTCCAACTAATTTTTTACACACCCTGAATATTTACAGGGTTGGCGGTAAAAATTAGCAAAGAACAAACAGAGCCCGGTACGGTAGCGCCGGAGCTACCGCTCCGGGCTCTGTGAACTTTTTTACCGCCGAGGCAGTAATATTTGGAGCGTTTGACACAGCAAGAGCAGTGAGGTAGAATAAATGGTGTCCGGCAGAATAGGGCTTCCGCCGGAAAGTAATAAACATGAAACAGACACGACGAGAATGGTTAACAGTAACAGCAGCGGCGGTTGCCGTGCCGCTCTTTATTCCCCGAACGGTCTTCGCCCAGGGCAGACGTCCCGGTGCCAACGAACGCCTCGGCGTTGCCGGTATCGGAGTCGGTCGCCAAGGTGCGCCTGTCCTGCGAAATATCATTAGGGATCAACGGACGACAGCAATCTGTGTCTGCGATGTATGGAAAAAACGTGCCGAAGATGTTGCGAAAACTCACAACGTCTCAACGGAACATGTCTATCAAGACTACCGTAAAGTCCTCGAACGCAATGACGTAGACGCAATCATGGTGGCAACGCCGGAACATTGGCGAGGTCCGATCTGCGTCAATGCTGCCTTGCTGGGAAAGCACTTGTACATCGAAAAGCCGATTACGCTTACAATCGAGGACGGCAAACGGTTGCGCACCGCCGCCCGAAAAACCAGCATTAAAATCCAGTGCGGAAGTATGCAGCGGTCACATCAAGTCAATGATCTCGCCTGCCGATTCATTCGCGAAGGGCATCTCGGAAAGATCAATGAAGTCCATTGCGCGAATTACGAGTCGCCGTGGCTTTACGGAATGTCTGCCGAGCCGGTGCCGGAAGACCTCGATTGGGACATGTGGTGCGGTCCGGTCGAACCGACGTCGTATCACAGAGAGTTATTTGTTCCTCGCGGCAGACCGGGCTGGCTTTCGTTCCGTGACTTTTCCGGCGGCGAAATGACCGGCTGGGGAACGCACGGGTTCGACCAAGTCCAGTGTGCTTTGGGCAAGGATGATACGGGACCTGTCGAAATTTTCGTTGAAGGGGATAAGCTTGTCCCGCCGACATATAACGAACCAGCAGAGAGACGTGTTGGGGACGCTATTTGCTCCAATCCGCTCCTCGCTTTTCGATATGCCGAGGGACCGATTGTCAAATTAGACTTGCTGGATGTTCATTTTCAAGCTGCCATACGCGGCGGAGCGGTCTTTTTCGGCGAAAAAGGAAAAGTCGAAATCGTCCGTAGCGGAATGACCTCAGATCCGAGTGAACTGGCGGAAGAGTGGCTCAAAGAGCATACGGCGCATCGCCTTCCGAGTCACGAAACCGACTGGGTCAACTGTATTTACGACGGCAAAACGCCTATCGGCGAACTGGAAACGGGAATTCGCACCGCTGGCATCTGCCACATTTTGAATATCGCACGTTATGTAGGGCGCAGTTTGAAATGGAATCCGGTCAATGAAGAGTTCATCGGCGATGCCGAAGCGAACACTTGGCTCAAACGGAAAGAACGCAAAGATTTCGAAACGCCCGAAGTGAGTTAACAGAATTGTACTCACAAGAATAAAAGTATGAACACTCAACAGCGTTCTTGCGAATACAACCCTGCTTACATCTTCCGTCGCCGATGGACGAACCGCTCTATCCCCACCGCAACACCAAGAATGACCAGCGACCAAAATACATAACGAAGACGAATAATATCGCTCCTTGAATAACATCGGGCTTGTAATTCCACCCCGCCGCGAGGAGACGTAAAGACATACTCCACACCATCCAAAGGAATGTCCAAGTCCAAACTCGCAAAACGAGTCGCAAGCGGTGTGATAAAGGCACTGTCAGGCACCACCCCGCCGCTTACAACACTATAATCTCCCATTCTGCTTCTGTAACCTCTGACCATGCTTTCACCTTCCTGACCTTCACCTTCCTGTTGTTCTTCCCACATTTCGGCAGCGGCAATGCGAACGCTACTAGGCGCATCGAGACCGACAACGACCTGATGCTGCCTTTGCGGCATCTGCTGTGCCTGATTTTGACGGTACATTTCCAAAGAGTCCCTTTCCTCGTTAGATAGTTCTATTTTCTTATCACTCGGTTCTCCAGAGATAACCACGCCGGGCATATCGAAAGCAGGGGGCTGCGGATAAGCGGGCAGACTTGGATCGGCGGGTCCAGAAATTCGGGAGGATTGTCCGCCAGCGGGTCCGCCGATAGCCCCACCGCGACCGCCAACGGTATCGGGACGCTGGGAAGTAGGGGGCGGAGTTGACGGCACCGGCGTTGCCGCCAACCCAGAGGATTGCGGGGCAGCCCCATTCCACCTGGAACTCATCCCGGTGCCTTGGTCAGACACTTCTTCTCTGGGCGTGAAGGGTGTGTAAAAGCTGGGACTGGAAACCTCCGGGACAATTGATGTGTTGTCCACGGCATGTACGGCAGTTATCGAGCCTTCGGCACGGTCGTCGCGTAAGCCATAAAATCGCACCTCTTCATTGAAGAGTTGATTGCTGGCAATCCACTGATTGTCAAACGCCTGTGCCTGTCCCGATGTCGGAGCCGTTTCTCTAACGACGGCAGGGGCATCCCAATTCGATGCCGACTGCGAAACGGCATTGTTAGAAAGGAAATTGACTTGATTGTCGAATTTCTCTACTATCCTGCCAGTATTGTAGATCGCTCCGCCATGTTCTCCTTCTATGTTACCGTTGAATTCTATCGCCCCGCCAATGCGCATCACACCATCATTGTTGACGGTAACATTAAATTGTTTCAGATTACTCTCCGCCCGAATCTGCTCAAACTTGTTGCTCGCCTTTTGTACGGACGACTGCAAACGCAATATTTGATTCTGAACATACGATTGCTGTAACTGCGCCGCCTCTTGCTCCGCTTGCTGTTTCCGCTCGACGAGCGTACCGTCAAACGTGTAACGGAAGCCGCGAGGCAAATGCAAACGAACTATCGACGACCCGATAGAAATGTTCTCCTGCATCGTAATGAGCGGAAACTCCATACGGGAGAAGGAACGAACCGGCGGAAGCATACCGGCATAGACAAGCCGCAAGACGTAATCGGGATCGCCCAATTCGGACTTGACCAAAGGAATCCGCACCAACGCGTCATCGGAATGTTTTACGGGTTTCACGGGTTCGCCGCGCTCCCCGTTAGCGGTGCCGCCTGCGGCACGCCACTCGGCGGCGGTGAGAATCCGCACCACCAAAAGTTCCGCCCCCTTCGGCAAACGCACATCGAGATACTGCTCCGTCTTGTTGTCGATATGATAAACCTGCTCCGCAATGTAGGAACCGCTTTCGCCGACCACCAGCCGAGTTTCGGACAAGCCGACACTCACACCCGCCATCAGCAGCGTCTCCCGCTTGCGAGTCGAGAATGTAAGCGACGCGGTGTTACGCTCCCCCTCTTCGACAATGTAAGCGGTGCCGTGATTCGAACCGAGAATCGATTCGAGATGCGTCCAAGCACTATGTTCGCGTGTTACCAACCGCATACCGGCATGCGTGCTGACGATTTCGTCCATTCCTTGCGTGTTTTCGAGAACGGCGTACTGCCGTTGTACCCGACCAGTGCGCATGACGGGAATCGGCACCGGATATTCCGTCCCGTCAAAGAGTGGTCGATCACTGCGGATGAGAATCTGCAAGTCTCCCATTACGTCTTCTTGTAAGTCAATGCGGACTAATACTCTCTTTGCGCCCTTTGCGTCCCTTGCGGTTAAATCCTCTTCTTTTTCAACCGCAAAGGGCGCAAGGGGCGCAAAGGATTCTGCATCGTCCTCTATCGGCGTAACCGTTTTGCGTTGGAGCAAGGGAGTCGCAATTCTCGCATCTTTAAGGTAGTTCGGCAACTCGAACTCCACCGACCGGATACCCGCCCTTTCGATAGTGTAGTAAATCAATATCGTATCTTCGATAGATTGCCGACGGACGCTCGTGTTGGATATCGTACTGACAGTAACATCCGGCTGCCGGGCAACGAGGGAGAGTTTCGCATCGAAGTCGTGGGTGTTACTTGCCAGAAGGGCAAGCCGGGCAAGCGGACGCTGCTCGGCTTTCACCCAAGACAGTGCCGGTGTGGAAATTCTGCTCACTCTGACCAAATCGGTTGCTTGAACGTCAAATGCCGGATCGGTAAGCACCGCAAAGGTTGTCGTTGTTCGTGCGGCAGGAATGCCCTGCACGATGATTCTGGGCAGAGATACTACCTCATTCTTTGCGTCCCTTGCGGTTAAATCTTTTTCTTCAACCACAAAGGGCGCAAGGGGCGCAAAGGATTTATCAAGTTCCCCTTCGACGACAATCTGTACATTACTACTCGTTCCTTCGGGCAGATAGACCGAGAGAATCAACTGGTCATCGACCGTATGCGTGATGTACTCGTGCCGAATCGGAATAGAGACCCGGCGCACCTTGAATCCCTGCGGCAGAAGAATGTCCGCCTGATAAATCGGATTCTTCTCTGCCCGAAGGGTGATGTTCGACTCCAACGTCGTTTCATGTTCCGACATTTTCAGCACGGATTGAATGTTTGCATGATGAATCGACTCCACCGGCGAGACTTCGAGATTAAGCCGGAAGGACTCGGACGAGAATCGAAACGCCTGTACCGGTCGAATACCCAGCGGACTTTCGGAACCTGCGAGTCTTTCCGAAGCGAGGTGCGCCAAGTGTTCGGCAGTCGGCAGGTCGGTACGGTCAACGCCCGCCTCGGGCACCGCTCTGACATTGAGCAACGGACTCTGCATTACGGTAACACGTCCCCGGTGCATCGCTGCGCCGACGACTTCGACTACGGGGACTCCTAATTTCGACATTTTATCGTCGTTCCCATTACTATTGCGCCAAATCACCACCGTAAAAACTTCATCCGCCTCCGCAGGCATGAGCAGTTCCACGTCGATCAGTTGCGTCTCCGTTGCCTCGCCGGACTGTTCGGCGGGACCCCAGCCGCGCACATTGCGTCCTTCAATGGCGGCGACCTGATAATCGCCGGGCAGACGCAGACGGAACGTCTCATGCTTGCTGCCGCCGAAAGATAAGTTCAAGTTCCACGTCATTCGGGTTCCATCTTCCCGCACCTCGAATCGGGCATCGGACTCGACTTTGAGATCGTAATCGACATCCCCTTCGGTTACTTGCGACCGCCACTGCCAATGGAACGTCCCATTGGGGGAAAGCGTGGTCGCCACCGTGTCATCGGCTTGGGCGGCGATCCATTTCCGTTGGTCTAATTCATTGCCGGTGCGCAGTTCGCTGCCGATTTCCGGCATAGTAAGCGACACACTCGTTGCCGCCGCAAAGGGCAACCGACCGCTGACAATCCGCCAACCCCCTTGCCGCCGCACATTGTATCGGGTTTTCCAAGTCAACACGTACTCTCCTTTGCCTTCGACGGACAAAAGATAGACCGCCCCCTGTCCGAGTTCCGCCGTTGGTGCTTGGTAGAGGTTTTGCGCAATCAACGGGGCTTGATGGGCATTACTGACGACTCGTTGCCGAGGATCGACTCCGCCGTCGACGAGATTGCCGCTGAAACCGAGTTCCGCCTTCTTGCCGTTGAGCATGACCGACTCCAACACGCCGCCGAACATCGGAAACGGCACGGCAAGCGGTGCGTCGGTAAAGACTTCAAAACGGATCGTCCCTTCGATGAGCAAGTCCTCTTGCAACGTCGATGGAACGGCAGCGGTTTTCAACGTTGCATTATATTCCGCACCGGCAAGAGCGTAGGTGGTGAGCAACGGAACGTCATCTTTCTTCGGCTTTTCGGGCGAGTGTACCAGGTCCCAGAGTTCCTGATACTTGTTACTGGAAACGATGACCCGCTGGTTCGGCGAGCGGAGCGCATCGGGATTCGGCAATGTGCTATCGGGAAGTTTATCCGCATCGTAAGGCACCAAAATCACATCGGATGGAATGACGACCTTTACGTCATTCGGTTGAATGAGACGTACCACGATGGGATTCTCTTCTTCTGCTGCTCTTGCAATGCCGACAAAGAACATAATCACGAGGATTGCCAATGCGATAATCAATGCGATAGTACGTTTCGTCCACTTTATCGTGGGACATTTCATCGTCGGGTATTTCGCTTTCGTCCAGCAACAGCAACCGGCAAGCAGATAGATCGGCAGTACCACTGCCAGCACAGCCCAGACGGCACTGTTCATGATACCGCTAAAAAATTCCAAACCCGGTATCAATACGATGAGCGTTCCGATTGCCACGGTCGAAAAGACGAACTTCGTTTTGCACGGTCGGGAATGACGCAACATAAGCAAGCCGATAGAAATAAAGGCGAAGTAGGTCGTCCAACTGGCAATGTCCAGCCGCTTGGCATTGACGACTTGGACGTTCAGTGTGGCGAGTCCGTCGCCGACTCCGCTCTTGGTCATACGCTGGCGGTCAAGGTGACTCCAAAGGTTCACCGACACCGGTTGTACCGTTTCCAAGCGAAGGAGACGCGGTCGGGGAGCGGCTTCGGCTATTTCTCCTGTCGGGTCTATTATCGGTCTTGACCACTGTGCTACCTGTCCCGGTCGAGCAAATCGGTTGATGTCTTCTCTTTGGAATTCGTAGTCCATTTCGTGCAAAGTCGATGGCGAGCGGGATGACGTTTCTGTTCCGGGCAGGGCGTGCGTGGCTTCTGATCGTAGGGAAGTGTCGAAGGGGTCTGCTGTGGGCGGCGGGGCTAGGGGCATTATCACTGATTGCGGTTCCAGGAGGTCTCTCCTTTGTCGAGAACCTAGTGGTATGCTGCCGCCACTCAAGTCCACACCCCTCTCTAGTTCAACATATCTGCTATATGCGCCTCCTAGATAGACAGCCCCGCCGCTACCATCGACGTTTAATGAGTCATTACGCGTCCATATACTGCTTTTTGAACGTCTGCTTTCATTGGGAGCGGCAAGGTGCATCTCTCGATAAAGTCCTTGGTCACTCCTTCGTGCGGCTTCCAGCGGGGATAGGATACGAGCAGCAACCTGCGGCACGGCAACGATGAAGTCCAGCAAAGCGGGACGCGGGGCGGCAACGGCGGCGGTGTCGGCGAGACAATGACCGACGGGAGCGGCTAATTGCCAATCGGTCTGGGCAACGGGAATACGCTGCCACGATGACGTGTTAGCCGTATCGCCTGCGATACGCACTTCGGTATCGCCTGCGATACGCACTGCGCTGCGCTCCGCAGGCGGAGCGGCTAACGTGCCCGGGATCATCAGCGCAGGCATACGCACTTGCGTATGATACGCAAACGTCCCGCTGCGCTTTTGCGGTTCCTTCTCGCTGAAGACGATCTGCAAGTGCCGGGTCGCCGCGCTCTTTGCTGGTATGTCCACCATCACTCCCGCTTCGCTGCGCTGCGGACGAATGGTCGTGCCATCAAGACTGACCGACCATAACTGTTCGTTCTCCTGTAAGTCAATACGGACAAGTGCCGCATTGGTCTTGAGCATGTAATTGATTTCGTAAAGGATTCTGCCGTCCTGTCCGATGCTTGCCAAACCGCTGGCGAGACGCACAATGGACGGCGTTATCGCAAAGACATCATTTCGGGACATTTCGACATGGAGCGGTTCGCTGTTGCTTCGGCTGTACACGCCGAGGAGTCTTCTGCCGGGCATGTAGGAGGCACTGGCAAGTTCGCCAACATCGACGGGTCGCAAACCTTGTCCGTCGGGAATTTGGATATCCAGTTCTTCGTGTCCTTCAATGGAAATCAACGCCGCCTGCCAAGCGACGTTCTCGGCGAGAATTATCGGTAGGGACAACGTATTCCTTGCGTCCTTTGCGTTCTTTGCGGTTAAATCTTCTTTTTCAACCGCAAGGGACGCAAAGGGCGCAAAGACGTGTTCTAACTGCACCGCCAATCGCAACTCGCCGCGCAGGGGTTCGACCAGTTGCACCGTCCAGCGGCGCAGACTTTTGCCGTCGATTTCGACCAACTCGCTGTTCGTTTCCTTGATTCGTACATTGTCCAAGCCCCGAATGTTCGGCTTGTCCGACACATCTGCCGGCAACAGAAACGACAGTGTGTCGGCTCGGGCTTCGTCCACAAAGTAGGCTAATTCGTAATGCACTGTGAGCAGTGCCGGTTCGATCTTGTAACTGGAATAGGTGCGTGCCCGAATTCTCGGCTCCGCTTGAGTTACTGTCAAGTTGAGTGCATAATCGCCGTTGAGAAAGCGGTAGGCAAAATTCGCTCCTTGTGTGTTTTCAAGGGGAATCAATCTTTCGACTTCGGGAATGAGGAGCATATCTTGCTCCGCCGCGACGATGATCGTTCCCGTTTCCCGAACCGCATCGGTTAGGCGAAAGATGGGGAAAGAAAGGTAGGTTGCCGACCTCCGGGCGGCAACGTCGGCGATAGCCGACTCGGAGGCGGGTTCGGGTTCAAGTGCGGGGGAC
>Ga0099364_10015317_pt1 | contig 10114 bp, 9 predicted proteins | sample TergutTh196P3_FD_73070 | JGI IMG/M metagenome (GOLD analysis project Ga0099364, IMG submission 73070) | Microcerotermes parvus P3 segment gut microbial communities from Pointe-Noire, Republic of the Congo - Th196 P3 | ecosystem: Host-associated > Arthropoda: Insects > Digestive system > Gut ...
TGGAAAGGGCTTGGCGAAAAGATGATTTTCAGTTTATTGTAATGTATGGACGCAGGCGAGTCGGAAAGTCCATGCTCCTTACTCATTTTGCTGAAAGCAAACGCAGTATCTATCATCTTGCGCAGGAAACAAGCCCAAAAGCATCACGCGATCAGTTTTCCCAATCTGTAGCCGGATTTACCGAGCAAACAGGTTTACATTTTGAAAGCTGGACTGAGGCGTTGGACAGTATCGCTAAATTAGCTGAACATCAGCGGCTTTTACTTATAATTGACGAGTTCCCATATCTCGCAGAATCAGATCCCGGATTGATGTCGCTGATTCAAAGCTTCGTTGATACAACGCTAAAAAACAGATCGCTCCTACTAATCCTTTGCGGAAGCACGATCGGTTTCATGGAGCGCGAAGTATTAGGCGCGAAAAGTCCGTTATTTGGGCGCCGCACAGGTCAAATGAAAATCGAGCCTTTTGATTATTTGACCGCATCACGTTTTGTGCCGGATTTTACTAGCATAGATAAGGCTCTGACATACAGCATTTTTGGCGGCACCCCGCATTACCTGGTAAAATTAGATGATAAACGTACTATTGCGGATAATATAATCGAAAATGTCCTGGACCCGCATTCTTATCTGTACGACGAACCGATTTTGTTGCTAAAACAGGAACTGCGCGAACCTGCCATATACAACTCGGTAATTGAGGCTATCGCATCCGGGTCAAGCCGACTAAACGAGATTGCCACACGCTGCGGAGAAGATACCAGTAAGTGTGGAAAATACTTGGACACACTCATTGATCTTGGATTTGTGGTACGTGAGACACCAATAGGCAGCAAGCCGAGCGGTAGAAAAACGCTATACTCATTATCGGAACCATTTTTCATATTTTGGTATTTATTTGTGTTTCCAAACCGCACAATAATTACACGCGGACTCTCTGATTTTGTATTAGAAAACGAGATACTTCCGCATCTCAATCAATATGCGGGGAGGCTTTTCGAGCGTATATGCGCAGATTTTCTCCATACACAAAACAGAGAGAAAAAGTTGCCGTTTGTATTCCGGCAACTCGGAAAATGGTGGGGTTCGGACAAGTCAAGAAAGACACAGGTGGAGATTGATATTGTCGCACTCGGTAATGATGAAGCGCTCATTTGCGAGTGCAAGTGGACAAATGAACCCATTGATATGCAAGTTTTTAGAGGACTTATCGAGAAAGGAGAGTCATTTCCGAGTGATAAGAGATACTATGCGCTGTTGACAAAATCCGGGTTTACGCAAGCAGTCATACAAGAGGCGGAAAAACAAGGTGTATCTCTATATACACTTGATAATATTTTTGACGTATAGCGTAAGAAATCCTATGTAAAACTAACCGATTGCTTGGAGAATCGTTCTTGAGAGTTCAGAATAACATACATTCTGAATGGTCAGCCAATCAACAGTAAATCCAACGTGATTACGCTCAATCAAACGCTGATTATGTGTCCTGATGTTTTCTTCCACCGGTTTGACCGTTCATACCAGAAACCAACCGGGACTGATGATGCGGGGGCTATCATACATGCAATGTATATACCAACAAGCCCAATAACATGGTTTAGGATTATCACCAGAATCAACCTTGCGAGGATGCAGTTGACGAATGAACTCACAAGGACAAACCATGTATGCCCTGAACCTAGAGCGAGCGCATGATACATCTGGAATATCGCATAGAATATCTGGCTGATAATCTCTATCCTCAGGTTCTTGATTGCGATAAGCGCAGTTTCAGTTTCCGATGTGAAGATTGAAACAATCTGAGGAGCGAGCAACTCGACGGCAGCGATAATCAAGACAGAAACGCTGAACGAAATGCGCATTGATGTGAATAGTATTTTCTGCGCTCTTTCATATTCTCGCGCTCCTATATTCTGCGCGATCATTGCCGCAGAACCGCTTGACATCGCTGTAATGAATAACAGGCATAGGTTCTTTATCTTGACGGATATCCCATACCCTGCTGACACGAGCACACCGTAACTGTTGATTGAGTATATCACCGTTATCCACGAAATATTCGCAACGGTCATTTGAATGCATACCGGAATTCCGAGCTTTAGTAATGACTTGAGTTTGTCGGCACGGACATACAGCTTTGTCAAGCGCAGCCCAAACAGTTCATATTTCCTCAATACAATGTACAGTGAGACGAAGAAACAGATGCCCTGTGATATGACAGTAGCAAGCGCAAGACCCGCTACTCCCATGTCGAACTGTGCTGTAAAGATGATGTCGAGTATGACATTGAGGACACAAGTTATCGCAACGCATATTAGCGGAGCACGTGAGTTGCCGACTGAACGCATTGCTGCGCTTGTCGCGTTATATCCTGCTATGAAGAGTATGCCAACTGCGCAGATAACCAGATATGATGTCGCTTCCTCAAGAGCGGGCGCGTTCAAGAGTGCCAGAAGGCGGTGCGCAAAGACAGCCACGACGATAACAAGCACCAGCCCCAGCGCCATGCTGAACGTAAACAGCGTCGTTATGGATAGTTTACAGTTTTCTTTATCTCCTGCTCCGAAGTATTGCCCGATCAGTATGCCACCTCCCGTGCTGATGCCCATTAAGATTTGCGTTATGAACTGCATGGTGCTGGCGGAGTTGTTTACTGCTGATAGGCCTACGGAGCCGATGTAATGTCCTGCGACTATCATGTCAACCATTCCATATACTGTTTGAAGAAGGCTTGATAGTATGAGCGGGATGGAGAACTTGACGAGCTGTTTCCAGATTACGCCTTTTGTCAGGTCATTTGTCATATTGTGCGGCCAAGCTCTTCTGCCTCTTTAAGCGATTCATGGCTCTCGATGGCATTCGGTTCTCTTAGTCCGGATGCTACGATTACGCCTGCGTTCTCCCATTGCGAAAATTCGCACATGGTCTCGAACATTGGAATCGTCGCGCCTGTACGACTGCCGCAAGTTAGCAGCAGTGCTGCTCGTTTTATTGGAGCTTTTGCTCTAAGCAGCGCATATGTTCGGTCTATGGCGAGTTTCAATTGTGCTGTGACCCCCCAGAAATAGACCGGTGATGCCAATACGAGTATTTCTGCTGTTTTTAGGCTTTCAAGTATTTGCTGCATGTCGTCTTTTTGGATGCATTCGCCCGGATGCTCAAAGCAGTATCCGCATCCTGTGCATCCGGCGATTTTCATGTCGGCTGTCCGATATGTCGTGACGTTGTGCCCTTCTGATTCGGCTCCTTTCGCAAATGCTTGTGCCAATCTGTCAGAGTTTCCGTCCTTTCGCGGTGAGCCTGTTAGAATAACAATGTTTTTTCCCATTATCGCATCTCCTTCGTTCTTTTTTCAAGATCATTATAACGTACAAGCACATGATATTCAAATTATTTATGGCTCTGCTATACGTCTGCTATATAATGCATATGTCTGTTCAGGTCTGTCAGGACCTTTTGCTCAAAACAAACTCATTATATTTGTTGCGTGTGATTGCATGATATGTTAGAATCAAAACATACATTCCATGCTGCATAAACGGTGGCAAAAACGATAAGAATGACAACTAGCATTTGCTGTATTGTCTACTTTACATATGATATGACCATAGCTTACTGCTGAGGAGAGATTTAGATGATTGAAAAAAACCTGACGGATTTGCACGAAGGAGATAGAGCGCAGGTTGTATCTCTTTTGAACGAAAGCAGCATAAAGAGACGATTACAGGATTTAGGGTTGGTTGAAGGCACACGGGTCAATTGCATCAAAAAATCCCCACATGGTGATATGGTAGCATATGGTATCCGCGGTGCAATAATAGCGATTAGAGAAGAAGATGCTGTTAACGTCTTAGTTAGTTAAGATAGAAGGGGATACTACATGGAAGCTATAAGCAATGAAAGCACGCAACTCCTTGAAATTAGCAGAACAAATGCTTCAGATCGTGTAATCGCACTGGCTGGCAATCCAAATGTTGGAAAAAGTACAGTCTTCAATAACCTAACAGGTATGCGCCAACACACGGGTAACTGGCCCGGAAAAACAGTTGCGAGCGCACAAGGTGTCCATAATTATCAAGGGAATGACTATATACTTGTCGACTTGCCGGGGACATACTCTATCATGGCGCATTCGACAGAAGAAGAAATCGCCAGGGACTTTATACTTTTCGGAGGCGCAGACGCCACAATCGTAGTATGTGATGCAACAGTCTTGGAGCGGAACCTAAACCTTGTACTCCAAGTTATGGAGATAACACCAAATGTCGTAGTATGCGTGAATCTGCTTGATGAAGCAAAAAAGAAAAACATTACAATTGATATTCCTGCATTAGAAAAAGAGCTTGGAGTGCCTGTAGTGGGGACAAGCGCCCGCAGTGGCATTGGATTGACCGAGCTCATTGAACAAACCGAAGCCCTGTATTCAGGAGAGTATAAAGCAAATCCTCGCAAGATAAAGTATGATGATGTGGTTGCTGATGCGATAGCACCGCTTGTGGATGTATTGGATAAGAAAACGGACGGGAAATTGAGCGGTACTTGGTTGGCTCTGCGGATGCTAGAGGGTGATGAATCGCTTTGGAACAATATCAAAGCGCATGTATCAAGCGATATATTGAGTGACCCGGGCGTAGAAACCGCTCTGAATAGTGCGCGTGAAGCGTTAAAATCCTCTGATATAACCGGTGATAGGCTGAAAGACATTGTAGTATCGCGTATTGTCTACACAGCAGAAGAAGTAGCGGAAATTATTACTCCAAGGTGTGGAGAGGACTGCATTGGTTGCGGTACATGCGAATTTGGGACTCGTAATCCTGACGCTGTCGGTGGCAGCAGAGATCGTAAGCTGGACCGCATATTGACTAGTAAACTGACAGGCATTCCGATCATGCTTGCTTTGCTCTGTGGCGCGTTATGGATTACCATCGCAGGAGCAAATTATCCTTCTGAAATGCTTGCCGAATTCTTTTTCTGGATTCAAGACCATCTATCGGCGTTGTTTATGAGTCTTGGCTCTCCTGATTGGTTGCATGGCTTACTTGTTTTAGGGGTCTATCGCGTTTTAGCATGGGTCGTTGCCGTTATGCTCCCACCAATGGCGATATTTTTCCCGATCTTTACTCTGCTGGAGGATTTCGGATACCTGCCAAGAGTGGCCTTTAACTTGGATCATCACTTTAAAAAAGCTAAAGCCTGCGGTAAGCAAGCTCTAACAATGTGCATGGGTTTTGGTTGCAACTGCGCAGGAGTAACCGGTTGCCGTATTATTGACTCGCCGCGTGAGAGGCTAATCGCAATATTGACTAATAACTTTGTTCCCTGTAATGGGCGATTTCCGACATTAATAGCTATCATAGCCATGTTTTTCGTTGGCGTTGCCGGAGGTCTTGTTGATTCCTTGCTTTCTGCGGTGATACTAGTACTGGTGATTGTTCTAGGCATTATTCTTACATTCTGGGTTTCCAGTTTATTGTCAGCTACCATATTAAAAGGGGAAGCATCCTTTTTTGCGCTTGAGCTGCCGCCATATAGGACTCCTCAGATTGGAAAAGTAATCGTCCGTTCGATATTTGATCGGACATTGCGTGTGCTGGGAAGAGCTGTTATGGTCGCTGCGCCGGCAGGATTAGTTATCTGGATATTTGCTAACATCTATATTGGTGATTTAACCCTGCTTGCACATTGCTCGTCATTTCTTGATCCATTTGCCAGGTTGCTCGGGCTCGATGGAGTGATTTTACTTGCGTTCATATTAGGTTTCCCGGCGAATGAGATAGTATTCCCTATCATTATAATGGCATATGTTGCATCCGGCTCTATTTTAGAAATGGATAGTTTGACGGAATTGAGATCGCTTCTGGTAGCAAATGGATGGACATGGGTAACAGCGGTTTCAACAATGCTATTCTGCTTGTGCCATTGGCCTTGTTCAACAGCTTGTCTTACGATAAAAAAGGAGTCCGGGAGCTACAAATGGGTGGGTCTTTCGATTGTGATTCCCACGGCGATAGGAATAGTAGCATGCCTCGTGTTTACTACCATTGTCCATCTGCTGGGTTACTAGAAACGTAAGTTTATCGATGGTTCACCGTTTTACCTGACGCTTGCAGTCAAGTGTATATAAGCATCATCATTTGACCCAAATGCGGAGGAATCCGTAAATAAAATAATAGGAGATTACTATGAAGAGTTTCACCACGTTGGATCTGCAATATGCACATCGGTTCTATGGGTTTAAAGGAGAAGCACAATACCTTCACGGGCATTCGGGAGTATTAACGCTTGAAGTTGAAGATACAGTCAATATGGGAGTAAACATGGTGTTCCCATGTAACGAGATCAAGAAAACTGCTTGGGAAGTCCTACAAAACTTCGACCATGCTTTGGTTTTACGCGAGGACGACCCGCTGCTCCCTGCAATACTCGATGTTTACGAGAAACAAGGTATCAAGAACGGTGATCCGACTAACAAGCAGAAAGGCCCCGCCTTTAAGACGGAGCTAGCAACGGCTTATCCCGAATGCCGCTTGGTAGTCACGAAAGAAACCATGACAGTTGAGGGTATGATTAAAATCGTTTATGACTTGTTGAAAGATAAGGTCAACATCGTGAAGATCACATTTACCAGCGGCGTTAACGGAGCAACACAGGAATATGAGCCCGGTCAGGAAAAAGATCGTTGCCCGTTGTGCGGTATCATGTTGAACGAAAACGGTGTTTGCCCAAAGTGCGGATTTAAGAAACAACAATAGGAACGAGCGATTCAACCTCCCACCTCCCACCAAAAGCCGGGGTTTCCATTATGTAAACTCCGGCTTTGCTTTGCCTTTTCGTCTATGCAGGTTTGTCTTATTGCGCGAAACTTTAGTTAATCACTGATAATATACCGGAGCATCTCGTCCGGAGAGTTAGCAATCCATGTTGCTTGAGCTTGTTTTAGCTCTGCTAACGAACCGTAACCCCAAGACACGCCAATGCAGTCAATCCCGACTTCTCGTGCCCCGAGAATATCATGTTTACGGTCACCAATCATAACAGCGGATTTTTCTCGATTTGGGTCAAGCGTGTCCAGGGCAATTCTAATAATGTCGCGCTTGCCGTTTTTAGTGCGGCTTCCATCCATCTCGTCACCGGACACAAATGAAAAATACTCGTCAATTCTGAAGTGCTCCAGTATTCTATTTGTATATTGCGTAACCTTGCTTGTGGCGATCGCCATAATTACGCCGTAACCCTTTAGTCTTTCCAATATTTCAGAAATTTCCGGGTATATTTCATTTTCCAATAACCCGGTTGTAGAAAAATACTCCCTGAATCTAGACACAGCTTTTTCCACATCTGACGTTCCAAAACCGTAAGACTCTTTGAATACGTCGCGTAATGGCGGCCCGATGAATCTTATCAAGTCGTTGAGTTCTTCTTTTATGCCAAATGTGGACAGCGCATATTGGTAGGATTTTGTAATGCCCACTTTAGGGTCAGTCAGCGTTCCGTCGAGATCAAATAAACAAAGGTCTTTCATTATCTTCCTCGTATTCGTTATTATGTCCGTAGACGCTTACTATACCATCTTTGACGTACATAGTGCAAATCTATTTATAATTTTCTCACGTCGATTGCGTTTGTCGCCGCATCCCAAACCTCGTTACTCATGGGGTATTCCGTCTTGTTTTGCTGTCGACCGGTTTCAATAAGGTGCATAACGAATGGCAAAAAGTGGTCCTTTCCGGTCAAATGTGCTACCGCCCATACACTCCTATCCGCACGAATATCCTGCCTTTTCTTGATGCACCGCCAACTTCCAAAAGCTTGGCACGCCCAAGCCCTCGCACTGATAACAAAGCTCCCTCAGCAAGTTCCTTTGCAGGTTGCAGGCAAGGTAAGTGATCAAGACTCACTCGACCGGTGGATATAAGCTCGGCTGTTTTTGATCTGGACAATCCGAACGCTGCTGACAATACTGCATCTATCCTAAGCGATGCCACAGTATCAGTATTGACGCTCAACTCTTCTTCCCTTTTCGGTATTTCATCCAAGCTTATTTCAGTTATCTTGACCCCTACACGCCCCGCCTTAGCGAGGTTCTCTGTGATGAATTTGCTCATCTCAGGTAAGCAAATTAGCGTTGCGCTGCTTTCCTCACTGATGATGTCGCCAATTGTATCTCGCTCGATACCCAGAGCCATCAGTGCACCCAAGACATCACGGTGCCCCAATGTATCCTGTGGCCGATATTCGATTCTCAACGCTGAAAGCAGGTTTTCCTTGCCATAGTCGCCCCATTCCGGATTTAGAAACACTGCGCGGACTCGTTCAGCGTTGTCAAACCCACCATCGAACAATACCTTAACGCGCTTATGCTTGAAATACTCGGCGACGCGCCGGGCTTTGGCAGGCGTGAGAAACCGGGAAGCGGCGCAACCTGTCTTGACCGCCTTGTCTGCCAAATCTTCCATATGCCCAATCAGATAGTCTTTCTGTTCCATCATACCTAGTTTCCCGTCAGTGCGACCGTACTACCCGGATTTCGGATTCTGTACAGCCATCGCGCAGTCCACGGCAAGAGCTACGCACAGGCACAGAAGCTCGTTTTGAGCATCTGCTATGTCCAGTTCGTAGCTGTCGCCCCATGTGAACCATTTCTTTGACATCCGCATCACCTGACGACCGCTGATATCGTCTAGGGAATACTCGTGCGCCCAAATGTTCCCGTTAAGATGCCAAGGCAAACCAGCTATGCGGTAGCTCTGCCTGAAAAAAGTGAACTCCTTGACGATTTCGCATATTTCGCGCCCGCCAATTTCTACAAAAAACCGTGGCAGAAATGAAAAGACTTTCTGCCGGATAAAGGCTGCCTCTACGCCGCTTCCATCGTATATATGAAGTTTCTTGCCCCATGTGAAGAATTCGCCTTCCGCAGCATACCGGTCATTGCCGCCCTCATCTTTGATTATGAAACGGTCGCGCCATGAAAACACTCTCTGTTTTATATATAGTTTCATTTCCCTGTTCTCCGATCATCTCTTGAGTTTCCATCATGTCTTCAGATGCTTTACTCATCTGGTGCGATAGACTGTTACTATCGGCCACTCAAGGTAAATAATTTTATCCCTTCGCTCTCTTTACTGTAATTCTACCATAATATACCAGTTGCTCCAACCATTTTCAGATTACTGAGAACGGTTGGAGCTTTTTTCTTTTTGCCCTATACAAGTTGCCAGCGAGCGACACGGTTCGTGCGGACATCGTGCTCGGCTTGCAAGCCGGCTCTCATCCCAACATGCGCCCGTCGCCGCCAACAGGAGTGTAGCTACTAGAGTTATAAGTATTTTTTCATAGAAGTGGTACCTATGTTTTTCCGATAGGATAAGATAACTTGCTCATATCGACATCTTGTTTTTTTAACTGTTCCGCCTCGAAAAACTCCCGACAAACCATTTTCAAGCTGCCACCGACTACACTGTTGGGGAAAGTAGCAAGCAGTTGGTTATATATGGAGACATTGCTGTTGTGCAACCTCCGAGCCGCCTGCAAATGCTCCTCGGCATCACGGATTCCGCACTGAAGCTCTCCATATTGTTCACTTGACCGCAGCTCCGGATAGCTTTCCGCTATGACATTCAAACGCCCTGTCAAATCATCCATCTGACTGCTTGCTTCGGAGCGTTGTCTCATGCTCATCCCGCGCCGCAGCTCGATTATTTTTGAGAAAGTGTCCCTTTCGTGAAGGGCGTACTGCTTGCAGACTTCCATCATTTTTGTGAGCATGTCGTAGCGCTTGACCAGCGCAACGTCTATACCTGACTCCGATTCGTCAATCTTCACGACAAGCCGCTGAAAGCGGTTGCCGGTGGAAATCCACCAGATGATAATTATAAGCACGACGGCTATGGGGATGATAATGTATACTTCCATAACAAAACTCCTCTTGATAAATGTATTGCCCGTGTAGGGGCGAACGCAGTTCGCCCCTACGGTTTTCATTGGTTATTTGACAATACCTCTAAAAACTGCCTGCTAAAACAATAAGATGAATCAAAAGCATGATAATTACTGCCGCCCAGCCGGTTAGGCTTTTATGCCCGCGTTTTCCGCCAATGAACGTAAAT
>Ga0099364_10015318_pt1 | contig 10114 bp, 10 predicted proteins | sample TergutTh196P3_FD_73070 | JGI IMG/M metagenome (GOLD analysis project Ga0099364, IMG submission 73070) | Microcerotermes parvus P3 segment gut microbial communities from Pointe-Noire, Republic of the Congo - Th196 P3 | ecosystem: Host-associated > Arthropoda: Insects > Digestive system > Gut ...
ACTGTAACAGGAAAGAAGGAGCAATGCGTCTTTTTATTGCTGTTTTACTTAACGACAAAGTAAAAAATGCCCTGCAAAAATTGCAGCAAGAGATTAAAGCCCAAGCCTACAAGGGCAGCTTTACCAGGCCGGAAAATTTTCACCTTACCTTAGCTTTTTTGGGAGAAACCCCGGAGAACAGAGTCGCGGTTCTGCACCGGATAATGCAGGATATTAAAATCTCCCCTGTCGAAGTCACTATTAATCGAACAGGCTTTTTTAAGCATGGCGGCAAAGAGCTCTGGTGGGCAGGCACCGATCCTGATGATCCCAATCTTCCACAATTAAAATCGCTTCATGGGCAGTTGATAAACCAGCTTGAAAAAGAAGGCTTCCCGGTTGATAAAAGACCTTTCAAGGCCCATATCACCCTGGGCAGGGAAATTAGCCATTCTAAGCCTATTGTTTTGGACTATCAGGAAATCAAAGTTGTTGTAGATCGCATAAGCCTTATGAAGTCTGAGCGTATTGGCGGAGTGTTAAGGTATACGGAGATGAAAAAAGTGATTAAACTGCTGAAAGGCGGAGGAGAGGCAGGGGAGTGAGTGTTTTGCTGACATTTTCAAGGGAAACCCTTCCATACCTCGGGGTTGTCTCCGGCAATTACCCTGGCGCCTTCCCGTACTATGGGGGTGCGCATTAGCTCCGGCCTCGCCTGGATTTCTTCAAGTTCGTTATAGTCCATATAGGCCAGGCCCCGTTTATGGTAAGCCGGGGATTCGGGGTTTATAAGGTTTTCCCCTTTAGGCAGCCCCTTGGCAATGTTTTCAAGCTCCCCTTTGGCGGGAGAGTATTTTGCCAGATCAACAAAGTGATAGGGTATTCCCCGTTCCCGGAAATAACGTTCGGCCTTTCTGGTGATGGTGCATTTTTTGGTTCCGTAGATTTGCATAGCTGATGCACATACTACCAGGTAAACCATTTTTTGCCCAGTTGGACTGCCTTTGATGCGCTTATTGTGAAAAAGGCGTTAGGGAAATAGTGAAATTAAGTGCGGCGAAATTCGGTTGACATTCCTGAGCAATTAATTTACAATATGTAAACATGAGTGAAATCGAACGATTTCTTTATATTTACCGGCAATCCGGCTTGTCGCAAGCAGCATTTGGCGAGTCATTGGGGCTGAGCAAGTCCCAGGTTAGTCATATTATCAGTGGGCGTACAAAGCCGGCTCGTGAGGTGCTCGATAGCCTAGCCAAAAAATATAACATTAATCTGAATTGGTATATTTCCGGGCAAGGTAATCCACAGGAAAATGAGGAGACCGCTCTTATAGAACTCTTTAATCAGGATGCGGCTGCCGGAAAGGGTATTGTAATCGGAGATTATCTTGAATCAAATATGATACCTGTTCCATATACCCTCATTCGCCCCCATAATCCATCAAAATTAAAGGCTGTTTACGTTTCGGGTGATTCCATGATCGATGAAAAAATATATGACGGTGACATTGTCATTTTTTGCCCACAGATTGAATCGGGAGATGCGATCTATGTGGTGTCCGTGGGGGAGATCCTTCTGGTTAAGCGCGTTCATTTTGACGGGATTACGAATACCATCCTCCTAATTAGTGCTAATCCTAGTTATCCACTCCGTGTACTTACTAATGAAGAACTTGAAACCGTTAAAATTGAAGGTCGGGTCATCGCTTGCCTGCACAGGATGTAGGGCAATAAAAATGAAAACCACCAAGATTGAATGGACCGATAAAACATGGAATCCGGTAACAGGCTGTTCCAAGCGTTCAATAGGGTGTAAAAATTGCTATGCAGAAATCATGACCCGCCGCCTTTGTGCAATGGGACAGAAGAAGTATAAAAACGGCTTCAATTTGACCATGCATGATGATGTTCTGGAAGAGCCATTGTCCTGGAAAAATTCCCATACTGTTTTTGTGTGTTCAATGAGCGACCTTTTTCATGAAAAAGTAGAGTTCTGCTTCATTGACAAAGTAATTGAAACGATTAAGGCAACTCCCCAACACCGGTATCAACTACTAACCAAGCGTGACAAACGCATGGCAAAATATTTTACAAACCGTCAAATTCCCGATAATGTGTGGCTTGGTGTTACTGTGGAAGCGAAGTCTACAACAGGAAGAATAAACACTCTTCGTAATATTCCTGCAGCGGTACGTTTTGTGTCTTGTGAACCCTTGCTTGAAGATTTAGGCGAAATTGATTTTGCAGACATTCATTGGGTAATTGTAGGAGGCGAAAGCGGGAAAAAAGCCCGCCCCATGAAGGAAGATTGGGTGCTTTCGATTGAAGACCAGGCCGCCTGCTCCGGCTCAGCCTTTTTCTTTAAGCAATGGGGTACCTGGGGGGAAGATGGGATAAAACGGAGCAAGTATGCCAATGGGAAATTGCTTAAGGGGGAGGTGCGGCAGGGGATGCCGGTTTAGGGGGGTCCCAATATTATTGCCTTATTTTGACCAGTTTTTCCAATTTTATTATTAGTTCGATTATCTGATGAATACTTATATCATCAAATTCTGATTTCTTCTCAACCAAGTGGAACCAAGAATGTACTTTATCATTTATATTATTTTTAAATGGTTTTACCAACTGATTTATTCGTGCAATTATTTTTTCTCCTTCAATTCCAAATTCGTTTCTCTTTTTATAGAGATTATTAATAATAATTCCGAAATCATGAAATCGTTTATGCAAAATATTATAATAAAGTTCTTTATTTTCATTATTTCTTGATTCTGGAAATTTTTTTCGCAATATATCAATCAATAAATTCTCAACTATTTTTCTGCTTAAAATAAAAGCAGAGGTAAAACAAGCACTATTATATGCATTATTTAGTTCTTTTATATGACCTCTAATAAAATAGTCAGGGCTATCATAAACTAGAAAAACAGGTTTTTTCTTTTCTCTGTTATTTTTTCTTACTTTAACCTTATGTTGAGGTTCATAATTTAAATTTGGTAAAGATTCTCGATCTTCTTTTTTTAATTTTTTTATAATTGAAAAGCCGTTTTCTTTTGAAAAAATTTGAGCAATTGCATTCATTGTACATTTTGGGAAATTTTGATGAAGTATTGCAAGGCGATTCTTAATAGTTTGTGGAGCTTTTCCAGTTTTACTAACAAGGTGCTCTAATATATTTTTATCTAGTCGGCTCAAAATATATTACTTTTTACCCTTTCCCTCTTTTTTGATTCTAGTAAGACAAACTCTAACTGAATTTGCTGTTGTACCTATTAATTCTGCAATTTCTTTTGGTTGAAATCCAATAGAATTTAACATCTGGATTTGATTTTTTTGCTCAAGGTCTTTTATACTAAAAAGAACCAACAGCTTCTTTATTTGCCGAAGCTCATTTAAAATATCTTCATTCATGCGATTTCTCCTTTTTGATTCTTTGACTCTTACTCTGTTTCTTCTTTGGATTTTTTTTTAATCTTGATATTTCTTGTGAAGCATGGTCTGAAGAAATCCCTAATATCTGAGCAATGGTTTTTGAATCTGCTCCGAATTGAAATAATTCTCTGATTTCATCTTTTATGACAATACCACTATCTTTAGTTTTAATCATTTTCCCAAGAATAAGGCTTAATTTATAATCAATCCCTTTTAGTAACTCAATCATTATCTCTGATTTTTCTTGCATACACTCCACCTATATTAAAGAAACTTTTTTCATTATGATAAAATATTAAATTTATGTCAAGTGATTTTCTACGGTGTTTTCTACAGGGATTTATCTTTCGTTACTCACCCCCTACCCCCCCCATCCCAAGCATCCAACACCAGCCTCTGCGTCCGGGATTCCCAAAAATCAGCAATTTCTCGCTCCTTAAGCACCCGAAAAGTCTCTGAGAGGTAATCAGAGCTCTCAAGGTTGGCAGGATCAAGAATATAGCGAAGATCATCCCAGGTGAGACAGAAAAATTAGAAACAAATCTAAAATTCAAATCTCACCAATTCCAGCCCAATCAACCTATATCGTAGAGCAGCCTCTGAAACACCATATCGCTTCATAAAGCTATCCCGAATACCACACCAAGCACCGAAGTTTGCTTTATTGACTAATAAAAATTTATTTACATTTATCTTCTTTGAACGATCTGCCATAGCAAAAAAGCGCTAGTAATTTTCTGCTTTGGCATGAGGAAACAACTAGCGAAGTAGTTGGCTTCATGTTCTATTTTATCTGTTACTTCCGATTCTTCTGCAATTTGTTTATCCTGACAGAAAAACGAATTAGAATGTAGCTTGTGGTTCAAAAAATAATGTCCCAGCTCATGAGCAATGGTAAAATTACGCCTTCCGATATTTTCAATGCCTTGATTTACCATGATATACGTCTGTTTGTTATCGCCAAAGGTCAAAGCTCCAATAAAATTGGCATTTGAGGACGCAATTTCTCTAAACTTTATTCGCTCTTCTTGCATGATGTTAAATAATTGTTTATGGCTTCCACCGCGATGGATATATTTATTGAAAATTTCCAATGAAACTAGTTCAATTTCACTATTTGTCATCATCGTCCATGGCATCAAATATTTCACGCAGGGTTTGTCGGTCTATGTTTCCGCGAGCTGCAAGTTTTTGATTTTTAAGCCAGAGTTCAAAGCGTTGGTTGTAGTAATCTTGATTTTTTAACTCATGTGTTTTGTTTATTATATTTTCTGCTTCTGCAACCTGAACCTGTCCGTTCATGAGCAGGGGAAGTAGAAAATCTCGGAGTTGGGAGAGGGTTTGATTTTCTTGATTGTTTTTTATTATTTGATCAAATATCGGTATGATTATTTGGTTAAAATCAGTAATTATTTTTGGGGGAGGATTCAATATATTAATATACTTCAAAGAATCTTGTGTAATATTTGGCATAATCGAACCACCAGCTCTTTTTTTTGTAATTTCCTCATTATGTTTTAATGTTAAATACAAGTATTCTCTCATATTGTTTTTCTTAAGGCTAAAACAAATAGCGAAACCACAATAAATTACATTATTTTCAGTTTTTTCAATTAACCTTGTTGCTCCAGGAATGCCACTGCGAGCTAATATTATATCATTCTCATTGATTAAATATTTTTCAATTTCTTTTCTAGGTAAAATAATTTCATCAAGGTTTTCTGTCATAATAAAAATAGATGAAGAGCTAATATCCCTTACATTTATAATTTTTATCTTTTCACCTATAACATTGGATTTTTCGTAATTTACACCATTTTTAAAAAGCCCGAAATCCTGTAATTGTTTTATTTCCCAACTTTCTTCCGCATTTTGCACAAACCAGTAATCATATAGTGCCTTTGCCATTGCTTCCAGCTCTTTGTTTGTTTTGTTGTTGAGTTCAATTTTGTTATCTAAAGATAATAACATGGAAGATATACTTTTTTGAATATCTACATTTTCATGATACGATACATTCATTTGATGCAAAACATTACGATTAACTCCAGGAACAGTACTTTTATCTTTACCATCTATTTTTAGGGCAGTTTTAAGAAGATAATAAATATAAAGAGGGTAATTTCCTTTAAAATTATTAATAAATAGAGCAGTATTTAATGGCCAGCATTTTCCATTGAAATAATAAACTTCACCTATTGTGCCGTAACGCCCAGTAATTACATTACTACCATCACATCTATATTCGTTATGGGTTCCAGAAATACCAGATGAGCTAATTATGGGATATTCACCTTCATTTCTATATTGCGAAGGCAAATCATAACCTCTTTGAAAAGTAAGAATCTCCCCCAACTTTACTTTCTTCATTTCTTCCTCTGTGTTCTCTGAGTCTTTGTGCCTCTGTGAGAGGCATTCTTCTCTCTCTTAGCCTTACTGGCTATCTTCTTTTCAGTTTTCTTGATAGCTTCCAGGTATTCCTGTTCAACCGGCGAAAGGGTCTTTACCAGATACTTTCTATACTCCGCTAGAGCTTTTTTCACCGCTTTTTCATGGGATACCGATCCGGCATTATCCAAAATATTTTCACCGGTAGAAGATAAAATATTGTCCAGGTGCTTGATATAATCGTCCATGTACATGGGATTATGCTTCATAGCCTGAATTTCTGCAAAATCAAAGTACCCGGAAACCAGGTTATTCAGGATTTTTAGTTCAGTTTCAGAAAGATAATTCTTGGCAATAGATATATCCTTCTGGGTTGGCTGGCCACCCGTAAAGGATGTAAGGCCCATAAAAGGCTTATCGCTATCGGCCCGTTCATATATCACCTCTGATGCGGTGTGGCCATGGGCGGCATAGTGCAGTTTATTCTGGACAATCTTGAAAAATTCGATGGAAACAGTAGACTTTGGGTCGTAATCTACACTTGTGGCGTATAAGTCAAGCACCTGGCGATATAAGACTTTTTCCGATGAACGAATATCCCGGATACGGTTTAATAATTCGTACCAATAAGCGCCGCCGCCAATATTTTTTAACCGTTCATCATCTATGGCAAAACCTTTGACTATATATTCTTTGAGGCGTTCAGTGGCCCATATCCTGAATTGGGTTGCAATTCGGGATTTTATGCGATACCCAAGGGAAATAACCAGGTCCAGGTTGTAATGGGTGGTTTCGTAGTTTTTCCCATCAGAAGCAGTTGTTCGGAAATTCCGAACAACTGAACTTTCATCCAGTTCCCCTTCATCGAAAATATGCTTTATATGCTCACTCACATTCGATTTGCTTGATTGATACAATGCAACTAAATTTGCCTGTGTCAGCCAGACATTTTCGTCCTCTAAACGTACATTTATTGAAGCCTTATTATCTTCACCTTGATAAATTATAATTTCACCCTTACCGTTCATTCCTTTACCAGCCTTAATTTGCTAAAATTAGCCAAAATCTCTTTTTCCAGTTTTTTGCTCTCTTCAAAATAGCCCTTTAGAGTTTGCTCCCTTACCATCATCTGTTCATTAAATTCTGCCTCGCTAATATCCATGTACTCGATTTTTATCTCAAAATACTGTCCAGCCGACAGGGAATAGTTCTTTTCTTTGATTTCTTTGTAGGTAACGGCAACAGAAAAATCATCCACCGCCTTTTTATTTTGGAAGGTACTTACTATTTTGTCAATTTCAAAGTCCCTTAAACGGCGTTTTTGATTATTGCCATCTTTATACTCTTCCCCAAGTTTGGAGGCGTCTATAAGAACGACTTTTTTGGTGGTTTTAGAATTATCAAAAAATAATACAGACACATTAGTGCCAGTGGTGGCAAAAACATTTGAGGGCATACTGACACAGCCAAAGACAATTTTTTCGTCAACAATATGTTTGAGGATTTTTGCTTCTATACCGCTTTTTGCCGTTAAAAAGCCTGTGGGTATAACTATTGCGCCCTTGCCTGTGGATTTTAGGGAATTAATAACATGTTGTATAAAGCAGGTGTATATAGCCATGCTTTCTTTCTTTTTGGCAGGAACATTGGGAATGCCTGCCCAAAAACGGCTTGGCATTGCTGCAAGTTTTTCCCTGTTATTGGAAAAATCCATTTTGAATGGGGGATTGGACACCACAAAATCGAATTGACGCAGTTCCTTTCCATTGTTGCTTTTATGGAAAGGAGAGATCAGGGTATCCCCCTGTATGGCATGGTCAAGGGAAGAAATTAAACCATTCAGAATAAGGTTGAGCTTATGCATCTTGTTGGCACGCTGGGAAATATCCTGAGAAAAAATCGTACATTTATCTTCGCCTATTTGATGGGCAATTGCCATTAGCAATGTTCCCGTACCTGCCGAAGGGTCGTAACATTCAATGTTGCGTAAATTATTACTATCTCCAATTAAAAGCCTGGCCATAATCGTAGCAATGGAATGGGGTGTATAATATTCGGCATATTTTCCGCCGCCTGCGGTGTTATAATCTTTTATTAGGTATTCAAAAATGGCAGAGAAAAAATCATAGTGTTGGGTAAATATCTCTTCAAAGGAAAAAGCAACAAGTTTATCGACTAATGCCCTGGCAAAATCTGCCCTTTGTGCTTCATCGGTCACAAATACCGTAAGTTTTTCAAACAACGGGATTTTTGTGTTTTGTGTTGTTTCGGTAGAAAAAATCGCCATGTTTTTATCGGCAATGTCAGTCATAGTGCTGTCAAATATCAGATCAAAATCACCCTTGGTTTGATGATTCCAAAGATAGGAAATTAAATGGTGAGGTTCAAGTTTTGGAATATCGGGATCTATCCCTGCAAGGAAAAGTTTACGCTCCCTATCCGGCATTTTTCGATATGCTTCTTCCCATTTTTCCGCTTTTGCGATTACTTTGTTCTTTTTTTTCAGATAAAAGCCAAATTTATCATTAATAAATTTATACAGAAAAACCTGTGTAATTATTTTATATTCATTGCCGTCATTACCCAAGCCGTAAATTTGGCAGGTAGACTTTAGCGAATCAATTAAAGCAATGGTTTTTTCTTTAATATTCATTTTATTGTGACCTTTTATGCGGCATAATATGTCTCATGATATTGATTTAAATACTGCCTGGATATCCGTACTTTAATAAATTCGTAATCTTCAATTTCTCCTTTAAATTTTATTTTATCCATACCCAAAATAATCTGCTCCATTACGGTTTGTTCAAAATAGGCATCTTTTTTTAATATATCATTACGATCATATACTTTTTTGTCTAATACTGCCTTAATTTCGCCCAGTACATTCATAATATCATCTTCGTATTTTGAAATAATTGGAGATATTTTTTGCTCTATACGCTTTAGATTTTCTTCCTTAACCCTTTTATGAACAATTGCAAATTTGGAATCTCCATTGTATTTTCTTAAAAGATTATTGTTTCGATTCTGTAAGTCTGCCAATTTTTTAAGAATTTCATCCAACGCCTTTGATTGCTCATTAAAATCTTTGATATTATCAATTATAAAACCTTTTTCCTTAAAGCGAAGCAAAAACGCTTCACGAATCGTAATAAACTCAGGGTCTTCCTGATCGATATTTTGTGTAAATGCATGAATTGTCCTTTGCCATTTTTCCTGAAGCTCCTGGCTGCCGGAAATTATTTTTAATTCTTCTTCGCTCAGTTTATTAAACTTAAATTGAATATCCTGCATCGCAGAATTGATAAGCTGGCGGGAAACATCACTGCCACTGAAGGCTTCTTTTTGATTAATTGTATCAATATGGTTTTGTAATTCTGTAATTAATTGCGGCAGCTTTGCAATTTCCAGTTTTACGAATGTTGCTTTTAGTTCTTCATCGCCAAAAGTACGAACTATGTTGTAACAATCACGGGCAGCAATCAGAACTTTTCTTAGATTTATTAACTCATTTTTATCTTCAATAGAACTCAATTCAGTGCTGAATTCTTCAATGTTATCTATGGAAAAGTTAAATAGTACCTGTCTGCTTTCTTTCATCTGGATGATAAGAGCCTCTGCATCTTCAATTACCTGACTGAAAGTGTCTGTTGCATTTCCTTCACCGGTTTCATCGGCGTTATTAAAGCGATTTAATTCGAATAAGTATTCTTTATTGGTATCTTCAAAATTTTGCTTTATGTCAGCAAAATCAATTACATAACCGTAGCGGTTTTCTTTATAAGGACGGTTTACACGGGTAATGGCCTGTAATAAATTATGGTCTTTTAACTTACGTCCAAAGTATAGCCGCTTAAGGCGGGGAGCATCAAAGCCGGTTAAAAGCATATTAAACACTATAAGAACATCATAATCAAGATTTTTCTTAAAACCATTTATAACATTTTTTCTAATTACTTTATCATCCTGATCATACAGAATTAACCCAACCTTAAAAGCACTCTTGGCAGAAGAAACGCTGTTTACTTCATGTTGAACTGTATCAAAAAGAGCATATAGTTTTCTTGCCTGCTCACTTGTTTCGCAAATTACCATTCCGCCTAATGTTTTATCATCTTGTATTATTCGGAACTGCTTTAAATCATTTATAATAAAACGTAATAATTCCTTAACATAGTTATCATGTTCGATGATATCACTTTTTTTAACATCGGTTTTCTTAACAAGGTTTTCTACTTTCTCATATACTTCTGCAAGTTTTTCCTTGTATGAAGTTTCTATATCTTCACGAATTATTTTTAATGTATATC
>Ga0099364_10015319_pt1 | contig 10114 bp, 6 predicted proteins | sample TergutTh196P3_FD_73070 | JGI IMG/M metagenome (GOLD analysis project Ga0099364, IMG submission 73070) | Microcerotermes parvus P3 segment gut microbial communities from Pointe-Noire, Republic of the Congo - Th196 P3 | ecosystem: Host-associated > Arthropoda: Insects > Digestive system > Gut ...
ATCGATCTGGCAAAGCAGGCAGCCAAAAAAAACATGGCCCGGATTGGCGGGGAGGAACTCCTGTTCAGCAAAAATGAAATGGTTTCCTATTTTAAGTTACAGCAGATCAGCCCCAGCCCCCGGACGGTATCCGCAATCTACCACGACACCGAGGGCTGGGCCTTCGCAATACACCTGGCGGGGCTAGCGCTAAAAAATTCCATTGCCGCAGCCTATGTTCCCCAGATTCTCAGATCGAATGTTTTTATGTTCATTGAAAGCGAAGTCATGGCGAACATCCCGCCGGAACTGCGGCGCTTTTTGATCAAGCTGTCCCTGGTAGAAAACCATAGCCTTGAGCTTCTAATGAAGATTGGGAAGGAGAAAATTGGGGAGGATATTTCCCTGGACAAGGAGATGGAAGGGATGTCTTCTTTCATCCGCTTTGACAGCGGACAAAATTCCTTCCATGTTCATCATCTTTTAATGGGCTATCTGGCGGATAGGCAGGATGAATTAAGCGAAGAAGAAAAAAAAGATGTTTGGGCAAGTTCCGCAGATCATTACGCCGCGAAGGGCCAAAAATCGGATGCCATCATCAGCTATGAAAAGGCAGGGGATTATGACAGCATCGTCAATATCCTTTATTCCCTTCCCCTGGTACTGCCTGAGCAGACTGCCAGGCTCGTCCTTGATGTTCTAGGCAGGGCACCTGAAAACATATTTCGGGATTACCCTGAAACCGCTGTTATTCGCAAGCGCCTGCTCGTGCCCGATGCTCTGAACCTGGGATTCATTGGCAAAATAGTTCCGCATTCAGCGGAGGCAATGGGAAGCAGCCTCACAGGAATGTCAGAACTCGTGGAGGGGGAATTGGCTTTTTTCAGGGGAAAACTTGGGGAAGCCGAAAATTGCCTTCTGGAAGCCATTAAAAAAGCCCGCAAGGCGGAACAGGTCGAAATTGAAAACTACTCCCTCTTTTACCTTCTCCGCATTCATTTAAACCGTGGAGAGGCAAAGGAGATCGAAGGTATAATCTTGCAACTGGAAGCGGCGCCGGAAAAAGAATCCTGCCAGAACCGCCATTCCTATTTAAACATTTTTCTTGGATGGTATTACATTCAAACCGGCAAAAAAGACCGCATAGCTCCCTGGCTCAAAAGCGAATACGAGAAAAGCGGAATCAGTTCCAGGGCCTGCGGCCTTGAAGGGATAGTCAAGGCCAAGTATTTTTTTGCCGAAAAGCGCTACCCCGCAGCGCTAGTCTGCCTTGAAAACCAGGCCCACATGAAAATTTCCTTGATGGGCGGCATTGCGATGAAGGCCCTGGAAGCGGTCTGCCGTTACCGTTTATCCGACAAGGAAGGAGCCTTCAAGGCCCTTGGGGAAGCCTACAGGCTTGCTTCCCCAAGAGGGCTCTTTATGCCTTTTACGGAATTGGGCAAGGATATGCGGGCCCTGGCGGAAGCGGCAATCAGGGACAAGGCGCCGGCCCTTTCCCCGGAATGGCTAAGGGAGACCCGCCGTAACGCCGCAGTCTATGCGAAAAAGCTTCACCGCCAGAGCAGGCTGGCCGGTCCCGGCAACGGGGAAAGGCCCCTGCTTTCCAGGAGGGAAAGGGAAGTCCTGATTGGTTTTTCCCAAGGCCTTACCAGGGAGGAAATAGCCGGCACTGCTTCCATTTCGCCTAACACGGTTAAAAGCGCCACGAAGAGCATCTTTAACAAACTGGGGGCACTTAACCAGGCCGATGCCGTGCGGATAGCCGCTGAAAAGGGCTTCCTGTGAACCTTGAACGGCCCAGGCTTATGGCCCTTCTGGAAAAAGCCGTTGAGAACCCTGTATTGCTCCTTACCGCTGGCGAAGGTTACGGCAAGACCCATGCGCTTTATTCATTTCTGTACGATAGATACAAAACAATCACCTGGATACAGCTTTCGGAGCGGGACAACGACCCCTCGCATTTTTGGGAAAGCGCCATCAATGCCTTGCATGATCCACGGAAGCGGAAGGCCCTTGAAGAAATAGGCTTTCCCGAATCCTCTGCCCAGTTGAGCCGCTGCCTTTCGGTTTTGGAAAGAGCTGTGCCTGAAAAAGAAAAGCACTTCATTGTGGCAGACGACTGCCACCTTATACGGGAAGGGCCGGTGATCCGCTTTTTCCAGAGGCTCATGGCCTTCCCCTTTCCCCTGCATACCTTCATCCTCATCTCCAGGCGCGAACCGGAACTCAACACCATGGCCCTGCTTTCAAAAGGGCTACTGTCAAGAATTACCGAGGAGGATCTGCGTTTCAGCGAAGAAGAACTGGCCGATTATTTCCGCTTGCTGGGCACGCCGCTTTCAGATGCCGAAAAAAAAGAGATCGTTGCCGACACCCAGGGATGGGCGCTTGGCATAAGCCTGATTGAGGAGGAAATGAGAAGGGAGAAAAAGAAGTACAGGCGCTCTCTTTTCAGAAGCATGGTAGAAGCCTTGTTTGCTTCCATCCCTGTTCCGCTTCAGCGCTTTCTTGTTGTTATTTCACTCTTTGAAAAGTGGCCGCTTGAAGCCATGGAAAAAATTGCAGGCTCCCTGCTGGAAACGCTTCCTTCCTTTGAAGAACTAAGCCTGCACTTGAACCGCATAAGTTCTTTTTTCCGCATAGATACCCATCTTGACGGCTTCAGAATACACCGCATCTTTCTGGATTTTCTCCGGGAAAAACAGCCGGGACTCTCCAGGGAAGAGATAAAAACAGCCTGCTCAATAAAAGCCGCATGGTGCATGGAGAACGGCTTGCGCATAGACGCGGCCATAAATTATGGAATGGCGGAAGATTACCAGGGGCTCATAAATACCATCTATAGCTTTCCCAAGCTCCTCTCCCGGCAGGCCGCTGCGTCCATCCTGGAAATCCTTGACCGGGTTTTGAAAAGCCCCATGCGGAACGAAGAAGACGAAAACTTTCTCTTTATGCGCCATGTTACAAGGGCCGCAATGCTCTTAAGCCTTGGGCGCTACGGCGAAGCGCGGAGGGAGCTTTTTGAAAGCACAAGGGAGATAGAAACCTGGCCGCCTAGCCCGCTAAGCTCCTGGCTGCTCTCCGCCTGCTACAATAACCTGGGCGCCCTATCCATTGTTAACTACCGCGAGACCAGGGACATCAGCATGACCCTTGAATATTTCCAGCGCGGGAATTACTACTATATGCGCTGCCCCCGCCCGGTCTTGGGCTCTACTGCCAGGGCAATTACCGGCTCCTACGTCAATACGATTGGGCATCCGCCCAGGCCAGGCGAGTTCGAGGAATTTATCGAGATCACCGCCAAATGCGTGCCCCATGCTTCCTACTCCATGGGCGGCTTTATTTCGGGCATGGACAGCCTCTGCCGGGCGGAGCATGATTTTTTCAAGGGGGATCTCAATACCGCCGAACAGTACGCCCTGGAAGCGGTTTTTTCGGCCCGCGAAAATGGCCAGTACGAAATTGAGAGCAAAGGCCTTTTTTACCTCATGCGCATACAGCTCTGCAACGGGAATGTCCCGGCGCTACGGGAAACATGGAAACAGATGGAAGCCCAACTGGGCATCCAGGATCACAGCAACCGTTATGTGGTATATGACATCATGGCCAGTTGGTTCTATGCCCATACCGGCGAAACAGAACAAATCGCAGCCTGGCTGAGAAACGAATTCGAGGAGAGCGATCTGAATCTTTTATTTCAAAACTATGAAACAATGGTAAAGGCAAAAAGCCTCTACGCCGAAAAACGCTATGCGGAGACCCTGAAATTTCTGGAGGGCAAAGAGGCTAGGGAGGGCCTGGGCTCGTTTTACCTGGGGATGCTGGGGATAAGGGTTCTGGAAGCGGTTGTGCGCAACCGCATGGGGGACGGGGCAGGGGCCTTAAAGGCCATGGAAGCGGCATACGAAATGTCGGTTTTAAATTCCCCAGACCGCTCCGAGTCATTTTACATGCACTTTATCGAACAGGGCGATGATATGCGGAGCCTTGCGGGACTGGCGTTGCAAAGCGAAAACTGCGCCATTCCCCGGCCCTGGCTGGAGATGATTCGGAACAAGGCATCGGTCTATGGGAAAAGGCTTGCCCTGGCAACGGAAAAACTCCGGGCCGGAAATGGAAATGGGGAAATTCCCTTTCTTACAAGCCAGGAATTATCAATCCTGACGGGCATTTCCCAGGGCTATACCAGGGAAGAACTGGCCCTGGACTATTCCCTCCCAAAAAATACCGTTAAAAGCATCATCAAAAGCATTTACGCAAAATTGGGCGCCCTTAACCGCGCCGATGCCATAAGGATCGCCTCCAGGGCGGGTTTATTAAAGCCTGATTGACAAAGCCTTGCTCTTGCCTACAATTAAGATATGAATAAACAAAATGCACCGGATCAGATGGATCCGAAAGATTCGGCGAATCAGATGGTTCCGAATGAATGCAAATCTTCGCGTCAATTGCCGATGCTGGCGATATGGGTGCTTTCCACTGTCATTTTCTGCACCGTGTTCGCCTTCGCCCTGGGGCCCAGGGCTTTGGCCCAAAGCAGGAGGCAGGACAGTTCCGGGCAGTATACTGCGGCCATTAGGAATGTATTCGACTTCATCCAGCGCCACTTTGTGGAGGAAGTCGATCCCAGAGTGCTTTTTGAAGGGGCCATGAATGGGATGTTCAATTCCCTGGGAGACCCCTATTCGGTTTTCCTTACCGAAGCGGAAATGAAGGACATGAGCGATACTACACAAGGCAACTTTGGCGGAGTGGGGCTTTATGTCTTCAAGCCAAACCGCTCTGACGGCAGGCCCAACTTTCTGGAAGTGTCCGCCCCCATTGAGGATACCCCTGGCTGGAGGGCGGGCCTTAACCCCGGAGACATTATCCTCCAGATCAACGGCGAATCCACCGAGCAGCTCACAAGCGATGAGGCCGTAGCCCGGCTACGGGGTCAGCCCGGAACCGAGGTAAGGCTCCTCATCCGCAGGGGCGAAAGGATAGAATTCCCCATTACCCTGGTCAGGGCGATCATCGAGGTTCCCACGGTCAAATACGCCATGATCGGCAATGTGGGCTACCTTAGCATTATCACATTTACGCCCATGACCTTGGACAGGTGCCGGGATGCAATAAACGAGTTTCAGTCCAAGTCGTACAATGGGATTATCCTGGATCTCAGGAACAACTACGGCGGGCTTCTTAATTCCGCCGTGGGGGTGAGCAACCTCTTTTTCGAGGGGGGGGTGGTCGTTTACATCAGATCCCGGATAGCCGCTGAAAATCAGACCTTCTACGCCCGGTCAAGGGCTGCTGTTGGCGCTGATATTCCGGTAATCGTGCTAATAAACCGGGCTTCCGCCTCCGCTTCGGAGATAGTGGCCGGGGCCCTGAAAGACCGGGGCCGGGCATACCTGGTTGGGGAAAATACCTACGGGAAGGGCTCGGTGCAGCAGGTGTACCCCCTGGACAATGCGGGTTTTAAGCTCACCACCGCCCGTTACTTTACCCCCAGCGATGCTGACATCGACAAGATCGGCATTCCCCCGGACCGGGAAGTGGCCTTTCCGGAATTTACCGAAGAGGATGCGGAACAGCTTAATTCCCTGATCAATTCCGGCAGGATTACGGACTATATAAAGGCCAATCCCGAGGCCGCGCCTACGGACATTAACGCCTTCGCCCGGCAGTTGAACAGGGACTACGGCCTGGACATATCCCTGTTAGCAAGGCTCATTAGAAACGAACAGAACCGGACCACTATCGCGCCGGTATACGATCTGGAATACGATGTGCAGTTGCAAGAAGCGGTGAAAATCCTCAGGGAAGAGAATTTCCGGGTCCTCATGCAGACCAGCAAAAACCTCAAGACTCTGCAAGAAGAGGCCGCGCAGGATGAATCATTCGCCCTTGCTTCATGACGGATGAAACGCTTTGCCCTTCCCGTCCAGCCCAGTGCGGAGGGCATGATCCGCCTTTACGAAAAAGATCATCACTATCTTGTGCGGGTCAGGCGACTCAAGCCCGGAATGTGCTTCGATGCGGCCCTTCCAGGGGGGGCGGAAACAAAGGTACGCATACTCTCTACCGTTGACAATATCCTCATCGGCGAATGCCTGGGGGCAACGGCGAAGCAAGCGGGGAAACAGCCCGCGATTCCCCCCATAGCGCTTTTTCAGGGCCTCCCAAAAGGGGCAAAAATGGATACAATAGTACGGCAGGCAGCAGAGGGAGGGGTTTCCCTTGTAGCGCCCTTTGAGTCGGAATACTCAACGGCACGGCTTGGCAAAGGCTACGGCGAAAAGCTAAAGCGATGGGAACGGATAGTCCGGGAGGCCCGGCAGCAGAGCGGTTCCGCTATTGAAACGGAAATAAGGCACCCATGCAGTTTTGAGGAACTGCTGGATTATTGGCATTCAACTAAAGGCGGGTACAAACGGCCCCTGGCCATACTGCTTCATCAAGAGCCACTTGAAACTGGCAGTTTTCATGATTATCTTGGTAACAGCCCTGATTTTGTTGTTCTGGCAGTTGGCCCTGAGGGAGGCTTTTCACCAAGGGAGGTCTCGCTTTTTATGGCTGCCGCCTTCAGGCCCCTTGTGATGGGCAATACTATTTTGAGAACCGAAACCGCTGCCCTCTATGGAACAGCGGCAATCAGAATCATACTTTTGGAGAGCAAAGCATGGACATCCGGCCCGACAGGATTATGCTCCTCAAGGTTCCCATAGACATAGTTCCCCCCGAAGAGCTGTCGGACTTGATTTTCAGTTTAATACCGCAAATGGGAGGCACTCCAAAGAGCAGCCAGGACATAGTGCTTCTCTCCCTTTGGGATCTGCTCCGGGCACGGAAAGACGGGGAATACCGGGAATATGTGTTCAACGCCGCCTTGGTCATCCCCATTTCCAAAAGCCTTGTTTCAGGCGCAAAGTTTTTGGCCGGAAAGAAGGTGTTCCGCTACATGCCCTTTAACTTTGTCATCTCCCTGCTTAGCATTCTGGAAAAAAAGGAATACCCCGTATATCTCCTAGGCGGCAGGCGGCAGGTCTTAAAAAAAACCGAAAAAAACATACATTCCACTTTCCCCGGCCTAAAAATTGTCGGTCGCTGCGAGAGTTACATTCGCAGGCAGGAAGAGCCTGCGGTCATAGAAGCCATACGGAAATCCTCGCCCTCCCTGCTCCTTGCAGGCAAAGGGATCAGGGGAGGGGAACTCTGGATTGCCAGGAACTCAAGCCGCCTTAATACCGGATTCCGCCTCTGGTGCAGCGACCTGTTTGATGTGTTTGCCGAGAAAAAACGCCGCCCTTCCGACGCCCTTTTCGAAAGGGGCCTTGAATGCATAGTCTACTGCTTCAGGAGCCCGCTTAAGTTTTTCAGGATTTTTCCCTACATACACTATAAATTGCTGCTTTTGTTTTCCCGCTTTTCCAAGAAATAGGAGTAGGCCGTAACATCCATTTTATTCCAGTACTATTTTATAGCCGTTTTGTTCCAGCTCATCTATAAGCTTTTTTCCGTGTTCCAAGCCGCTGACTTCGCAAGCCACATGCAAACTCGCCTCGTTAAGGTTGAGTTTTGCGCTTAGCCTGTCATGATTTACCGCTATGATGCTTGCGCCGCATTCCGCCACCACGGAAAGGAACTGCTTAAGGCTTCCGGGGTAATCCGATACGATGGCTGAGAACTGCATCTGCCTGCCACGGGTTATCAGGCCCTTCTGCACGATCTTGTGTATCATGCTGACATCGATGTTGCCGCCCGAAAGCACGCATACCACCCGTTTGCCCGCAATGTCTATTTTATTGCGCAGGGCAGCGGCAAGCGGAACGGCCCCTGCGGGTTCAACCAGCATCTTGCTGCGTTCCAGGAGCAGCATTATGCTCTCGGCAATATCGTCATCAGACACGCTTACCATGCTGTCCACATACTTGCTGATGTATTCAAGGGTCAGCGTGCCCGGCGCGCTGACCGCAATGCCGTCCGCAATAGTTGACACGCTTGACGCAAAAACAGGCTTCTTCGCCTGGAAAGATTTTACGATCGCATCTGCGCCCTCTGCCTGAACGCCAATAAGCTTTATGCGCGGGTTAACCAGTTTTAGGTATGAGGAAATCCCCGCCAGCAGCCCCCCTCCGCCCGCAGGGACCAGCACCATATCAACTGTGGGCAACTCGCGCAGTATTTCAATCGCCACGCTGCCCTGCCCCGCGATGACATCCTCGTCGTCAAATGGATGCACAAACACTGCGCCAGTTTCCTGCTGCAGTTCGCCGGCCCTTACGCTGGCATCATAAAAACTGTTCCCGGCAAGCACGACATCGGCGCCATAGCCTTTCGTAGCCATCACCTTGGCAATGGGCGCAGACAGCGGCATGACAATGGTTGACGCAATGCCCAGCGCGGATGCGGCAAAGGCAACGCCCTGGGCATGGTTCCCGGCGCTCGATGCTATGACATGCTTCAGCTCTTTATCCCTGGCCAATGCGGTAATTTTGTTGTATGCGCCGCGCACCTTGAACGACCCGGTCTTCTGCAAATTCTCGCATTTCAGGTAGAGCTGCGCCCCGCTCATATCCGAAAAGGTCTTTGACAGGCTTAAGGGCGTTGGGTTTAGTATTTTCTGCACCGTATCGTAGGCCTGCTCGATCCGTTCTATCGTCATGCGGCTATCCCAAATAACCCTTGTGCTTCAAGAGTTCTGCGTTGAGAATGCCGCCGCCAGCGGCCCCCCGGACGGTGTTGTGGGAGAGGCCCACGAAGCGCAGGTCAAAGACATTGCAGGGCCTTACGCGGCCTATGCTTATTGCCATGGCCTTGTCCGCGTCCCTGTCCTTGCGGGGCTGGGGCCGGTCGTTTTCTTCCAGGACGATAATGGGCCGTTCCGGGGCCATGGGGAGCTTCAGCTCTTGCGGCAGGCTCCTGAACTCGGCCCAGATTTTCTTTACTTCTTCGATGGAAGGTTTTTTCTCGCCGAACTCCAGGCTGACGCAGGCGCTGTGGCCGTCGCTCACTGGAACCCGGTTGCAGTGGGCGGAAATTTTCGGCAATTCGGCGTTTTTGAAAATGCCGTTTTCAACAGAGCCCAGGATCTTCAGGGGTTCCTGCTCGGTCTTTTCTTCCTCCCCGCCAATGTAGGGGACTATGTTGTCTATCATGTCCAGGCTCGGTACGCCGGGGTAGCCAGCGCCGGACACGGCCTGAAGGGTTGAGACGATGAGCCGCTTTATTTCGTAGCCCGCCAACAAAAGGGCGTAGAGCGCCGTGGTGTAGCTCTGTATGGAACAGTTGGGCTTTACCGTGATAAAGCCCTTGTCCCAGCCCCGTGCCTTCCGCTGGGCGGGGATTATGTCGGCGTGATGATGGTTCACCTCGGCGATAAGCACCGGCACGTCTGGAGTCCAGCGGTGGGCCGAGGCGTTGGAGATTACCGGAATCCCGGCAGCCGCATAAGAATCTTCCAGGCTGCGGATTTCGTCCTTGCCCATTTCCAGGGCGGAGAACACAAAGGCGCAGTCCCCGGCCTTTGCGGCGGCAACGGCGCTCGAAACATCGTTGGCATCGGCCACAAGCAGTTCCCCAAAGGATTCAGCAATGCCCGGAAAATGCATCCGCCCCTTCGCCGCGTCTTTATATTTCTTCCCCGCGCTCCTTGGGGAGGCCGCCGCATAGCGGACTTCAAACCAGGGGTGATCTTTTAGGAGGTAAATGTACTGCTGGCCCACCATGCCGGTTGCACCCAAGACGCCTACTGGAATCTTTGTCATGGGATCTCCTTAAATATTTTTCAAAAATAATTTATCAAAAAGGAACATTATTGTACAGCCCGCCGTTTCATTCAAACAAATCAGATTTTGCAGGGAGCATTGCAAATTCAGCCCATTAGAGAAATTTACCTGCCAGTAGCATTTATTTTGCAAAGTTTTCACGCGTTTCCTGTGATATTTATAATCTTAAAAAAAGCAAAACCCCATAAAAACTCCGTATTTCTAATGAACAAATAAACATAGCAAAAAGGAGTTTTCTATGCAGTGTTCAATGCAGTTTGAAAAGCCGCTGTCGTATTTCTACCGATTATACACTGAGGGGATTCTATCGAAAAAAGATTTAGAGGGCAGGATATTTAAATACCTTCTTGATAATG
>Ga0099364_10015320_pt1 | contig 10114 bp, 11 predicted proteins | sample TergutTh196P3_FD_73070 | JGI IMG/M metagenome (GOLD analysis project Ga0099364, IMG submission 73070) | Microcerotermes parvus P3 segment gut microbial communities from Pointe-Noire, Republic of the Congo - Th196 P3 | ecosystem: Host-associated > Arthropoda: Insects > Digestive system > Gut ...
CCGCATAGCTCTCATCGTAATAGATGTAAAGATTGCTGACAGGTCTGGAATTGTCGAACGAGACCACCGTATACTCGACAGCCGAACTTGTACTAACTGTATATGTGTCTCCGCTGACAGATGCTTCATATCTCGGTGTTACGGCATATGTGAATATCTGGCCCAGTATGATCATTGAGAATATCAGGACCGTTACGACGGCTGCCGCATTCTTCTTAAACATTGCGCACCTCCTTCTCGTATCTTATCCAATAATATATAGCCAGCAGACAGCCTGCGGGTCCGATCGTCCACTGTAGAACAATGATCACAGCCATTGGGGACCCGCTGGGCAGAAGCCCGCTCATATATAATGTTGCCTCTACCGCAGCGTCTATATCCATGATACCTGCCGTAGCAAGCGAAAAATGACCGGTGTAGAATAGTATTGTGATATGGAAAAGGGCCGCTATTGATATTATAAGGAACGGCAGGAAGAAGCGTTTATCGAACATGACCGTGAACAATATCACGAACGGTAAAAGAATGAGCAGATAGTGCGGGTTCAACGGGATGATGAAAACGAGTGCCAGGGATATCAGGAGACATGCGAAGAATCTCTCATCGATATGCCCGCAGGTTCCCCTGTACATACGGAAAGCAAGGAATGCCGTTACCGTAATAAGCACAGCCTGGAAAACGATCGCCAGCCCCATACCTAGCGAGAGCATATTGTCCATTGCGTCGCCAGAAGATGATGTCACCATGCCCATCCTTCCGGTAAGGAAATTCAGTGTTTCGATGATCGTTCCGTCAAGTATCTGCGGAAGGAATATCACAAATGCCATAAGGCCTGCTCCCAAAGCGGCCATGCCGGTATGTTTGAGGAGTGTCTTACGGTCGCCTCTGTATTTCATTGCCAGATATGCAACCATTGCAAATATTACGAACACAGGGAAAATCTTTGTCAGTACCGCAACGGATATCGAAACGCCCGCCAAAAAATTGTGACCCTTCATAAGAGCATATAAAGACAGTACCATGAACACCACAGCGATCGAATCGAACATTCCGTGCACAGCAGATACGTATATGACGAACGGACAAAGGAACCACAGCGCAAATCCATACGTCGCTTTCTTCTCATCATTCGTTATTTTTAATATGATCTTGTAGATTAGATAACCCGCCAGAACATCTGCGATGACCAAAGGTATCTTTATGAAAAAGTTGAAGGTCATTGTTGAGATATTGGCGGTCTGCGGCGTCCATGTCTGCTCCATGATAAGTGCCGCATCTGTCAGATGCCCGTATGCGGTCACCCCGAAGAGATCCATGACATTTCCCCATATTCCGAGGATGTATCCCCAGACAGGCGTGTACCAGTATCCTTCTATTTCGTACAGGCCCGCTCCCGCCTGTATGTGCTGTATGGCAAGGGACCAATGATATACGTCATAATTATGTGCGAAGAACGGCATGAGAACGACCCTTATGATCATGCCGATCATGAATATTTTGAAGATCGGTCTTCTGACGATTGTCCCAAGTGTTCCTATTACGCGCACATCCTGTTATTCATAAGTCTATATTTATATGCCGCCATAATATTCATCGATGAAAAAGCATTCAGGCGGTCTTCGGCCTTGAGTACGTTCCGTCCGATACCTTCCGGTATACATCCTCAATATTTCCTATGAGATTATCCCAAAGGTAGCTTTCAGCTTTCGATCTTGCATTCTTTCCCAGTTCTCTTCTTTTTTCAGGATCGGTCAGCAGGGAGTTGACAGCATTCGCCAGGTCTGACGGGTCTTTCGGTTTGACAATGGCCGCGGCATTGCCCACAGTGTCCGGCAGACCGTTCACATCGGTACATACCAACGGCTTACCGTATGACATAAGTTCCACCGCCGCCAGACCGTACGATTCAAAGATGGACGGCATAACAAAGAACTTGCACCTGCTCATGAGGTACTCCTTTTCTTCTTCGGACACGAAACCTTTGAACTCTGTCTTTTTATCTACCTTATAATTTTCCGCAAGTCTCCTCAGTCTTTCCGAGTCCGGACCTTTTCCACAGATCACTAATCTGTGATCCACATCGACCATCGCTTTCATAAGGTAATCCAGCCCCTTCGTCCTGACGAGACGTCCCAATGACAATATGAAATCTCCTTCTTCGCCGCTCATAGTCGGAAGTTTTGTTATGCCTGACTCGACCGTTGTCGTATTCTCTTTACCGATCCCGCGGCGTATAAGGTCGTTCCTTACATGATCGCTCACGCAGATTATATGGTCATACGTCATCAGACCTTTTTTGAAAAGGTTATCATTTATCTCCGAAAACTTTGCCTGAAGCCCGACACCTTCGCCCCACATGTTATGGTATGTGAAAACTTTCTTTCCTTTGTATGCCGCCAGCGGTTTATTGTAAGAAGATGCCCATCTGTAGTTGTAATTCACTATGTCCGCATCCAGCGAGTTCAGAGAATCGGACACGCCTTTCGACGATATGTACGGAGGATTGTAGATATTTATCAGTCTTGATTTCAGACGTATCACTCTGAACCCGTCCATGGTCTCTTCTTCCGCAGTGCCGGGAAGCCGTCCGGTTAGTACCGTGACCTCGTGTCCTCTCTCTGCAAGAAGTCTGCCTGTATCATATATCCTTCGCTCTATTCCTCCGTGATACGGGTAGAAGAACGGATTGACATCAACGATCTTCATTTGTGACGGCCCTCCTTTTTTTGGCTATTGCTAAAACCATACTTATAATTATCAAAGCTATTATGAAGATCAGTGTATACATCGTTGCGGTATCGCTGCTGAAGTACTCGAAGAAGAAATTCCCCATCAGCATTATCACACCGTATTTCAGTATGCACCCTATGACAATGTAGAACAGTGCCCTGTTCAGCCTCCATGAGTCCACTATGCTTATGAACGCCCCCGTGAACGGGATCATTGGTGCTATGCGGTTGACCAGCAGCATCCGCTCATCACTTACAACGAGAAATTTCACATAACGGTCGACGGTGTTCTTTATCCTGTCTGGAACCTTGATCTTTTCCACCACGAAGTACAGAAGGGAGACCCCTATGACCTCCGCGATCACCGCCGTTAATAGCAGCATACTGCCGAACCCAAGTGTCGGATATGCCATGAAGCCGATCACAAAGAACAGTTCCGGAAGTGTCGGGAACAGCAACGCATCTATGAAAAATATAAAGAATATCAGTAGCAGGACGCCGGTTTCCCCGTAAGGTCCGAACAGACCGCTCAGCCACCCGCCTATGTCAAACAACGCTCATGCCCCGCTGAACACCGAATGTGTTAGGAATAAATATTGTCATCGGTACGGAACGACTGTGTTGACTAATTCGTGATCATTTTCAGATCATCAATGATGTGATGATAATGCGCTGATGTTCGATGTTTTATGTTCAGTGCGGGGAATTTTCAGGTTTTGATTTTTATAATATATATTAACCAGCTATGCTGGTTAATTATAATTATAACAATAATTTTTTGTAATGGGGCACCGATACATGGAGCAAATCTAAGAAAGGTGCCCGTGCACGGTTTGGGCCGTGCACCGGCTGCCATCACAGATCAGGAGGGATCTGCAACGGCGAAAGGAGATAAGGGCGGGAAATATAATAAGAAGGATGCAAGAAAGAAAAGTGATCAGAAGAGGGATAAAGAATTCAATGTCCGCGGCGAAAGGTACGGACGTAAAGCTTCATGGAAGAGGACCGATGAAGCGCAGATAAAGAAGGGAAGGAGCAGCTCTCCCAAGGACCTTAAGGAAATTGCGGACGCAGAGCTGAAGGCGATGAATGATAGCAAAGGCAAAGGGCCGATGTTCCGTATAGCGCCGATCATCCTTCTCATTATCTGGCGTTACTATTGTTCGATCGTCTCGCATACGCTGAGATCGGTGCAGGGCTGGAGCGAGGAGACGCTTGCGGAAAAACTCGGTGTGGAAATACCTCATTATTCCACGCTTTGCAAATATTCCAAACGTTTCTGTATGATGATCTCGCCTGCGGCGGCCTCCCTAAAAGGGAGGCCACTGACCGTTGCGGTGGATTCCACAGGCATCGGATCACGCACAGCGGGATTGTGGAGACATTTTATCTGGGGTTCCACAAGAGGATGGTTAAAGCTGCATGCGATGATAGACGTTGAGACGGGCATCGTAATAGCGTATACGATAACGAGCGACAAGAAAGGCGACAGCCCGCAGTTATTGCGTTTGGTGGATGCCGCAAAAGATAACGGATTCGTTATCCGAAAGGTATTGGCCGACGGTGCGTATGACACATACAAAAACTGGAACGGCATGGATGACCGTGAGATCGTATTCATTGCGAACATAAGGAACAATGCAAAGACCTCATCAAAATGCCCGTCGAGGACGGAACACGTGAAATATATTCAGGAACACGGCAAAGAGGTATGGTACGAAGTTACCGGATATACGATGCGATGGAAAGCAGAAACGTCATTTTCATCGCTAAAGAAGCTGTTCGGCGAGTCGCTGAGGGCAAAAAGCGAAGGAAGGCTGAATAATGAACTGGATTGGAGGATAGAAACATACAATTCATACAAGGTTATGTGCTATGCGTGAATTAGTCAACACAGTCCCTGACCAAGCAAACATTAAATATCATTGAGCCTGTTGCCGTACCATGGTAAATACTGGCGCATGTGCGCCGTCGACTGACCATTTGGAGGTATAAGATGGAATGGATGGAATTCCTAACGATCCTGGTATTCGTCTTCGCGTTCGTTATTTTACTGGCGGGTGCGTTCACGGCATACTTCGGAAGCGGTAAGAGCAGAAAGATCGGATTGGCACTCCTGGCCGTCGGCCTCGCTGTCGGTTTGCTCTGGGCTTATCTGGTAGGATGGAGCGGCATAGAGATATTCGATAAACTCTCGGCATGGGATGTCATGGTGTCTGCGATACTGAATCTCGTCGCAGCGGCGATCGGTGCCGCCGTGGCTGTCGGAGTGTTCCTCGTGGCTGTCATGAAAAGCTAAACAGCGGCGTGAGCCGCTTTCTTTTCTGAAATATAAAACTGACGAAAACTTTTAAATAGCAGTTATATTATGGTTTCACAAAACTCGGTAGATGAGCTATCGTGCCGCAGGTATGTACATGGATGTTTTGGGCATTGTGGAAAATGTTTCTCATGAGGGTCTGATCATAATCAGGGGCAATACCGCTCCGGACCGCGGAAACACTGTTTACGATGCAAAACAGAAAAGAATAGGGACGGTAAAAAGGGTGTTCGGACCGGTCGACAGGCCGTACATCTCCGTGATACCGTCGGACAGGAACATCCTGCCGGACATATCGGGCCGGAAGGTCTACTTTGAGAGAGGGACTCACTATGGCAAAAATAAGAGAAGGAACTGACGAGATCGAGAAGTGCCCTGAATGCGGAAGCAGGCATCTGGTGCGTGACTATGAAAGAGGGGAGCTGCTTTGCGAGGATTGCGGTCTCGTGCTTGACGATCAGTTCATAGATCAGGGACCAGAATGGAGAGCGTTCGATGTTGAACAGGGTGAGAAGAGAGCGAGGACCGGTGCTCCGATGACCTATACCATATATGACAAAGGATTGTCCACCGAGATATCATGGAAGAATAAGGACAGTTACGGAAAGAGCATCCCTACCAGGAACAGGGCCCAGCTTTACCGTCTCAGGAAATGGCAACGAAGAATAAGAGTATCCAACGCAACCGAAAGGAACTTGGCTTTCGCATTGTCCGAACTGGACAGGATGGCCTCGGCCATGGGGCTTCCCAGGAACGTGAGGGAAACGGCTGCGATGGTATACAGAAAAGCTGTTAACAAGAACCTGATAAGGGGAAGGAGCATTGAGGGTGTTGTGGCGGCATCGCTTTATGCCGCATGCAGGCAGTGCGGCGTTCCGAGAACGCTTGACGAAGTTGCGGGATCGAGCCGCGTCGGAAGAAAGGAGATAGGAAGGACATACAGGTTCATGACCCGTGAACTGAAGCTGAAACTTATGCCCACGAAACCTCAGGATTATGTGCAGAGGTTCTGCTCGGAACTTAAACTAAGCGGAGAGGTACAGAGCAAAGCAGCCGAGATCCTGAAGGATGCGTCCGAGAAAGAGCTCACTTCCGGAAGAGGACCTACCGGTGTGGCCGCGGCGGCGATATACATATCATCCATACTGTGCAACGAACGCAGGACCCAAAGGGAAGTTGCGGATGTTGCGGGCGTGACCGAAGTTACGATAAGGAACCGTTACAAGGAACTGACAGAAAAACTGGGGATCGAAATTCAGCTTTGAACGTATATGCCTGCATTACGGTCTGAATCTTTTGAATTCCAGATATTCCGTTCCTTTGCAGAACAGCATCTCCTTCTTGACGCCGTGCGCAAGCCTTACGGCCCTTGAGATCTCTGGCCACATCAGCACCCTTGGACCGTCGACCGAATGCACAAGGAACCTTGCGTGGCATGAATCCGGATCGCCTTCGTAAACCCTGAAGTGAGTGCCGTACTTGAAGCCGGTCTTCACAACGAGACCGCTGTCTCTCATGTCCGTGAACGCTTTTAGCCTGAGGTCGAATTCATCCTGCGCCGATCTTCCGATGGCAACCATATCTTCTTCACTGATCTTCATATCATCTGCGGAAACGGAGATCATACCTTTCGACATAAGATAACATGTTTCTATCAATGATAACTGAAGAACACTGTCCGCCATCTTTCCGAACGATCCGTTGCCGTGGATGAGCTTTGCCGATGTCTCATCGAAAATGAACACTCTGTCCCTGATGAGCCTGCCTTCCGCTTTTGTGACGTTTTCATCCAACAACACAGAACCGGAGAGTTTGCGCTTCGAAACGATGTAGTATGTCATATCGCCTTCTTCATCAACGATCCCGAAGAGAAGTTCCTTTCCCTTTGAAAATACGGTATCTGCCAGTTCCATGAACGTGTCCGTACTGAACGCCGTCCTCTCCGATACCGCTTTTACAAGATATTTCGGGCGCGAGTTGCTCAGCGTCTTACCTCTTGGGAAAACGGAAAGGTCGAGATCGCTCGTTTCTGTCTTCACGACAAACCCGCGCTGCCTGATGTCACGATATACTGCATACCGTATATCGAATCCGTCGGACGCTGACGATGAATAAGTGAAAAGCGATTCGAACGTCATCTCATCGCCGTTCCGCAGAACTTTCAGGCGCCCTGTTTCCGATAAAAATACCGCTTCCGTCAGATCCAGTTCCAAAGAACCGCCGCTCATCGGATATCCGAAGTTGCCTTTGTTGTATATCTGACTGCTCTCTTTACTGTCGGGAACGATCACGGAATCCTCTTTCAGTATGCCGGGCACGGCAATATGTACCATAGGGCCGTATATATCATTTCCTGATGATCGAAAATGTCGGGGACTGACCGTCCCCGTTGAAAAGGTTAATTCCGCTTCGAGGAAGAGAGGTTCCCGGAAATGAACTTCTCGTATCCCGCAAGGTCCAGAAGCCCGTGGCCGGACAGGCAGAACACTATCGTCTTGGATTCGTTCTTTGCCTTCGCCTCCAATGCCAGATCTATCGCCGCCTTTATCGCATGCGTCGATTCCGGTGCAGGCATTATGCCCTCGGTCTTCGCGAACAGCACACCTGCCTCGAACGTCTCCGTCTGGTCGTATGCCCTTGCCTTCATCAGCCCCTGCTCGTATGCCGCGCTTACCAGCGGTGACATGCCGTGGTACCTCAAACCTCCGGCGTGTATACCTGATGGTATGAAATCGTGCCCGAGCGTGTACATCTTGAACAGCGGCGTTGTTCCGGCCGTATCTCCGAAATCATACCTTAATTCCCCTTTGGTCAGGCTTGCCGCGGCTACGGACTCCGCACCGATGAACTCGCATTCCGTCTTTCCGCGTATCTTCTCTCTCATCATCGGGAGCGCGAAACCTCCGAAATTGGATCCTCCTCCCACGCAGGCGACCATGTAATCAGGCTCGATATCCGCTTTCTTGATCTGCTCCATCGTTTCCTGACCGATGACCGACTGATGTATCAGGACGCTGTTGGCAACGCTTCCCAGCGAATACTTAACCTTGGGGTCCTGTACGGCCATCTCTATCGCTTCCGATATTGCTATTCCGAGCGAACCCGTTGTGTTCGGATGCTCCTTCAGCAGTTTCTTACCGTATTCGGTCACCGGACTCGGGGACGCGTGGACCTTTGCTCCGTAGGTTTGCATTATAGTCCTTCTGAACGGTTTCTGGTCGTAGCTTACACGGACCATGAACACAGTGCAGTCTATGCCGAAGATGTTCGACGCCATTGCCAATGCGGTGCCCCATTGCCCCGCTCCCGTCTCCGTTGTTATGGTCTGGATCCCGTCGTGTGCGTTGTAATATGCCTGCGCAAGCGCGGAATTGCCTTTGTGGCTTCCCAGAGGGCTCATGTCCTCTCTCTTGAAATAGATCTTTGCCGGCGTTTTAAGGTATTTCTCCAGACGGGTCGCCCTCTGGAGATGCGACGGCCTGTTGAGATAGATGTAATTCTCCCTTATATCATCCGGGATGTCTATGTATCTTTCTTTCGACATTTCCTGTTTTATTATGGATCTTGTGAACACCGGCGCAAGATCTTCTTCCTTCAGAAGTTCTTTCGTGCCGGGATGGAGCATTGGCTCTGTCTTTATGTCGGCTGCTGCGTTGTAGTACCTTTTCGGGATCTCGTCCAATGACAATGATATCAGAGTATCTTTTTTGAATGCCATGATAGGGCCATTTAACAATTAGTATATTAACATTGTGTACATTGATGTACTATTATATACATTTATGATAATGTCAGAGCATTATCCAATAGTTGCCTATTATGCAAAGTTTAGGGCTATAAGCCTAAACTTGACAAAAAATTATACAGACATTAGGGTTATAACCATAATATTCGAATATCATATATGTTACCTGCATGAATGTACGGAGCGGATTCGGATATTCTTGGTTCTGATTGCCCGAATAGCCGGTGAATATCAGACCACAAATAGCGTTTCAAATAATAGTTGCCAAATATACCGTTCCGAAGAATGTTATCAAAAACACCAGAGCATATATCAAATAACTCAAACGCCTTTTGTATACCATATAATAACCGATCACTGCAATGACCGTGTGTACAAACCCTATCGCAGCACCCAATACTCCCGCGGCACTATATCCTGCAATCAGCGGACAAACAGAAAGGAAAAAAATTATAGGGATACAGATGTCCAGCAGGATATTTCTTAACTCCTTAACCTTGAAACCTCTCCGCCTCTTCAATTCCCGTTCGTGCAGTGACTCTTTAGCCATCAAAATCATTAGTGGCAGTATTGCACATAATAGAAAACAAACAACGAACAGTATGCCAAATAATTTATCATTTGTAATTACGCCCACTGCTAGAAATAAAAATGCGAAAAAAAATCCTATGAAAGCTATTGAAAAGTAGAAACGCCCTATCTTATCAAGATACGGATCATCCGTCGTACTCGCCCACCATTTACGTTTCTTGTCCACATCATCTGTCATGGTTATCCGCAATTTATCTCTTTCCGAATAATATTCCTATACCAGTGTTTATGCCTGCTGTTATTGCCAGTCCTGCTCCCGCAACCCTTAATGCATTTGATGTTATTGCTTGCGCAAGCAATATGTGGGATCCTTAATCCGTTCAAAGCCCTTTGTCGTTCAGCCATCTTGAACCAGCCATCGTAAAACATGAATCCTTTTTGGAACTCCAATGTCTTGATCTGCGGATACAATGTCGGCCTTTTACAGTGAGAATCGCAATGTTGGAAATTTTTGTAGAAATGTATTTATAGAAGTAATAACAAATAGAGTTTGAACAAAATACAGAAAGGAGGTATAGATATGGTAAAAGATAAAGCATTGAAAGTGGCCGAACTGAGGCCGGGCGAAGCGGGAAGAGGAGTTGAGAGGATCGATCCTGCGTTAATGGAAATACTCGATCTGAAAGCAGGGGACATAATACAGATAAGCGGTAACAAGAAAACCGTTTCCAAGGTCCTGAGGGGAGAGTTCGAGGATACGAACAGAGGGATCATAAGGATGGACGGTTC
>Ga0099364_10015321_pt1 | contig 10114 bp, 7 predicted proteins | sample TergutTh196P3_FD_73070 | JGI IMG/M metagenome (GOLD analysis project Ga0099364, IMG submission 73070) | Microcerotermes parvus P3 segment gut microbial communities from Pointe-Noire, Republic of the Congo - Th196 P3 | ecosystem: Host-associated > Arthropoda: Insects > Digestive system > Gut ...
TTTTTCTAAATACCCCAAAAGAGATATATGCAGTATTTTCTCTAAATTTATCCTTCATTTGATTCCCATTAAATTATAATAAAAATTACCGACAAAACAGAATTTAGCCACCTGTAAATCTTTGCAAAAATGTCATATATTTGTAAAGTATAAAAATATAGTAGATTAATTTAAGTTTTTATAATTCGTTAAAAATACTGTATTATAGAAATTATATTGATACAGTTTTTTATAATGTTTTTTTGTATAGCAAATCTAAAAATCTTTGACCGTAACTTTTAGAATACAATCTTGAATTAAGAACTGCAATAATGTCACATAGAAAAAAATTACCCAAAAATTAACAAATCATGGGAAGTGTTCTGTTTTTCTGAAACATGCCCTGACCCCAACAAGTTCACCCCCACTTTTTTTAAGTATATTTTAATTAATATTGACAAGTTTTGGGCTAAAAAATGTAATCTTTTCAGATTGAGGAAAATATTATGTCTAAAAAATGTTACTTTATTCTTGAAGACGGCACCGAATTTGTGGGAACAAGTTTTGGATACGAAGAAGACTCTATAGGAGAGGCGGTATCCAATACTTCAATGAGCGGATATCAAGAAATACTTACTGATCCGGCAAGTTCAGGTCAAATAGTTGCAATGACCTACACAATGATAGGAAATTATGGTGTAAATGAAGAAGATGCCGAATCTGATAAGGTTCAAGCAGCAGGACTTGTTGTCAAAGAATACAGCAAAACTTATTCTAATTACAGGGCAACCCAATCTTTGGGTAACTATCTAAAAAAGGAAAAAATTCCTGCCATTGAGGGTATTGATACAAGAAAACTTACACTGCATTTAAGAGATAACGGCACAATGAGAGCGGGCATATTTTTTAACAAAGAAAATGCCTTGCAAAAGTTAAAGTCTTATCCCCCCATACAAGAACAAGATCTTGTCTCAAAGGTATCATGTAAAGAGCCGTATATTTTCCCTTCAAACAATTCTCCATCTATAGAAGTACACGATAACCCTATATTTGGGAGCAGTTTGGAAATTTCTTCAAGCAATTCTCCATTAATAGGAGTATACGATTTAGGAGTAAAAACCTCCATGCTTAAAATTCTTAGTGAAATAGGTTTTTCGGTAAAGGTGTATCCGGCAAAGACAAGTCTAACTGATATGCTTAACGATAAAATTAGTGCCGTCTTTTTTTCAAATGGTCCGGGTAATCCTGAAGCTGTAAACTATGCAATAGATACAGCAAAAGAAGCCATTGAAAAAAAAGTTCCCACATTGGGCGTATGTTTGGGACATCAAATAATAGCTCATGCTTTGGGCGGTAAAACCCATAAACTTAAATTTGGTCATAGAGGCAGTCAACCTGTAAAAAACTTAAATTCTAAAAGTGTAGAAATTTCATCTCAAAATCACGGTTTTGCAGTAGATTATGATTCATTAAAAAATAATTCTGATATTGAAATTACTCATGTAAATCTCAATGATAATACAGTAGAAGGATTGCGTCATAAAAAATTGCCCATAATGTCTATTCAACATTATCCTGATTCGCATTCAAAATCGAGAGATTCAAAACATTTTTTTGAAGAATTTCACAAGTTAGTCGTAAAAACATAATTGCAATCATTGTGAGCGGCGGCTCATCGAGCGAAGCCTCATGAAGCAAAAACTTTATCAATATAATTTTACTTTTGGAGTAATAACGTGAAAAATGACAATAACATTGACTGGGAAAAAATAATAGTCGATTCTAATATAAAGCCCACACTTTCAGAAAATGCCATTAAAGTATTAGAAAGACGTTATCTTATAAAAGATGAGAACGGCAAAACTATAGAAACGCCTGTCGATCTTTTTATGCGAGTAGCAAAATTTACAGCAAAAGTCGATGCTCTATATGGATCATCAAAAGAAGAGGTTTCTAAAACGGCATCAAAGTTTTATGAAATGATGGCAAATCTTGAATTTATGCCCAATAGCCCTACCCTTATGAATGCAGGAAGACCGCTGGGACAATTATCTGCATGTTTTGTACTTCCTGTAGAAGACTCCATAGAGGGTATTTTTGAATCTATCAAAAACATGGCACTTATACATAAGAGCGGAGGCGGAACAGGTTTTTCGTTTTCTTATTTAAGACCTCGAGACGATATGGTTAAATCTACCACAGGGGTCTCGAGCGGACCGGTTCCCTTTATGAATATATTCAACACCGCAACTGAAACAGTAAAGCAGGGTGGCACACGACGAGGTGCTAACATGGCAATGCTTTCTATAGATCATCCCGATATAATAGAGTTTATAAGAGCAAAAGAGAATACTTCTAATTTGACCAACTTTAACATTTCGGTTTCAATAACAGATAAGTTTATGGAAGCGGTTAAAAGTAATTCTGATTTTAAACTTAAAAATCCGCGAACAAGAAAAACCGTAAAAAAAATAAATGCACGTGAAACATGGAATCTTATAATAAATAAGGCTTGGGGCAATGGCGAGCCGGGCATAGTATTTATAGACAGAATAAATGCAGCAAATCCTTTAAAAAAAGTAGGGCTTATTGAAAGCACTAACCCTTGTGGTGAACAGCCTCTTTTGCCATATGAGTCTTGCAATTTGGGTTCAATAAATTTGAATAAAGTTTTACTCGAAGAGGCAGGATCTTTTACAATAGATTTTGAAAAACTAAAAACCATAACTCGAGCTGCCGTACACTTTCTCGACAATATTATAGATGCAAATAAATATCCGCTCGATATTATAGATGAAATGACAAAGGCTAATCGCAAAATAGGTTTGGGGATTATGGGATTTGCTGATATTCTCATATCGCTTAAAATTCCATACAATTCAAACGAGGCAATAGAGATTGCCGAAAAAATTATGGAAACCATTCAAGAAGAGTCAAAACTCGAATCTCGAAAACTTGCACAAACAAGGGGGGCATTTCCTAATTTTGAAAAATCAGAATTTGCCGAAAAAGACGAACTGCCAATTAGAAATGCAACTACAACAACTATAGCCCCTACCGGAACTATTAGCATAATTGCTTCGGCTTCTAGCGGTATAGAGCCTATTTTTGCCTTAGCATATATTCGCAATGTTATGGATAATGATAAGCTAATCGAAACAAATCCTCTTTTTGAAGAGACGGCTAAAAAATGCGGATTTTTTACTTCTGAAATAATGGAACAAGTTGCCAATCATGGAACTGCCTCTCACATTGAGGGTATACCTCAACACATAGCAGAACTTTTTGTAACGGCTCATGATGTTGACCCCGAGTGGCATATAAAAATTCAAGCTGCTTTTCAAAAGCATGTGGATAATGCCGTATCTAAAACCGTTAATTTTGCCAACTCGGCAACGGTTGACGACATAGAAAAAGTTTACACTCTCGCTTATGAGTTAGGATGTAAGGGTGTTACCGTTTACCGAGACGGCTCAAGGGATATGCAGGTATTATCTACCGGCAAATCATCTTCAAGTGAGCCTGCTCAAGTTGAACGTACTACGATTGAGCCTCGCCCAAGACATGATGTTACCTATGGCTCTACAAGAAAAATGCCAACAGGATGCGGCACATTATATGTAACCATAAATGAAGACAGGCAGGGCTTGTTTGAAGTTTTTGCAACTATGGGAAAAAGCGGCGGATGTGCTGCAAGCCAAGCCGAAGCTGTAAGCCGACTTGTATCGCTTGCTCTTAGAAGCGGTATAGATCATAGTAAAATTGTGAAACAATTAAAAGGCGTAAGATGCCCCAATCAAGCATGGGAACCGGGAGGCAAAATTTACTCATGTGCCGATGCTATAGCCAAAGCCGTTGAAAGATATACAGGCAGAGAACCTATTTTAGAAATCGAAGACTTTAGTAAAAGTAAAGAGCAGGCTAAAATTTCTGCCGAAACAAACGGCAAAGGCAGCGAGGCTGCCATGGTAGGCGTTTGCCCCGATTGTCATGGTCCACTTGAATTTGAATCGGGATGTTCAACCTGCCGTTCGTGCGGGTTTTCAAGATGTGGGTAGAAAAAGTTAGGAGTGAGGAAGTAGGAATATATAGCGAGTAAACAAACTTGAATCGCCAATAATTTTAAGATTGACATATTTTCTTATAAATATCAAAATATATCATAATTTTATACAAAGTATAGAAAATAGGAGTTTTCTTTTATGGCATTACCTGAAAATCGCTGGATACAAAGGTTTGACAATTTTCTAAAAATTTTAGAACACCTAGAAAATTTCGCAGTAATAAAAAATAAAAACACCCAAACGGTTGCCGAAGAATTTGCAATTATAAAAGCATTTGAATTAACATTTGAATCGGCATGGAATTTAATGAAGGATTTTTTAAACTCTAAAGGAATAGTTGACATTATTGGCTCAAAAGACACTATTCGCAGTGCATTCAAAAACGGAATTATTGAAGATGGGCAAATATGGTTTGATATGATAGACAGCAGAAATAATACTGCTCACGTGTATGATCAAGAAAGTGCAGAAAAAATATCGTCTATTATATTGAGTAAATATGTTGAAGCATTTGGGGAACTTAAAGAAAAGTTCTCTAAATACAAATCAGAGGCAGAATAATGTTTGGGCTTCCCGATAAAACAATAAACATGATGCACGAAATATTTTCTAAATATTCGGGCATTGAAAAAGTTGTGATTTATGGTTCGCGTGCAAGAGGTGATTATAAAAACGGCTCTGATATTGACCTAACGATTTATGGAGATATTTCTGTTAACGATAAAATTCACATTTCGGGATTAATTTATGATTTACCTATTCCATATACATGCGATTTATCGATTTTCAAAAACATAGAAAATGAAAACTTAATAGAACATATCGAAAGAGTGGGACAGATTTTTTATACTCCTGCTAACGCCTCAAATTTGTAATAGTAATATTGGGCCTAACAAGAGTATTTCTTATATTAACAGGCTTGTTTAAACTGGCCCATCCTGTATTTATATTAACATCAATGCCTGCACTTCTTGATAGAATTCTAATTCTTCTATAATATCTTGAGCCGTTTTGATCTAATGGCGAACGCAAATAAATTTCTATTTCTTGCGAGGTGCTTTTATTAGTAAACTTTATCCGTTCAGGTTCATCTGAATTAAAAGCTATAGTTTGAAACCAAGTATTATTTTGAATTACCAAAAAACTTCTAGTGCCCTCTTTTGTTACCTGAAAAACTGAATAGTTTTCTATCATGGGAATTTGAGAAGTCAACAACTGATAAACAAGGTTAAACTCGATATTAAGAGGCACATAATTGGTTATCTTAATTGTTTCAGAAGAATCTAATACAATTCTATTTTCGGGGATATAATGTACTTCTATATTCTTACCGTTTTTCAAAAAAGAAGAAAGTTGACTTTTAAAAACAAAATCTGAAAAATTCATTGCAAACTTTTCAGCCTGTTTATCATAAAAAGCCGTTCCGGTTATTTTAAACTTGTCTGCTTTCATACTCCCTTCAACAGTAAACGACGATGAAAAAGTTGATGGAGAACTGTCATTGATTTTGTTAACTATCTCAAGCAGGGGTAAGGCTTCTTGATTATCGCTTGAGTTTGCTTGTGACAAATCTTTTTTGACCTGAGAATTTGCACATGCAATTAAAATACACAAAAAAAATACTATTGCTAAACTATTTCTTATCATTTTTATCAAGTAAAACCTCATCTATCTTTTTTTGAATTTCGGCATTTTTTTCAAATTCAAGCGATTTTTTCCAATTATCCAGTGCTTGCTTTTTGTCGCCTAACTTTAAATAAGTATCTCCTAAATGATCATAGATTACGGGATCTTTGTCTGGTCCGCTTTCTGCTTCGAGCAGTTTTTCCAATGCTCTTTGATAGTCTCCTTTTCTGTAATAAAACCATCCAAGCGAATCTAAATAAGCATAGTTTGTAGGGTCAACACTCAATGCTTTTTGTATCAACTTATATCCTTCATCTAAATTTATAGAGTAATCTACATATATATATCCTAAAAAATTATTTACATCGGCACTTTCAGGAAAAAGCTCATAAGCTATTTTAAGTATTTCAAGCATACCTTCTATATTTTTTACTTTGTCTCTTACTTTTGCAAGATACAAATAATACATTTCACTTTCAGAATCAAGCTCAATAGCTTTCAAGAAAGCCTTATCGGCTTCTTTATATTGTTCTTTTTCATAGTGCCATATACCAAGCATAAAGTGAACCCTTGAATTATTAGGATCACTTGCAAGAGCCGATTTAAAATATGGCAATGCCTTATCATACTGTTTACGCAATATATGCAAATAACCTATATGAATAGCAAGATCTTCTGATGGACTTGCCTTGTTAAGTTTTTTATAATAATGCAGGGCAGTTGAAATTAAACCTTTTTCTTCGTAAACTGCTCCCAAATAATAATAAATTTCAGGTGTGGAATCATCTATTGCAAGAGCTTCTCTAAATAGTCGGCCTGCCAGATTAAGGCTGCCTGAATCAAATGCAATTATTCCGGCAGCAAATAGTTCTAAGCAGGCACCTCGCTTGTTACCTTCTTCATTGAGAATACGGGATAATGCAATTCGCACCGATATATCGTTTGTCTTTGCTTCGCTTAATTTTGTAAGAAAAATCAAGGCTTCCTCTTCTCTATTGATTGCCATAATCAATCCTTCACAGATAAAGTTTTCTAAACTTTTTTGTGTTTTAGAGTCGTCTTGCTTTCTAGGTTGAGTTCCCTTTCTTAGATGCTGTATAAATCCGCCCCTTCCATCAATATACCTAATCCTGCCTATTATCGAAGATGCGATAGGGTCATCGTTCACCGATTCTAAATAATTGTTCGCATAGATTTCGGCTTCAGAAAACCTGCATGCTTCATAGTATAAGAGCATTAGCATATAAGCGGCACGCTCATTATTTTGGTTTATGCTTAAAACATTTTCGAAATGTTTAATAGAATCAAGGTATCTATTTTCTAAATATGCGATATAGCCTAAATAATAATTAGCAAATTCTCTATACCCTTCATTTCCAACAACATTTTGATTAAGAGCCAATAATGCTTCAAAGCAATCTCTAGATGCTTTTGTATTTGATAAATATTTATAATAATGTTCTCCCAAAGTGAATAAAGTTAACATATCGTTGGGGTCAATTTCTCTATAATCTTCAAGAACTTCTGCTGCACTTTTAAAATCCCTCTTACGCATGTGTGCTGTGTAGAGTTTAAAGTAAGCATCGGTATAAGCTTGATTGTATTCTATTGCTTTTAAAGAATAATATCTTGATAAATCAAGATTATTTACTATTAAATAAGTATCTGCAATTTGGGTATATATTACATCAAGTGCTTCGTCATCTTCGGCTGCTTTTAAGAAGCTATCTAATGCTTTATTAAGTAAGGCTATTTGCTCTTGCACATCTGATTTTTCAAATGCCGAATTTTTATAGTTTAATCCCTGACTGTAATGCACCCATCCGGTTTTTGAATTATCGTTTTGGGCATATAGTCCTGTGGTTATAAATATTGCTGCAATTATTAAGATATACTTTTTAATTTTCAAGCTCATTGTCTTTTTCCCTTGCGGATTTATTCGTTTTTTCAAGTTTTCATCATACCAAATAATTGTCAAACTGTTATTGTGAGCTGGTGGTTTTTAGTGTGCTCTGACCCCTAAATTTGGACAAAAAATCTAATATTTTTGGAATTAGTGCATAACTACAAAATGAATTTTTTTAACTTTTTTTGAAAAAACATAAAAAAATCAAAAAAACAGCTTGACATATTTAATCGTTATATATATTATTTAATTGTTGTATGTATAATGTACATTAGTTGTTAAAGATATATATCGACAGGAGGCTGTCTGTCGGTATATATCTTTAGCCGTCTTTAAGGTAAAAAGAGGAACCCAAAATGGCAAAATGTTTCAAAATAAGAAGTATAAAAAATATTTACAAAGGAGGATATATCTATGGATATATTAAAACTAAAAAGAATTAGTTTAAGTCTCTTAATGCTAATTTGTTTAGCAGTCTTTTTTTGGCTGTGGTGAAAACCCAAAGACCTATACTATCACTTTTTTCAAAGGAGATGGGAGTGCAGAGATTGCAAAACAAAGTATTCAAGAAAACACAACTGTGTCTTTAATCGCAAATACCTTTATAAGAGAAGGGTACAAATTTGAAGGTTGGTCTTATGAGAGGGGTGGAGAAATTGGCTATGAAGATGAGGCACAATTTTCAATGGGAACTGAAGATGTAAATTTATTTGCTGTGTGGGTACAAGCCTACACTATAACATTTCACAAAAACGACGGCAGTAGAGAAAGGATAACTCAAATTGTTCCAAGGAATACATCGGTAACTTTAATGGCAAATGAGTTTGAAAGAGACACTCATACATTTGTTGAATGGAGGTATTGGCGTTGGGATGGTTTGACGGTAGGTTATATTCTTGAAAATGAAGCTGAAATTCAAGTAAATTCAGATATGCACCTAGAGGCACAATGGGTTTTAAATGAAGCAGGCAGGCTTAAAATAAGGCAAGACTATTTGGCTAAATTAAAAACAGAATTTCCCGGAGTAGAAATGGATATCGAAAAAATTACTATTGAAAGGTATTATGGCACGTTTGGTGATATTGATTATCCGTTTGGAGACAGCACTGTCGTTAGAATGGACTGCCCATATGTCGAGTATGATGATAGAGAATTTGATTTTATCTACAGTTATTGGCAAGATTACGTTTTATCTCGTTATAGTGGTCATAATAGAACTTTCATTTGGAATAATGGAATTTTTTATGAATTGTTTGATGGATGGGACCCTTTATCGTTTTTAACTTTTGATTATCATTATTTACGAATATTGGCTAATCGTCTTGTTGGTTTGAGCATGGAGTTGGAGAGAATAATTGCAGAGAGTTTTGTGCGATACTGGGGAGGGGGGATAGACTCTTTTTGGAACTATAACAGGTGTTATGGCATTTATAATGATAGTCTCGTGTTTAACGTGGATACCCCTGAACCTAATAACATTTTTGTCGGCGGACAAGTGTTTATGTACGGCTTATATATTTACGTTTGGAAAGCAGGAGAATTTTATACATTAAGGGAGGCTTATAATTTAGGTTTATTAACAGAAGAAGATATAAGGGATATAGCCTATTATAATAATTTAAGATGTATAGATATTCATCTAGATGTTTATGTTGATAATGATGGTATGCTTAAATTTTTCAATAGGTTATATTTTGATGTTTTTGATTTCTATTTATCAGTAAAGAACCTTGATGAATTAAGGGAATTATACGATTCAAATTTATTCACAGAAGAAGTTTTGAGAGCTATAGCTGTTATGAATTATTTAAATTATGATTTATTATTTGGAGGAAAATGATTATGAAAAAGATTTTATTAATTTTATTATTTCTAGTTCTCTCCATAGGACTGGTGGGTTGTGGAAACTCTAACAACCCAGATGACTCAGACGACTATTATACCATATTTTTCCATAAGAATGACGGTAGTGGAGATGTTAAAACTCAAAGAGTTCTTAAAGATTCAACAGAAACTTTAATAGTAACTCTAATGCCAAACGAGTTTGAAAGGGACACTCATGAATTTGTTGGTTGGAGTCGTAACTTTCAAAATACTCAATATATTGATGTTGAGGATGAAGCTGAAATTCAAATAAATTCTAATAGACAATTATATGCTATATGGATTTTAAGCGAAGCAGGAGAGTTTAAAATTAGGCAAGATTATCTCGCTAAATTAATTACAGAGTTTTCCCAAGCTGCAATAGAAGATATTTCTATTGAAAAATATTACGGCACTTTTGGTGGTAACGATGTCGTTAGAATGGACGACAAGTATAGCGAGTATGATGATACCGAAAGGACATTTTTTTTTCGTTATGATTGGGAGCTTCAATTAATTCGTTATAGTGGTGTTGAGAGAGTTTTCATTTGGAATAATGGAGATTTTTATAGACTGGAGATTGAGGATTTAAGTGTCTCACGCAGTCCTCAAGGTTTTTTTCGACTAACTCATAATGATATAAGTAACTTGCAAGGGAGGATGATAGGTAATCGTC
>Ga0099364_10015322_pt1 | contig 10113 bp, 5 predicted proteins | sample TergutTh196P3_FD_73070 | JGI IMG/M metagenome (GOLD analysis project Ga0099364, IMG submission 73070) | Microcerotermes parvus P3 segment gut microbial communities from Pointe-Noire, Republic of the Congo - Th196 P3 | ecosystem: Host-associated > Arthropoda: Insects > Digestive system > Gut ...
ATCGGCAAATGACAGGTCACGGGAAACATCAACCCTTGTTATCGAAATAAAGGGAGAAACCCTGGGGTCTTTAATTTTTCCTTCCAGAACAAGGGAACTTATCATTTCCTGTATCAGGCATCCAAGCCGCTCTGTCCTGAAATCAGCCATTGCTATTCACTGCTGGAAAGTTTACGGGCAACTTCGATCAATTCAATCACTTCAAACTGATCGCCAACCTGTATATCGTCAAAACCTTCAAGACCTATGCCGCATTCGTACCCTGAGGCAACTTCACGGGCATCATCCTTAAAACGCCGCAGTGAAGCAATTTTTCCGGAATGAACCACAATGCCTTCGCGGATAACATTGATGTTTGCGCTGCGTTTGACCGTGCCGCTTTGTACATAACAGCCGGCAATGGTCCCGATCTTTGGCACCTTGAATGTATCCCGCACTTCCACTGCTGCAATAATTTCTTCTTTAATTTCCGGCTTGAGCATCCCTTCCATTGCCTGATGGATTTCTTCCACGGCTTTGTAGATGACACTGTACTTGCGTATATCGACTTTTTCCTGATCTGCGAGGGTTTTCGCTTTGGGCAGGGGTCGTACGTTAAAGCCGATGATGATGGCTTTAGATGCAACGGCCAGGTCAACGTCGCCTTCGTTGATCGGCCCGGGCAGAGCCTGGATAACATGCAGGCGGATTTCTTTCGTGGAAAGTTTTTCAAGGCTGCTCTTGAGCGCTTCTGCTGAACCCTGCACGTCGGCTTTGATGATAACTTTGAGTTCCTGAATGGTCCCGTCGCTTATCATGTCACGGAGGTTGTCAACCGTAACTTTTTTGAAGTTTTTCGCATCTTCAAACCGTTTTAATTCCTGGCGTTTTGAAGAATACTCACGGGCGCCTCGTTCATCCTTTACCACCTGCAGGGGATCTCCGGCATTGGGAATTCCTTCAAAGCCCAGTAACTCAACAGGCATGGAAGGCGTCGCGTGAGACAGCCTTTCACCCTTGTCGTTAAATATGGCACGAACCTTGCCCGGCCAGATACCTGCGACAAAGGAATCTCCTACGGAGATGGTGCCTCTTTCCACAATGACCGTTGCAACAATACCGCGGCCGTGATCGATTCGTGATTCGAGAATTTTTCCTTCTGCGGTCCGCCGGAAATTTGCTTTAAGATCAAGCAGTTCGGCTTCAAGGAGAATGGTTTCAATGAGTTTGTCTACACCGGTTTTTTGCAATGCAGAAAGTTCGACAAACATGGTCTTGCCTCCCCATTCTTCGGGCATAAGGCCAAGTTCGGATAGTTTGCTTTTAACCCGGTCGGGGTTGGCTTCCGGCTTGTCTATTTTGTTTACGGCAACAATGATGGGAACATTGGCTTCATTAGCATGGTTGATTGCTTCAATGGTCTGGGGCATTACGCCGTCATCCGCTGCGACAACCAGTACCACAATGTCCGTTACCTGGGCGCCCCGTGCCCTCATGCGGGTAAATGCTTCGTGGCCCGGCGTGTCGAGGAACGTGATACTGCCGTACGGGGTATCCACCATGTAGGCGCCGATGTGCTGGGTAATGCCGCCAAATTCGCCCGATACAACATCGGCGCTGCGGATTGCATCAAGCAGTTTTGTCTTGCCGTGGTCAACATGTCCCATAACGGTAACAACCGGCGGCCGCGGCACCATTTCCGCACCTTCGTCCGTTCCGGTGTCAATTACCGTTTCATCGTACAGACTGATGATTTTGACATCTGCGCCGAATTCGGCGGCAAGTATCGTTGCGGTGGTAGAGTCTATCTGCTGGTTTATGGTAACCATCATGCCCATTTTCATGAGCTTTTGGATGAGGTCTGAGGCTTTTAAGTTCATTTTTTTTGCCAATTCCGACACCGAAACAACTTCCATAATTTCGATTATCTTTGGTACGGGGTTGGCAACAAAAGTTATTTTCTTTTTCGTCTGGAGGAGTTTTTCCTCCATTTCCAGTTCTTTTTCCTTGCGGTTATAAACGGGTTTCTTCGCTTTGAAACTTCGCTTTGCCGGGCCTTTACCTTCGGGCAATGGTACCGGAGGCGGAGTCCCTGTACGTCCCGTTCCCGGACGGGGGGTAAACCCCGGTTTGCCCGGCCGCTGCTGCCCGCCGGAAAATGGCGGAGTCCCTGACCGGGGCGCGCCGCTAAATCCCGGACGACCGCCGGTATGACTGCCCTGTCTCGAAGGGCCTGGATGGGCGGGTCTGCTTCCGGTCCTGCCGCCCGCGTCGGCTCTGCTGCCGGTACCGGTTCTGCCGCCTGATCCTGTTCTGCCGCCCGCATCGGCCCTGCCGCCGGTGTCGGCCCTGCCGGCAGAGCCTCCGCGTTCGCCAAATGATCCGGCAGGTGCTTTTCCCTGCGGTGCTCGGTTGGCATCATGCGGTTTCCGCCCTGTCAGCTTGCCACCTACCTTGCCCGCTACAACTGCGGGCCGCTGGACAAAGGTAAACAACGGCGGTTGTTCTGCTGACGGTTCCTGCGGTGAAGTTCCGGCCGGTACCTCTGAGACATCCTGCGGCAGATCCGGCAAAGAAACGGTTGTTTTTGGTTTTTTTACGGCAGTTCCCTGAGGACGTACATCTTTATTCTCCTCGGCACCGTCTGCCGGCTGTGTATCTTCTTTTGGCTGACTTGTAACAACGACCTTGGGCTGTAGTTTTCTTGTCGCTGCCCCGGATGCTGCTGCAGGTTTTTTCTTGATTACAATTACTTTACGGCGTTCACCCGGCTCGCCTGAGCCGGAGCCGGAGCCGGAGGTGCCGGGTGCACCCGGTGCACCAGATGCGCCGCGCGGACTCTTTCCGCCGGTTTGATCAACCTGGGAATGTTTAATCAATTCAGCTTTTGGTTTTTTTGTACCGTCAGTTTCCTCTGCCATTTATTCCTCTTGTTCTCCTTCTTCGTCCCCGTAACTCAACTCCAGTGTTGCACCGCAATTGGGACAATTAATGGTTCCGCCTGCAGATCCAGCCATATCAAGAGCAAAAATCACCTGACATTCGGGACATTCCACTTCTTCAGCCATAGCTTCTTCATCTGAAGATTCATCTTCTTCATCTGTCTCATTTACATCCTGTTCATCTTCGTCTTCCACAATTTCAACAGATTCATCAATGAGGCTCCGCAGTGTTTCAAGCTGCTGCACAGAAATATTGTCCAGAGCATCAAGCTCTTCCTGGGTAAGCTCAAGGAAATCTTCAATGTAATCAATATCGTTGTCAAGCAATGCCTGTGCAACTTCGGGATCAACGCCCGGAAGCTCTGAAATGCGGGAAAGTTCTTCTGTTTCATCATCGCCAAACAGTTCAGAAACGGCGCGCCGGGATTCGGCGGCGATGTCCATTTCGGCAAATTGGCTTTCGGTTTTCACGTCTATCATCCAGTCTGTCAGTTTATTTGCCAGGCGGACATTCAGTCCCTGTTTGCCTATTGCCAGAGACAATTGCAAATCGTTTACTACGGCCAGGGCTTTTTTTGATTTCTCGCTGAGGACAATAACATCCCGTACATCGGCTGGGGAGAGGGCATTTTTAATAAAACGTCTGGGATCGGGATCGTACTTGAGGATATCGATCTTCTCTCCTTCAAGTTCTTTTATGACCGCTTGTATCCGCACGCCTTTGAGGCCGACACAGGCGCCGACCGGGTCTACATCGTCGCGGTTTGAGTATACGGCAAGCTTGGTACGGTACCCCGCTTCCCTGACAATTTTATGTATTTCTACGGTCTTGTCGTATACTTCGGGAACTTCAAGCTCAAAGATTGCCCGTACAAATTCGGGATCGGTACGTGACAGGACAATTTGCAGCCCGGATGAAGATTTGTTCACTTCCTTGATGAGCGTTTTGATCCTGTCATTGAGGTGGTATGTTTCGCGGGATGACTGGTTTTTCTTGGGCAGTACGCCTTCGATTTTGCCCAGATTAACATAAATAGCTCCGTTCTTTTCCCGCTGGTAATACCCGACAATTATTTCACCCACTTTATCCTTGTATTCGGAGTAGAGGCTGTCTTTTTGGATTTCCCTGATCGACTGGTGGGCGGTCTGTTTGGCAAGCTGTACCGATTGACGGTTGAATTCCTTTGCGGCATCTATGGGAACAAGTATTTCATCTCCCACATCCGCGTCGGGGTTGAGCTCCCTTGCCTCGAAAAGATCAATTTCATCAACCGGGTTGTATACATCATCGTGCTCGACAACTTTTTTTCTTGAGAGTATTGCAACCTGATCATCGTCATCAAACCTGACAATGGCGTTTTCATCTGTACCAAAGCGTTTACGATATGCTGCAAGGAGCATATCCTCAATGGTTTTCTGGATAAGCTCTTCTGTAAGGCCTCGTTCCTGGCTTAATTGGCGGATAGCCTCCGACATATTAGTGCCCAATGTATTATTCCTCCTCTTAATACAAAAAAAAGGGCTTTTAGCAGCCCCTTTTACCTTAGAATTTATACTGTCATACCCAGCCTGACATTTTTCAAGAATAATGTCAACTAGTATAGCCGTGTAACCATGCCCGTAGACTGTATTTTAATGATAACATGAAACCGGAAAAGTGTCAATGACACGCATTACATCATGACATTATTATCTGCGGTTTGTCAGTGCATCCCAGCCGGCGAAAACCTGCCGGACATTTTCCGGTTTTGCTCCGGGGCCGAATTCGCACTGGGCAATGCAGCCGCCTGACTGCCAAAGGTTGTTGTATACATTCGTTACCGCTTTGTCAATCTCGGCGGGGGTTCCTTTGGGCAGCAGATACTGACGGTCAATTTCCCCCCAGAAAGTGATCTTTCCTTTATAGGGGGCAAGATTTTCAATACCCATGCAAAAAATCTGCGAGTTAATAGCATCAAGCCCAAGTTCAATCAAATGGGGATATATTGCCAGGATATTCCCGTCCGAATGCATAAAAATCTTTTTCCCCGCCCCGTGTGCAATGGCAATATAATCTTTGTACATGGGTTTGAAAATTTCCACCCAGGTTTGGGGATTGATAAGCAGGTCCCGTTGTGTTCCCCAGTCATCCATAAACAGCAGAGCATCTATACCGGTTTTTGCCCACTTCTCCAGCAGATCGCAATAAAACAGATGCATTGTATCAAGGAATTTGAGCAGCCCCGGCGGACGTACAGCCATATCCATAAAAAGCTGTTCTGTACCCCTGATAAACTGGAGCTGCTCAAATGGCCGGGGGCAGCATCCCGCAAACACGAATTTATCTGTTGAAGCGCAAAAATTATTTACATCGTCAATTTCAAAACTCAGCCATTCTGCGGGTATGTGTACCCTGCTTGTATCTTCCCAGTCTTCGTCATCAGGAGAAATTATGGGTTCCTTGACCTGACCGTGAACACCCCGCTGTACATTGGTAAAACGGCACCCCCAGTCATCGATGGAATCCCCTATTTCATACGGGTTGCCCTGAGCAATGCCTTTTTCTTTACAGGCAATGGCAGGCCCGGTAAAATCTGAAGGATAATCCCTGAGTAAGGCATTGACTTCATCGGGATAGGTGTTCACTGCCCAGGGCAGGCATCCCATATCCCGCGGCGCACGGTCATGGTAATTTGCAAATTCCAGGGTCTTGTGAACCAATTCTCTTGATGTCATGAAAAACCTCCTTAATTCATTTTAATACAAATGAGACACGCTGGAATAATCAAATCGGTCAGTAAAGCTTTTTACCGGAGCTGCATCTGTTTTCGGCACGTTTTCTTCGATCAGCCGTACTAAAGTTGCAGGGGTAACAATAACAACGTCCGGATCGTTTTCCGCCAGCCAATCTGCCACTTTTTGAATGCCTTCGTACAGATGCGACCATGCATGTACCATTACCATCGTGTACCCGTCAATTTTTGACGGGTCTTTGTCGTATTGCGAAATCCGGTACGCCAGCCGGTATATGTCACGGTTCCGCTGACGTTCGGTTGTATTCTGATAAGCTCCTTGTAAATTCCACAAAGCGTCCCGGTACGACACAACGGGCTTGCCGTTTACCCATTTAATGAAGCCCTTGCCTCCAGCGTAATAATCTCCGGTTCTGTACAGTATGCCTTTAATTTGAGGGTTTCGCAGGTATGCCTCAAAAACCTCGGTACTTGTTTGACCGGTAAAGAATTCGTCGTATACTTCGACATACTCCATGCCGGAACGCCGCATAGCCTCGGCAGTCATTTCCCCGTATTCTATCAAATTATCCCTTTCAAACAGGCTCGGGAAAATATACCCGTAGCCGCAGCCCGCGCTGAAAATATTATCCCCGGGTGCGGCTGTTTTATATATATACTCCATAATAATCGGGGCTAATTCGGGAAGCAGCGGGGTCAGCGGCCATCCGAGCGGCACCGTTCTTTGAGCTGCCCACCGTGTGACGTCCAGGGGAAGCTCGTTTACTATCCACTGGACATTATCTCCGTCACTGTACGAAAACGAGACATAATGTTTGCCCGGCTCTGCTTTCAGGTCTTTATCAATGAGCTCGTTTGGTTGGGTAAATACTTCTGTTGAAAATTCTTCCTCATAAAAAGACAAATTAATCATTAAATTCGTAGCTGTATATATAATTTGATTTTCAGATAACCTGCGAACCCCTTCAACCTCATTGTCCCGCCCCCAGCCGAACATAATAGCGTTTGGTTCCATAAAATCGTATACCGGCTGTAATCCCGCTTGATCCTCATACACCGTTATACACCGGTGTTTTATACCATAATCCCGAAATGTCCAGTCATAGGTGTTATTGAGACTGACAAACTTTTTTTTATTTAACCGGGAACCGTAATTTCTGATAATCTGGCTTATATTTCTGTAATTTGCTGCGTTGTCCAGCTGCTGAAAGCCCCGGCTGTGTGCTTCCGCCCTGAGCCTTGGGGTAACCGGCACAGCATCCAAAACCCCGGCCAGAGTCGCAGCATAGTTCATGGTTTCAGATTCCCAGACAGGATATGCGACATACCCCCTGATATAATCCTTGAATATATCCGCCAGTTCCCATATGCCCGAAACGTTAACGATTTCAAACCCGTGTTTTTCTTGGGATTCTTCAAGCCACACATTATAGCCCAGCCTTCCTAAAAAGTTTAAGTACACTTGCGGTTTTTCCCGTGCCGTGATTCCCTGAATTGCCTGCAGAAATAAAATTTCATCTGATTCAAATCCGGTTGAAATGTCTACAACATACACTGTGGTATCATTGCTCCAGTCCCACTTGGGGTACTCCGTCAGGGGAGGTAAGTCAACCGATTTACCGGATGAACCGCACCCTGAGAATAGTAAAACCAACATCAAAAAAAACGCGAACAAAAACTTTTTCATTCTAATTCTCCATAATAGGATTTATTGAAAGAGACAATACTGCCTCTATAATGCAGTGTCGGGCCGTGAGTTTGCTTTCTGGGTCATGAATTCCAGCCAGTCCATGAAAACCCCGTTGTGCTGTGTTCTCAGGTAGTTCTGGAAATCCAGCAGGATGCTTCGTGCTTCTGCTTCTGTTCGGGCGAAATATGCTCTCTCGCGGTAGACACGCTCCATTTCGCCGTCAAAAAGACTTGAGACCCTATCCCATTCGGGAAAATCAGCCGAGCCGCGCAGCGGATAACCCGGAATCTGCTTGATGGGACGCATTTTTTTGTAGGCCTCATGTTCCGGAATTGCTATTTCTTCGGCGCCGGGCGATGCCTCACCGAACCATTCCATAAATAACGAACCGTATGTCATCAGGTTGGCAATATACCCGGCGCCCACATCACGCATTTCGTCTTGCCAGGATATATCGCCTGCGGCCTGCCTATCAAGAAAATCTTTAATCAACCGGGGCTGTCCCTGATCGTTCTGTTCCCAGGTCATACCTTCTATACCGTACTGGGCCAGGGTCATGCCTTCGATGGTGTTTATAAAGTCGATGTACCGAAACGAAGCGTCAAGATGCTTGTTTGTTTTGGGGAAGAAAAGGACCGGGCATCCCGTGCGGCCTACGGTTTCTATCTGGGTAAGGGGAGAACCGTCAGCGTAATTCAAGGGCCCTACAGGGACATAACGCATTTCAGGGTGCGCCGTATACAGACCAGTCTGTTGGGTTGCATCAATACCCGCATGATACAGCGCCCCAAAAAACAACGCTGTACCGTTGCCCATTTTGGTATAGGCCTGGGTGACGGTTTGCCTGAAACACTCCCTGTCAAAAAGATCTTCGTTTATCAGCCGCCATATAAACATATTACTGTCAATATAGTTTTGGGTAAGAAACCGGTGGGTAATAGCGCCGTCTTCGGTTCTGATGAAATCAGTGAGTTTTTCGTCGGTAAAGTTTGTTAAATATTGATTGTAGTCCCATCCTGTTTGAAAGGTGGTAGCTACAATAACATCGTTGCCGTTCACGTCTTTGAACCCGTAATCCCTGGCCATGACCATAAAATTATACAGATCCTCCTGAGTCTTAATGGAGGCAGGATCTATACCCAAAGCCTGCGGTACATCGCCGCGTACAAATATGCCCGGGGTCCAGTTGATGAGATTATCCGCATTGCCCGCAGTTTGATTGGGGATAAAGTAGAGATTTCCGTCAAATGCAGGGTCCATTAGATCCTGTTCCAGATAGCTTTGGGAAATAACGCCGATGTCGTAGGAACGTTTAACATTCGGATACTTCTCTAACATATCCTGAATGGGATGCAAAAGCCCCTGAGCAGCGGCCTTCTTGAGTACCTGTGTCATCCCGTCTGCTCCGCCCCATAAAGCGGTGTTTATAATGTCCGGCATATCGCCTGAAGCGAACATAAGGTTGATATATTCGAGCGCATCCATCATTATGCCGTCAATCGTAACGGTTACTCCGGTTTTTTCACGGATAGCGGCAGCAACCGGGTTATTGTACTGATCTTCGGGAGCTTGATACCCCCCGTACCAGACAGAACGCAATGATAACCGCACGTCGTTTTCATCAAAACTTGATTGCCGGTCACAAGCGGTCAGTACCATGACCGCTGCAACGGTAAAAAAAACAAATGCAATCTTCTTCATTTTAAGCACTCCTTATATATTACCGATTTCTATGAAAACAGGAGATGACCATGCCATCTCGTTATTTTCCTGTGTTACGCGAAGATAATAATATTCATTAAGAACCAAATCAGAAATGTTTCGTGCTATTGTTACCGTATCTGAATACACCATTCCCGGATTATTAACCGTAAAAACGCTTTCGCCATTGGAAATAATTTCTATTGATTTTATTTTGCGGGTTCCGCCGGCTGTTATTTCACAGCTAATAGTTTGCACTTCATCGGATATGGGTAATACCCCGCCCATTTGAATGCCGTTCACAAAAAATTCCAGTAAAATCCGCTCCCCGGACGTTGCGTAGACATACCGGTTTTTAACCGCACCGAAAATATCCGCGCGGGTAAGTGTATCCGCATAAACGCAGGCCAATCCCTCGCGGCAGCCGAGTATATGATATTTGGAACGCAGGCCGGTCATTCCCGGCATTCCGTTGTGGGAATCTGCGCCGCCTATAAATCCGAATTTTTTTCCCGTATGTAAGTGTTCTATTGCCCCTTTTGCGGTTTTATTCATTGCCCCGCCTGATTCTGAAATTCCCCACTGCGAGTAAATTTCTGCTGCCGGCTGCAGATCCCGGTCGTATGCATACCAGTCAAAACCGTGGGAAAAATGCGGCAGTACAACTACATCATTCCGTCCTTTATACCGTTCCAATAATTCATCTATTCGGTGATACTGTTTTTCATTGTCGTAAAGGGAAACGCTGCCGGTATATATATCATTTCCCTGATCGTTCAGAAAATATACGTTCATGTGGCCGCCCGTTCCCATCCATTCATAACCGCATAGTGTACTGTAACTGCCGTCAGCATTATATTTTCTGACAGTATCCTCAATTTTCTTAAACCGCCCGAATGTGCTGTTTCTCGGCTGCCCTATTATTTCCCAGTCGTGGTCGCTTACCGCGCAAAAATCCAGTAATCCGTAATCCCGCCCGTAGGTAAAATAATCGTCCATACTGAAAGCCCCGTCCGAAACTTCGGTATGCCCGTGTATCTGCCCGCAGTACATGCGTTTAACGGCTGTA
>Ga0099364_10015323_pt1 | contig 10113 bp, 10 predicted proteins | sample TergutTh196P3_FD_73070 | JGI IMG/M metagenome (GOLD analysis project Ga0099364, IMG submission 73070) | Microcerotermes parvus P3 segment gut microbial communities from Pointe-Noire, Republic of the Congo - Th196 P3 | ecosystem: Host-associated > Arthropoda: Insects > Digestive system > Gut ...
CACTTGTGTGTCACTTCCGTCACTATTAACACAAGCACAGTGAGTCTGTCTTTGGAATGTTTTCGGCCTTGGCAAGATTCTCCTTTACACGCCAAGGTTCTGTCAGGAAGCACGTTGAAAAATAGCCCCGTCTCGTCTGCATTGTATATATTGCGTGGTTCATTACACCTCAGTAAAGATGGCAGACTTTCCAGCCATGCATCAGTACTCTCTACACTTACTTCAGCACTCTCTTCCCCTAGCTTCTTGAAAATCAGACCATGCCGATCTTTGAATCTACTTACCCAGCCACTGGACGCACTAAAATTATCTATGTTCAGCTGAGCGGCTATAATTTCCGCTTTTTCCCTTAGTGTGGTTCCATCAATTGGAATATTGGATGCCCGTACCTGCTGATACCAGGTGAAGAGCACCGTTTCCAGTTCCGCAAATGTCGACTCCTTACCAGTTTTTCTCTTCTTGCACGCGTTACCACATTTCTCTATTTGTTGGCGAATCTCGTCCTTCTTGGCGAATATAGAGTTTATGTGCTAGCGGCCAACCCGAGTCGTTTTGCAATGTACACATGTTTCTCCCCAACATTCTTCTCTACTTCCTCTATTATTTTCAATCGGTCGTGCGAAGTTCTCACTTGCTTCTTCGGCTGAGTCATGATCCAAAGAAAATAAATTAAATAGAAATAAAACTAATAAAAAATGAAAACTAACAAGAATAAACTACTGAAAACTAACAGGAATAAACTAATGAAAACAAACCAAATACTAGAAATCACACGAGAAAGCACAGAACCACTTGCAACGAAGTAAAGTTCGGAAATGACGCTAATAACGCGTACGCGGAGCTGAGGACCACGTGCGAAGCGTGACTGCATTACCTTGTTGCCAGATTTATAGTCCAAAGAGAGGTAACACAAATAATAATTACTTCGCTTCAATTTTTTTTTCAAACGATCCATGCGGGAAATGCTGCGTCGGGACCGTGATTTACAAACGATCAATGCGGTAAAACGATAGTTTGGGGAACGATGGATGCGGGAATAAATAACGTTATTTATATGGAACTTCATCCGGGACCAAAAATGGCGAACGGAACATGCGGGAAAACGATCGTTGCGGGAACGATAGATCGAGGTTCCACTGTAATGTGTTGTTGTTACTGATTCTAAGCGTGTGTTGAAATTGAGCAGTTCAGATATGGCAAGCTTGGTACTTGTAGAAGGAAAGCTGGTGTATTTTATGCAGTGATTGTGATGGGTGGTACATTTAGGAATGACCCTATATGTGGCTGTGGAACAGCCATTATTCTGTTTGGCCTAGGAACAGTTTACATTAAATCAGAGAACAGAAGGAAACATCTGAGCTTTGAGACAAAGCTGGCAGATTGTTCATTGGAGACTGAATATACGTCCAGTTGTAACAAGACTGAAAATGGTACACTCTGTGACGTTGTGTACACATTTACAAAGGTGTTCTTTGCTTTTGAAATTTTTATATGGTTTTACAGTACATTTGTGAAGGTGATTCCTGGTAATCATGTAAGAAAGTACTGCTATCCCTGTGGTGATTTTCACAAAACTCATACATGTATATGTGCATGTGTGTTTAGGATTTGGGTTTGAGCCCTTCTGGGCCTGATTTACCTAGGCCTTAAAACAGACCCTTTGTGCCCCATAATAAAGGAGCCCTGTTCCTTTACCAAAGTTTCAGATGGCCCCTATACTTAGATTCATAATATCCTCAGGGTCCAAAAAGAAGAAACTCAGATTTGCATGTCTGAGTGAAGCCAAAGTCTCACACTCACACAAAAAGTGGACTGAGTTTTCCTCCTCAGTACCACACTTCCTACAAGTGGGGTTATTACACAACCCCATTACATACGGATGTCTTCTCAGGCTGTTATTTCCAGTAAGGTCAGTCATGACCCTGGATTGTGTCCTATTAATGGACAGTAATCAGGGCTCTGTAGCTGGGCTAGTGCCTGAAATCAATTCTTGAGACTGGAACTCATATGTGCTAAGTGGCATTATGTGCAGGTCTCTAATATCGAAGTTTACCAACATTGGACTTCATACGTGGAAAGTACAGATGGAAATTTCTTTATGCCCCTGAGTAAAGTATGGTTTTCACTCTGTCAGTTTTCACAAAACTCTCAGCCAGTGAATAGATTTTATTAGATTGTATTAGATTTTATACACGTTGGATAAAAATGTAGAAAATATGGGCAAAATTTGATTTGCCCCTCGAAGTAAAGTATGTCTTGCAATGCACTGATTTTAACAAAACTCACAAAACAACTACAGTTGTTGAACAGTATTGTATGGAGATCTCCACTACCGCATTGCACTCATGTTGTTCTAGAGGTATGGCGAGTATGGATAGAAATTGATTTTTATCCTTATGACTGCTACTGAGCTGATGTTTACTACAAGAGTCGTGCTTGCTCGACAGTATAATGCCGCTGCTAAGCGTTTAAATTTCACAGCTACCCATATTAATGTCGGGACAATGTTTATCTATTCTCGCTTAGGCGACACTAAGTAAATATCGTGGTTTCTCCATGTTACACTGAATACAAGGTAGTACTGCCACCAGACGTACGATACGTCAACTCTAATGTTATCGTTACCACCGGGGTTCTAAGGATCGATAGGCTCAGTCACTTACGGACTCCGATATTCAATCAAGTCACCACTTAGTAACTTTAAATATAAAATGTAATATGTATAAATAAATAAACAAACAGGTACAATGAAAATGTAAAAGAAATTAATGGGATTACATTACCATATGATGGTGAATCCTAACACAACTGCTTTGCCTCTGTATCACTCAAAACGTATCACGGAATTTAGAATTTGGTTCACTCAACTCATAACAATTACCAAAATTATTATTGATAAATCAGCACGACTTACCTGTTAGCAGTAGAGTGATGTAGACTTTGCTGTGCATTGCAGTGTTCAATTATAATACTCTGTATAGCTCTGCAGTTTCCTTCTGTAGAGTGGACACTTAATCGTCGGTAATCTTGCCAAAATAAATCTTCCAAAAGATCTGTACTCTCAGTACGTATGTGTATGATCTATATGTTGTGCTAATTTCACAGGGTTTATAAAGAGGCAAATAGCTGACTTTGGGATTTCGTAAAATTAGTAACCCACTTGCATCAACTGTTCAGCTGACACATGGGTTTAACAATTACAAATCAGGTGATAACTAGGAAACGACCTAGTTATTGTGTACAAGTGATGAAAGGCTGCCATACTGAAATGCAAGCTAGCGTTTCATCACATAACATACTTAACTTGTGTTCCATATTACAAAATCTATGTGGAAATATTCAAATTGATAGCTTCTTCGCTTATTAAAAGAATACTCAAATTTGACATTCATTACAACAGCTTCTTGTAAAGAGCTCCTGTATCCAGTTTAATGAAAGTCAGTACAAGGTCACAAATGGACATGGCCTCTCTTCTGACATTTTTTTTTTACTTCATAATGAAGGCCTAAAATTAACATTTCATCCACCCTGCTTATGGGGACAAAATCCAGGTTGTTACATAGCATCAAAAGTTGATCATTCCATCAAAGATCCAGATGTCATTGTAGGATAGAATCAGTATTAATAGTGAACTGCTGTGAAAGCCTGAATTCATAAAAAACTGTCTACTGAGATAATGCAAGGACTGTGACAGATCTTATGAATTCTGTATTAAGTTTGATTAAGATTTTAACTGTAAAATGGACCATACATTCACCATGTGTTTGAACACTCACAGTGGCCTACACACAAACTTAATTGTGTAAGCCAGCATATATGTAAGGTTTTCAAATAATACGATAGGTGTTAAATGGAGCTACAGTTCCTGCTTGTATACATCTTAGCGGTGTTTACTCACACTGCACAATTACGTGATTGTTGGCATTATGATTTGACATTCATTGGCAAATAAAAGTGTTACATGTATGAAAAACTGGAAGTGTACACTCTACAGGCATTATTGTATTTGTTTACAAATATTCTGCCCAGCAGATTTCCTGATGAAGCACAAACTCATCCATATCACAACACTTCATGTAAACTCATTTACAATTTCTCTTTTCCAGAAATGTTTCCTCTGATATGAATTACAAGGCTGCATGTAGGATTGAAAAATGCCTCGAAATGAGCAGGTTGTTCTGGCATGTTCTTTAATTATTTTTGCATAATTTTGCTTGTTTAGTTCCCCTTCCACTGAATATATAGTTGTGTATGTAGTTTGGTCTTATTGTATTAATTGCTAATTTTGCATTTAATTTTAGTTTCTTGTTTGATCAAAGTTGTGTTTGACCTAACAGACAGTGAGAAGTGGGAGTTGAGGTATTAGTACTGTGGTTTTGCTCACAGTATAATCCACAATATGTGATATTCCATGAAGAAACAGATGACAGTCGAAAAGTTCTTTTTCCTTTATCACTGTCATTACACAAGCCCACTGCTGGAGCTTGTCCTGAGCCTGATAACATTGTTATGTGGTGGGGCAGTACAGTTTTGGCCTTGCTAGGACAGTATGATTTTAATTGAGGTAGGACAGTGGGACAGTATGATGAGTGGCATAGCTAGGGTTTTTTTGACATGTGTGGCAATCATTGGCAACGGCCATCCCTGACTGAAATTATGAACTTAAAGAAAAACACAATTATTTTTTGAATTTCCTCCTATTTGTCTCAATAATTTTAAACTTGTTGAATACAGAAAATCAAACTTTTTCACTTAAAATATGCATTTTGCTGCCAATTTTGCCATTGCCTGTAATCTGCTGCCTGTGGTGACCGTATCACTTGCCCTACCCTCTCTATGCACCTAAATGTGACTGTGGTTTAGTAAGGGTAGTGAGACAGTATGATTGTGGTTGGGTTATGGAAATATTATTCCAGCTGAATTAGGACAGTGGGGATGTATGCTTATAGCTGAGGTCAGGGTGGAATCAAGGAACATATTTGGACTTTTCAGCTGTGAGAGTTTGTTGTTACATAGAGTACAGATTTTTATGTTTGTTGTACTGTGCATCACAATATAATTGTATAATGTGGACCAATAAAATGCACCTTTGTTAAACTTGATTTAATTTTATTTTTCACAATATCATCTACATGTACATTTTAAGACTGAATTTTAAGATTGTATGTCCATGCAACTTGGTAGATTCCTTGTGAATAAAACCATCAGATGCACTGAGTTCCAATTTTATTGGTATTATGACTCTACATGTTTCGGGCAGTCTTTCTGCGCATCATCATGAGTTCATAGCCATACCTCAGCACTGGTACAATTTATGCTGAAATATCTTAAGGAATTAAGGGTCATTAGAGTGTTTAAATGTATTGATGTTAAAAATACCATGGGAGTTAAAACATTAAAGTTCATATTATTGTTTACAAAGTATTTAAGAAAACCGATAAAGAGAATTTGTGAACAAAGAATAATGTATGGTATATGAAGGTTATAATACTGAAATGTTAAAATGGTTCAAATTGTTATTTACATATTGATTGTTTGTGCGGTTGTTGGTAAAAGTGGGTAAGAAACTAAATGTTAAAATATTTCAGAGAACTTGATAATTTCTGCTGAATACACTATAAGTAGAGTTGGTTTACATACCTGTTTGGTGACCGGGTGTTATGAGGCGCAGAATGGAACTGGAAGTATTCAGTTCAGGTTTGCCAGATCGACATTTGAATGTAAAACCAAGCAATACCAGAAAAAAAGCCAAACAAATTTTAATATATTTTTCACATTCACATCACATGAAAAGCTCCAGATCCATGACATTACTATCCTCCCCACTGGAATGAGTGGAACATATGGCATAAATCTTGTCCGATGTGAAGTTTTTTTAGCATTTCTGGAGATGCAGTGAAGTCTTTGCAACTTGCTTGAAAGCAATAGTTCTGCCTGACTCTCACAATTGCATCAAGAAGATTCAGCTGCATTCTGTTTCTTGCTTTTGTTTTAACAGAGGATACAAGAGAAAATATCCTCTCAACTACAGCATTGCTGACAGGGGTTATTAGGCAAGTAAGGGCAAAGGTAGCAAGCTTTTAAATGCCTTATGCTGAAGTACACCAATACAAAACTGTTCCGTGTCTACAGGGAATCCATCTTTCTTAAATGGAGCTTCTTCTTTCCAACTGACAAAAGGCATGTGTTTGTATTGATCTCCAATTTTGCTGACGTTCTTCCTGCATGGTGTGTAAAGGGTAACTCAGAAAACATAGGCCTTGAAATTTGATTTAAAATTATCACAGGGCTCAATTTTGATAAACTTTCAAATATATCTTTTGCCAGTGTAAGTCTACATGTAGCTTGACTGAGAGCTTCTTCTAGCATAGACATACACCTTTCTTTGACATTTTTTATTTCTAGATGAGCCTCAGCATTGTTGTTCTGCTGTAAGAACTTATTACATGCTGTTAAGAATTTGACACCAAAATCAACTTGATGAATATTTTTTTTCTGTCTTTTGGCATCATACAGTCTGTTCTGAAGAATCTTCTGATGTAAGAATATTTGTTGGTACAATTCATGAGTATCAGCTTTGGTTTGTTGAAAAAGGCTGTTCAGTCTTTCAAACTCCTGCACAACAGGTGCTGCAGACTCAAAGAACAAGTAGTTTTTGTTGTCTGACAACATTTCCTTTAGAAGTCCAGCTTTGAATTTTGTATCAAACTGTGATTGGGCTAGTTCAGCAGAAGTGAAATAAGCCTTTAGCTCTTCCCAGTTCATCAAAATATTAAACATGACTTTTCCACACACAAGCCACCACGCAAAAGAAGGTTTTTCAAAGGGAAGGGGGTAGTTCAGTTTAGCTCAAATTCTGTAGCTGTGTTCATCACTCTAAACAATTCTTTGTATGCTTCTCATCTTAATTCACTATGACGAAACCAGTTGGATATTTCCGACAGTAAAAATCCAATATTTGATGGTAGCTTTGGTACTGCATATTGAATGCACAGGACCAGTGAATGACAGATACATTTGAGTTGCACACAGAAAGGAGACACAGCTTTTAGTCTAAACCACACAGAGTTGTTGCACCCAACCATGTTTGATGCACCATCCGTTGCAAAACCAATGCAACTGGCAAGACTCTGGCCACATCTTTTTATTTCCTCATCAATTAAATTGAATATTTTTTCTCCTGTAGCCACTTGCACTGCAATTAAACCTACAAATCCAGTTACAATTTCCTTTCTCTTATCGCTTAAAAATCGAATGTACACAATTTTTTTTTGTGTTGAAATGTCAGTAGATTCATCTAAAATGATGGCATATTTCTTGTTCTTAAAGTCAACAATGAGATCAGTTTTCAGTGCAGGCGAAATGATGTTTTTGATTAAGCATGCACATTTACTTCTATGTAACTTTGTGCTCCAGTGTGCTCCCACACCAGTGTTCTATCATGATTTCACTCAGGTGGTCAACTGTACGTATCGCACAATGGCAGGTCATGCTTAAAGCAATTTGCAGTTCTTCTGCCTTAACTTGTTCCATATCTTGCCTAGGAGTCTTTCTTACATTAAGTTGTGTATGGCTCTTGTAATGGAGTTCTCCGCTTGTGTTTCTCCGATTTTTATTGATTTGAGAGATTGCTAATTCTTGGTAAAATGTTCCAGTGGCACAATTTACAATAAGCTGCCTCCAATCCACCAGCAGCCTTCTGGACCCATACAAATGTTTCTTCCCATTTGCTTCTGAACTTACGATTGCTATCGTAAGAAGCTTCCCATTTATTTGACAGCATGGCCATGGCTGTTGATAATAAATGATTTATAAAAACAGCCGAAGGTGTCACAATTTCACCACAACATGTTATTACATATAGAAAGTACACTTGGCACGTTAGATTAGTATGATTATAAATCACATCCAAACATTTCAGAGGTCCAAGACAAACTGGAGCACAGATCACTGGAGTAACGGTCCCTGGACATGGCACATGTCCACCTTGTTCAACTGACTTAACAGGTTGGCGGCTGGCGCCTTCTTGCCCAGACTCTTGGCGGCAGAAATATTGCCAAATGTAACTGACCAAAAAACATTTTTCTTAAAGGAAAATGATTTAGAGAAAGGATGGTATGTCATTTTCGTGCAGATAATTTTAGCATATAAAAACGCCAGGAAAAAGCAAAAAAGAATTTTGTGACGCCGACCTAATTTTAAATCGTTTTGTGTTGGGGGAAGTGACGTATGGGTTGTGTCATGGAACAACTTGTATATAATAATAGATTTGAATTGCGTACATTGTGCATGAGGCTTGCAGTTATTCCGTAGCTAGTTTGGTCATGGAGAGCATTCTAGCAGTGCACTCTGTTATGTGGTATCTATCACATGGGGCTGAGCACAGTTTACACCTGCATTCGTCGCTGGGTTCATGGAATCTAGCTTCACTGCAAAATTTTAAGTGGAAGCCATGTACTGCTCTTCTATTTATGACATGTCGCAGTTGGTAGTTGGTTTCCGTCCATATCCGATTGGTCATCGCTTCTGTCATGTAGAAATCCTCCCAGATGTCCTTTTTATTGTTTAGTTCTCGGAGTGCGTCTTTGTAAGCCGTTGTCGTTGGCAGCATTAGGGAGGTTTTTAGGTCCTTGACGAAGAAAGTTTCTTTCGAAAGCTCATACACCAATCTCGACCGGGTGTGTTGGGACACCCCTAGCACTCTTTTCAAGTATCTGGCCTTCATTTTTTTTTCTAATTCTAGGAGTTGCTTGCACATGAGGTATTCCCAGATCAATTCCATACCATATGTTAGTGTTGGTACCACCTTTAGTCTGAAGAGTTGCATTCTTCCAGACTATCCTAGCATAATGTGCCTAACTGAACATCACTTGAGAGATTATTCAAATAGATAACCTACCCATAGACCAATTTCAACTAGGTTCTAAATTCTGTAGACACGACCTCAAGAATGGAGGGGTGTGTATTTTTTCGTGAAGATTATGATTTTTTTTCTATCCCACTTGATAAATACAGTAAGGAGAAGGATAGTGAGGTTTGTGCAGAGAGGCTACAAAAACCTCCCATACTGTTGATCATTTTAGCTATTTTCAGGTCACCTTCAGGCAACTTTACCACTTTTTTGAAAAACCTAAACAGTATCTTGAGCACATGGTACAGTAATAAAATTGAATTTGTGATATGTGGTGACATAAATATTAACTATTTAGAAAACTGTAAGAAAAGGCAACAATTGGGTGCACTACTACAAACCTATAACATAATAGGAACAGTATCATTCCCCACGCATAAATCAAAAGCTTCTGCCACGGCTACTGACAATATATTTATAACAAGGACAAAAAATTATATTATAACTCCCCATATGAATGGGCTTTCAGATCACGCAGCACAGATAATACTGATAGAAACTAGTGCTCCCAAAAAACAAATAAATAATATCACCACCAAGAGAGACATCAACAAGCAAAGTATATTGGAATTCCAGTTACTACTAAGTTACGAAAACTGGGAAGAAATCTTCATGGAGGAGGATGCTAACATCTCTTTTAATAAATTCTTAAATACTTATTTAAGAATTTTTCACTCTTGTTTTATTAAGAAACATATAAAACTTAATTCAAATTCTAAACCTTGGATAACCAAAGGCATAAAAACTTCTTGTTATCGAAAGAGAGAGTTATATATGATGATGAGGGATAATACTGAAATAGAACATAAGATATACTACAAACGCTACTGCAAAATGTTATCTACAGTTATAAAAAAGGCGAAAAAACTTTATTATAAAGAAGTCATTACTAAGTCAAAAAATAAAATGAAAACCACATGGAATATCATACGTAAAGAAACAAATAAATTAACTAATAAGGATAACATTACATCATTAAGAATCAAAGGTCAGGTAATTCACAACAAAATAACCATTGCAGACGAACTTAACAATTACTTCTTAAACATAGCAGGGAGTGTTAGTTACAAAAGAATTAATGGGAAAGGAGAAGAGGTAAGTCCTCTTCAAAATTTACTTAAATGCTTTAACCAGCCATTTAAACACATAAGTTGGCCTTACACCTTCGCAAAAGAAATAAACAAAATCATAGACACACTGAA
>Ga0099364_10015324_pt1 | contig 10113 bp, 5 predicted proteins | sample TergutTh196P3_FD_73070 | JGI IMG/M metagenome (GOLD analysis project Ga0099364, IMG submission 73070) | Microcerotermes parvus P3 segment gut microbial communities from Pointe-Noire, Republic of the Congo - Th196 P3 | ecosystem: Host-associated > Arthropoda: Insects > Digestive system > Gut ...
TCCCGGTTATACCGCCGACCTGGACTTGGTTGCTAGTCCCGGTAACATTTCCTGTGGAATAGGTGTTTCGCACACTGCCTTCGTTCCGCCCAACCACACCGCCGATCTCTCTGCTGCCGGTAATGTTTCCCGTGGAATAACTATTTTGCACAGTGCCGGAATTACTCCCAACCACACCGCCTGCGCGATCGATATCACTGGCAACATTTACTGTAGAATAACTGTTTTGCACCATGCCGGAACTGGAGTTTTCCCCAACTACACCGCCAACATTAGAACTGCCGCTAATGGTTCCGGTAACAAAACAATATTGCACCTTACCGTTGTTAGTCCCAGCCACACCGCCTACATAACTTCCACTGCTTGTAATGTTGACATTGATAAGCCCAAGGTTTTTTACGATGCCGCTTTCTTGTATAACCCCAAACATACCCTGATCACTAGGTTGTGCTTCAACAGTAAGCCCTGAAATGGTAAATCCGCCGCCGTCAAACGTGCCGCTAAAAGAGGGTATACTCTCCCAGTTACCACAGGTAATCGTAAGGCTGTTCATAAGCCGGTAATTGCTGTAAGCATTCCACATGACATAATCCCCTGTACCTCTGCCTACCATCCGCAGTTGTTCCACGGTGGAGATTTCGTGAACATCCGAGGAGTAGTCATCCCAGCCGCCCGCCTCTCCGTCCTGGCTGGAATTCATGTTTTGCCCAGCCCCGGCAGTAAGGGTCCTTATTTTTGGGGATGCACTGTCATAATACACCGCATGACCGATTCCCCCGGCAATATTGGCGTTGGCATCACTGACATGATAACCGGTAATGACGCTGTTGCCGCTTTTGGTAAAGACCGCTCCGTCATACAACCACACGCCGCCGCCGTTTTCGCCAACTTTGTTGCCGCTGATTTCGCCGCCTGTCATGGTGAAACTGCTTTCATAATCAAAATCCACAGATACCCCGCCGCCTGATGATGCAGTGTTACCGTGGATTTTACCGCCGCTCACGGTGAAATCGCCTCTATACACAGATACTCCGCCGCCGCTTCCTGTTGCGTTGTTGCCGTGGATTGCGCCGCCGCTCATGGCGAAATTGCCTAAATAATACACAGATACTCCACCACCCAAAGTGTTTGTGGTGTTGTTGTATATTTCACCGCCAGTCATGGTAAAGCTTCCATCGAAGACCACAATCACCCCGCCGCCGCAGTCTAACGTGGTGTTACTGTGGATTTTGCCGCCATTCATGATAAAATTTCCCTCATCTGGAAACTTTAAGATATTGGCTACAATTACCCCGCCCCCGACAAGTGATGAGTTACCGTATATTTCACCGCCATTCATGATGAATGTGCCCATAACACCTACACCACCGCCGGATTGATTTGTGTTTGTGTTGTTATTAACGTTCCCCGTAATGGCCGCCCCTTCTTTCATAACAAGCGTACTGCCGGAACCTACAAATACCAGCATTGCTTGATTGCCAGCGTGTCCCCGCAGGGTAATGCCTGCATCCAGTGTCAGACTGGCAGTACTGATAACAGAAATATTATCAGGATCAGAATCGTCGATTTCTCCCACGGTAAAGAGGCTTCCAGGGCTGTCAAGTTGCACTGTTACCGGACTGTCGGGGTTCCCGGCAATAAGCGTAATGTCCGCGCCAGATGCGAGGGTTTGTGGCGACACAGAGGTCTGGTCTTCAAAAATATACACCGTGTAAGTTCCGACTTCGGTTATTGAGGCCAGTGCGTTTTCCAGATTATCAAAGTACTCATACTCTGTACCATCCCAAAGCCCGACTTCGTAAAGGAGGGGGTCATTAACAGAGACTACTGCAATATCGCTTGTGTACGAAGCAGACTTGATCGCGCCCTCGCCGCCGGTGGTATTGGTACTTGTAACCACCACATAGTAATACCAGGTTTCCCCCGAACTGACGCTGGGGAGATGGTAACTGGTGTTGCCCGTTGTGGGAGAACCTACCGCAATTCCACTGCCAGTGCTGGTATCGCTGCGATACCACTGAAATGTAAGCACTCCGCCGTCCAGGCTTATGGCGGCAGCGGTAAGAGGCGCGGGCGTTTGCCCCGAGCCGTAAATTGCGCTTGCGGGGTGGCTGGTAATCTGCGGCGGTACGGCTTCCTCTATTATGGTAACGGCAATCGTGCGGCTGTTAAAGACGGGGTTAGCTGTACCGGTTTGTACTTCCACAGTTAAAAAGTAGGTTCCAATGGTATCGTCCAACTTATAAAGGTCATAGGCATAATCGTTCTCAGCAGTTCCGCTATGCAGAGTTTCTCCATCTAAAAACCATTCAACGCCGGTGTATTTTTCCCAATTGCTTACCCTTATAATTGCCGTATCCGAGCCGCCTGTATCTTTGCGCCAAACGAATAAAGTATCATCGTTTACTGCGGCGCCGTTAAAAGTTAATTGCGGTTTATCATCGGGAATGGGATTGTATCCAATATCAATATTCTGGCCTGCGATCCATTTTGCATAAAGGGTTTGATTGTCGGTAACCGGCGTGTTATCCTTCCAGAGTTTGTCAGGGTCCCATAGGTCGTCAGGGTCGTCAAGGTCAGAGGGCATTTCCGTGTACCAGCCGTCAAACCGGAAACCTGCCCTGATTGGCTCAGGAAGGATCAGCGGCTCGTTATAAAGGCGGCTTTGCTTACCGTCTGCAATCCCGCTAATGTTATAATTAAAAGTTACTGTATAAATAATACTGTTAAAATGTTTTTCTTCAAACGTAAATTCAAAAAAGCTTCTCATGTTTTGATAAACATGCAGTACAGACTGATACTCAATTTTCTCTGTGTTATCCCTCTCCAGAGTAAAAACCACATTGTAATAACCTGAGTTCAGTCCAAGCCCGCCAATATTAAGAAGATAGCCGGGCAAACCCTCGTCTACTTCGGTATAGTCAAGCGTTCTGTTCAATAAGTCCACAGGAGATTCATCTGGTACTGTTCCGGGCAAACCAAGCGGCGTTATCGCCATACTTGCCAGGGTAACATTACTGGGGAAGCCAATCTCCCAGCTAAAATTCCCCTGCCCGCCAATAATCGCCCGCAGAGTAACAGAGTATTTTTCACTTACTCCTTCGTCAATCCTGATATTGGGCAGCCGCCCTTCTGCTGCAATCCTGGTTTTTCCATCATCCAGATAGGCATTTACAAGCAGGTCATAATCTCCGGTTCTTAGATAAACCGGATCGGTTAAATTCACATTGGTACGCGGTATGTTCTCCATTACATTACCCGTGCCTGCACTATAAAAAATCAACTCATACTGTTTAAAATCGTCTACAGTAATAGGATCAGGAAGAATAGTCCGCCCCTCAATCCCTGCAATAGAAAGCGAAAAAGACCCCATACCGGGAGGAATATTGAGGTGCTGGTTATCGGGCATAAAGGGGTTTTTGCAGGACAGAGAGCAAATAGCAATTAGCAGATAGCAAAGAGCAGGTAAAAGAAATCTATATTTGCCTTCTGTTATCGAATTGCCGTTGGATATTCTGTTTTTAAAGTAATTTTCCCTCGTATTCATTTATTAGCCCCCTTTCTCTAATAATTGATATCATATAATCGTACATTTTACCATACTTTATGAAAGGATACAATCGCCTCACTTACCACTTCCCATAAATCCGGTTTTTTGTTATTCTGTCTCACAGCGAAATTAACAAACTTTTATAAAGGAAAAAAAATGATACGAGCAGGAGATATTAAAAGAGGGACATGCCTTTTGCAAAAAGGGCAGCCTTATATTGTTGTAGAAAGGGAATTCCATAATCCGGGGAAAGGAACCGCTGTCGCGCGCATCAAGCTAAAAAGCATAAAGGACGGGTCAACCTTAGGTCTAACCATCCCTACCCAGCAGGAGGTTGAAGACGCTCAGGTAGAGGTCAGAAACTGCCAGTTTCAGTATGCCGACCAGGATAACTACCACTTTATGGATAATCAATCCTACGAACAATACGAGGTATCTATTACCGATAACCCGGACAAAAAATACTACCTAAAAGAAGATATAACCTACGACCTGACAATTTGGGAAGGCAAGGTTATAGACATTGGCGTTCCCTATAAAGTGGTTTTTGAAGTAGCCGAAAGCGAAAATTACATTAAAGGCGATACTGTTTCCGGCGCAACCAAGCCTATTGTTACAGAAACCGGGTTAACTGTGCGTGTTCCGCTCTTTATCAAACAGGGCGAAAGAATTCTTGTAAACACCGAGACTAATGAGTATGTCGAAAGAGTGAACCAATAATGGATTTTTGGAGTTTTTATGATTATTAAAGTTTTGTTGCTGCTGGTTTTTTTCGCTGTAACGATTTTTGTTGGGTTATATTTCCGCAAAAGGGCTTCCAGTGTAAATGACTTTGTTTTGGCAGGGCGTTCTGTCGGGCCTTGGCTTACGGCTTTTGCTTATGGGACGGCTTATTTTTCCGCCGTTGTTTTTGTCGGGTACGCAGGGCAGTTTGGCTGGTTATATGGTACTTCGGCTGTTTGGATTGGGCTTGGAAACGCTTTTATAGGTTCTCTTCTGGCTTGGGTTGTGCTTGGACGGCGTACGCGTATTATGACTAATCATCTTGGCAGCGCGACAATGCCTGAGTTTTTTGGCTCAAGGTTTGAATCAACTGCCCTTAAAATCGGAGCTTCAATTATCATCTTCGTTTTCCTTATTCCCTACACTGCTTCATTGTATAACGGGCTTTCACGGCTTTTTGCTATGGCATTCGGTGTAGACTTTGTTTATTGCATTATAGCTATGGCGGTTTTAACCGCGATTTTTGTTGTAGCGGGAGGGTATCTTGGCACAGCGGTTAACAATTTTATTCAGGGGATGCTCATGCTGGGCGGTATTACCGCGATCATAGCTGCGGTGCTGAGGTCAAACGGCGGCTTTTTGGCAGCAATTAACTCTCTTGCCTATGTTAATGAAGTCAATGCCCAAGGGGTTGTTACATCTGCTCCCGGTGTTTTTACATCCTTTTTTGGGCCTGACCCTATAGGGTTGTTGGGTGTTGTAATTCTGACTTCTCTTGGAACATGGGGGCTTCCGCAAATGGTCGCGCGCTTTTATTCCATTAAAAACGAAAATATGATAAAAAAGGGCGCTATCATTTCCACTATCTTCGCCATCGTTATAGCGGGCGGAAGTTATTTTCTTGGCAGTTTTGGCCGTCTTTATTCAGACGTAATCGAAAGAAGGCCAAACGGCGCGGTTATTTTCGATTCAATCATTCCTGCTATTCTTTCGCAGTACTCGGATCTATTAATCGGTATAGTTGTTGTCCTTGTTTTTGCGGCTTCCATATCTACGCTTTCATCCTTGGTTTTGGCTTCATCATCCACCCTTACGCTGGATTTCTTAAAAGGGCATATCATTAAAAAGATGGACGATAAAAAGCAGCTTTTAATTATCCGCGTATTTATTATTGTATTTATCGTGATTTCTTCTGTAATCGCGATTTATCAATATACGATAACAAGCAGAGGCGGTACTACTTTTATAGCCCAGCTTATGGGCGTTTCATGGGGAGCGCTTGCGGGTTCATTCCTCGCGCCGTTCCTTTACGGTCTTTACTGGAAACGCGTGAGCAAGGTTTCAATTTGGGTCTGCTTCCTTTTCAGCACAACTTTGATGATTCTCAACATCCTTTTCAGAAGCTCTCTCCCCGCGATTTTACAATCGCCGATCAACGCCGGAGCGTTTGCCATGCTTTGCGGTCTTGTTATCGTGCCTGTCGTGAGTCTTTTCACCAAGGCTCCCGCCAAAACAACGGTGGAAAACTGCTTCTCCTGTTATGAAGAAACAGTCAACGTGAAGGTTCGTGACGCTCTAGCGAATGATTAAGAAGCCGACAGTTAAGAAGCCGACAGCTGTTGAAAAGCAGTGAAAATGTCCCCCCTCTAACGCAATAGAAATGTCCCCTTTCAGTCAGAGCGCAATAGAAATGTCCCCCTGTATTCGAAGGACATTTTAAGCCTCAATTGTCAAACATGGTATTAATTTCTTGAACCAATAACGGCTTATTTTTCCACAGAATGAGAACAGAAGAATCCAATCTGACACGGACAATAACAACATCGCCAGGCCTGGGCTTTATCTTTGTTTCAGGTAAGATTTGGAACAAGCGGCATTCAAAACGGATAATGTAGTCCTTACTAACCTTTCGCTCGTTTTCCATACATAAGATATCGTCTAACGATATTTTTCCCGGAATAACATGTGCGTTATCTGACTTTTTAGGCGGACGGCTGAACTTTGAGTTCATCTTTGGCAGATATGTTTCCAGTAAAAATGTATTTGCCTGTTCAATAGTTTCAATGCCCGCAAGACGTAATTCTCTTATGAGACGAACTTGATCTACCCCGTGGTTCCGCTCAACCCGCCCTTTTGCCTGGGGGCTGTTGGCAGCAATAACATCAATGCCCAGACGGTCACATGCCTTGCCAAAATGGCTCTTTGGCTTGGTTATTCCAGCCAAAAGCTCGCTGTCTGTGGGTTCGCGGGTGAGCACAAAAGCGTTTTTCTTGTCACAATACAAGGATTCCGGTATTCCATAGGCTTCAATCCATGTTTTTAACACTAGCATTGCCCCAAACATGGTTTCTTCCTCAAAAAACAGTGAAAGGCGTATTTTAGTCGCATCATCAATCATCGTGATAAGGCAACACCTGCCTCTTCTTCCTTCAAACCAATCATGATGGCTGCCGTCGAACTGGACAAGTTCCCCGAAGCGTTCCCGCGCGTTACGGCGGGAACGGTATTCGCTTTTCTTTCTTTCTGTTTTCCAAATACCGGCTGATATCAGCGCGCGCCTGAGGGTGTCTACACCTATGGCTAACCCATCTTGTTCCAGCATTTTTTCTTGGGCAAATGTCGGACCGAAATCATAGTATTTTTCTGTGTATAGTGTAATCGCCATTTGTACCAGCGAGCTGTCTGTCTTATGGTTAGACGGCTTTCCTTTGTTCCCGTGAACCAGCGCTTCATCGCCTCCATACAGATAACGCTGGTACACTCTTTTGGCTTGCCGATAACTCAACCCCAATTCCAAAGAAACTGACTTTAATGTTTTTTGCCTGCGTTTTACCATTTCCATCATTTTTCCACGGAGCTTTTCTTGTCCTTGTTGCTGTCTTTTAGCCATTTTTCCTCCTGGCTAATCGTACAAAATGGGGTCATTTCTATTGCTGGCAGGGGGACATTTCTACTGCGTTGAAATAGGGGACATTTCTATTGCGCTACGACAGTTCACTGCTCTCTGCCTTGACTTTCTGTAGGTAATTGCCTACAATATATTTATGGAATATGAAGTAGTTCAAACTGAGGATTTTGAGGATTGGCGCAAAAATCTTCAGGATCAGCAAGCACAACGCAGAATACAAGCCAGGATTGATCGTGTTGTTTGCGGCAACTTTGGGGACTGGAAAACCGAAGCTGGCGAAGTTAGAGCTATGCGTATTAATTACGGTCCAGGTTATCGGTTGTACTATGTTATTAGAGGTACAAAAGTTGTATTTTTGCTCTGCGGTGGAGACAAGCGCACTCAGTCCGCAGATATTAATAAGGCAGTTGAACTCGCCAAGGAGGTTTAGAAAATGGCTATTAAAACATATCCGGTAGATATAGCATCCGAACTCAAAACTCAAGAAGAAATTAATGAGTTTATAGAAGCTGCTATCGAGGAAGCTCAAAATGATGTTGATCCCAAGTATCTTATTCACTCGCTTGATACTGCTGCTCGTGCACGCGGTATGCTCAAAACTGCGGAAGAAGCCGAGGTTGACCGCGCAAGCCTTTACCGCATTCTTTCCGGCGAAACCGATCCTAGAGCCAGCACCCTTGCTAAAATTGCCGCCGCTCTCGGTTATCGTCTTACACTGGTTAGACGAAATGGCTGATTTCAAATAACAATCTAAAATTTCACGCAAAGACGCTAAGCCTTCGAACAACAACCTTCGGCCTTGCTGGAAGCTTCGCTGCAAGTACGCGTCTTCGCGTGATAAAAATTCTTCCCTCTTCATTCCCTCTCTCCTCATTTGCTACCTGCCTACGGTGTTCCCGTAATGGTATCGTTTGCAGGACTGGTAATAGCAGTGCCGCTTCCGGTTTTTGTTCCGTATCTTGCTTCTCCGCCGTCGTTTGTGAAAAAGAAAGCATTGCCGCTTACATTCGCTGTATTTCTGAGATCCTCCGTAGGGGCATTACTACCGTAGATAGTGCCGCCGGACATGTAAAAGTATCCATAGGACATAAAAACACCCGCTCCTCTCTGCATTGCTTTATTACCGGATATAGTTCCGCCACTCATATTGAATTCTGCTCCTCCCCACACAATCACACCGCCGCCGCCGGTACTTGATGTGTTTCCGTGAATATTTCCACCGTACATATTAAAAATTCCGGATCCCACAGCAATACCGCCGCCACTATCGGTTGTTGTGTTTCCAGAAATGGTTCCGCCGCGCATATTGAAGCCTACACTATCGTAGGATACTTGGACAAATACAGCGCTACCAGCGGCTGTGGTAGAATTCCCCGTAATTACCGCGCTGCTATTCATCTCTAAAGTTCCATAGTCTATATGTACAAGCGTTTCGTTGTTACCGGTTCTTCCCTGCAATGTCAGTGTATTAGCTGAAGTATTGCCCAGTGTAAGCTTTCCTTCTACCGTAAACAGCCTTCCTCTGGGTGAGTCAAGCATGATTGCTGCACCGCCGCTTCCGCTGACAATCGTGATGTCTTTTTCATAAGGAATTGTGATGGAAGAGCCGCTTACAGGTATTTTCCCAATTAATGTAATGGTTGTACTATTCGGCGCTGCATTAATTGCGTCTGCAAGTGACGCGTATTCCGTACCGCCAATATTTATCATTGATACAGGCCACACCAGCCCCTCTATAGTCGCCCCTGATGTATTTAACACACTGTTATAATCATCGTTCCAAACCGCGTACGCAGTGGTAGTCGGTGTTGCCCGAACTGTGCCGCCGGTTATCGAAATACCGCCGGCGGTATCGTTGCGAATCGCATTGCTGTTTGCGGTGTTTGAAGTGTTGCTTACCAAACCGCCGGTCATAGAAAGACTACCGCCGCCGCTAAGATGAATCGTGCCTTGTGTGTTATTTGTATTAGCCGAAGAAATCACAGTCGGGTTATCGGAATCATCTTCTTTTATAGTGATAGCCCCTGTGCCTGTACTTAAAATAGCCCTGCCTTCTGCTTCTGTTGCCTTAACCTCTCCGCCGCTAATTGTTATAGCTCCTGCACCTGTACTTATAGCCCTGCCCGATGTTGCCGAAACAGTACCGCCTGTAATAGTTACCCCGCCTGCACCTACCGCAATCGCAGTGCCCGTCCCTCCCGAAACAGTGCCGCCTTCGATTGTTACAGCCCCTGCGCCTGCACTAACCGCAATGCCGCCTGATCCTGCCGAAACAGTGCCGCCTGTGATGATTAGCGGAACTGTAGGAGTAACTATATTAGTTGCAACTCTAGTGGTAATCGCTGTTCCGTTTGAGCTACTATTTGTTACTGAGCCGCCGCTTATTTCAATACGATCGGTAGCACTAGCAAGATTATCGATACATATCGTGCCGCTAGTGGCGCCGGAAGCATTCGAGGAAATTGACCCCCCCGATATATGTACAGTACCGCTGCTTGTTGTTGTTGAACTGCCTATTAAACAAATTGCGCCTCTATTACTCGCACTAACTGAACCGCCGGAAATGTTTAATATACCGGTACTTATTTCAATTGCGTAAGGCCAGCTTCCTCCACCTCCAGTAGAACCTGAAATATTAGCCGTACTATTGACTGTTACACCGCTTATACTTATTGTAGAGGTGTTATTAGTGTTGCTTTTGGTAATACTGCCTGTAAGATTGATTTCGCCCCAAGCACTACCGCTAAATGTAATTCCGTCTGTGCCAATATTCAACAGCTCGTCGTTGTCGCCAAACTGAATCGTGCACTCATCGCCCCTGGCGACAATTCTGATTACATTAATAACATCTTGAATAGGCCGATTTTGAACAATCGGAGTACTAGTACTAGTCCCGTCCATAGATACGGCAAATCCGTCTGCGGCATTTCCT
>Ga0099364_10015325_pt1 | contig 10112 bp, 8 predicted proteins | sample TergutTh196P3_FD_73070 | JGI IMG/M metagenome (GOLD analysis project Ga0099364, IMG submission 73070) | Microcerotermes parvus P3 segment gut microbial communities from Pointe-Noire, Republic of the Congo - Th196 P3 | ecosystem: Host-associated > Arthropoda: Insects > Digestive system > Gut ...
AATCGAATCGCTCAAAGCCGTAGGATTGGGCGATCGGTTGAACCACAAAAGTAATCAAATGTCGGGCGGACAAATGCAACGTGTGGCCATAGCGCGCGCTTTGGTCAATGATCCGGCAGTGATTCTTGCCGACGAAGCGACAGGAAACCTCGATACCCGTACCAGCTTTGAAATCATGGTGCTTTTTCAGCGATTACATTCCGAGGGAAAAACCATTATTTTTGTTACGCATAATCCGGAAATCGCCAATTTCTGTGGACGCAATATTCTGCTGAAAGACGGGCGCGTGATTAGCGATACAATAAACCATCATGTTGAAAACGCCGCTGATTTGCTGGCTAAATTACCTGTGAATGAAGATGATGAATAACAATCGTTTAAAAATTTAAGGATCAAGATTTAAAATTCAATTATTCAATTAATCATAACTCAAAATTGTACGTATGAATATATTTAATTTAATAAAAATAGCGCTTAAAGCATTGTCCAATAATAAAATGCGAGGATTTCTCACCATGTTGGGCATTATTATTGGAGTAGCCTCTGTAATAACCATGCTTGCCATTGGACAGGGAGCAAAAACAGGTATCCAGTCTGAAATCAGCGAAATGGGTGTGAATCTTATTATGATTCAACCCGGAGGCAATACGCAGGGAGGACCCGGGGGAGTAAGGCAAAGCGCCGCCGAAATGGAAACGTTGAAATTGGCCGATTTTGAAAGTATTTCGAAAGAAGCCCGTTACCTGATGTCAGTTTCGCCTATTGTAAATACAACAGGACAGGTTATTTCCGGCGCCAACAATAAATCCACGACGATCTATGGGGTTAATCAGGATTATTTAGAGATTAACCGTTTCAGTATTCAGGACGGTGATATGTTTACCGATCAGGACATCCAGACGGCCGCAAAAGTTTGTGTTATAGGAAAAACGGTAGTTGACGAACTTTTCCCCAACGGCGAAAATCCAATCGGACAAGAGATCCGATTCAAACAAATCCCGTTCCAGATTGTTGGGGTTTTGAAAAGTAAAGGATTTAACAGTATGGGAATGGACCAGGACGACAGGATTCTGGCTCCCTATACCACGATTCAAAAAAGAGTGTTGGCAATTACCCATCTGCACAGCATCAATGCCTCTGTTGTCAAGGAAGAATATTCCGAGGTAGCAATCAATGAAATTGCGGATATTTTGCGTCAGAATCATAAACTGAAAGCCGAAGACGAAGATGACTTTACCATCCGTTCAATGGAAGAAATAAGTTCGATGATGAACACGGTAATGACTATGTTGACGGTGTTGCTTGCTTCGGTGGCAGGTATTTCATTGCTGGTAGGCGGTATCGGCATCATGAATATTATGTATGTATCTGTCACTGAGCGCACCCGTGAAATCGGGTTGCGCATGAGTATTGGAGCCAGGGGTAAAGATATATTGGCGCAATTCCTTATTGAGTCTATTCTGATAAGTGTTACGGGTGGAGCCATTGGCGTATTGTTTGGTGCTTGTGTTTCGGCATTGGTCAATATGGTTACTCCTGTCAGTATCCAAGGATGGAGCGTATTGCTCTCATTCGCCGTCTGTACGATTACCGGCATCTTCTTCGGCTGGTATCCTGCTAAAAAGGCCGCTGATTTAGATCCGATAGAAGCGATTCGGTATGAATAATTCGACTTGTTTATTATCGTTTAACAGCAATAATTCGCAAAAATACGTTATTTTTGTAGTTGAATAAAACGATGAAACAAAATGACAAAATGAAAAAGATTCCTTATATTCAAAATATTACAAGTCCTCCCAGACGTTTGGGATGGCTTGTTCATGTAATTGTATGGACTGTATTGTTTGTCTTCCCTTTCCTGTTTAGAGAAAGGAATTCAACGATAAGCCTGCAGGATTATCTTCGTTTCCTTATCATGTTGTCCGGCGTTTTGGCCGTATTCTATGCAAATTACAGTTATTTAATCCAACGATTTCTGTTTACCAGACGAATTTGGCTGTATCTGTTTGGCAATCTGTTGTTATTCGCAGTTGTCACTGTCGTATCACACCTGATTTTGACTCAGTTTTCCCTCCCAATAGTCGAGTATTTCAGAAACGAACATGGTGGCAGGATTTACTTGTATTTGATGGCGGGTGATTTCGTCAAGTTTACTTTTCTGACGATTTTATGTGTGGCATTGAAGGCGACAAGCAGTTGGTATCAGGTGGATACCGAACGGAAAGAATTGGAGAAACAACGCTCGGAAGCCGAACTGCAAAACCTGAAAAACCAGTTGAATCCGCATTTCCTGTTTAATACGCTGAATAATATTTACAGCCTGATAGCCATCAATGGCGAGCAGGCGCAGGAAGCAGTACATGAACTGAGCCGCTTGCTACGGTATATGCTATACGATAGCACACAGACCTTTGTCATGTTGGGGAAAGATATTGATTTTATTCGGAACTATGTCGAACTGATGCGAATACGTCTGCCGGGGCATGTCGATTTGACAACAGAGATACAAATCGAACTACCTGACGTGCTGATTGCTCCGTTGCTGTTTATCTCGCCTGTCGAAAACGCTTTTAAACACGGCATCAGCAATAGCAAACCCTCATTTGTGCACATAGAAATAATCGCTATTGGAAAACAAATCAAATGTCTGATACGTAACAGTTTATTTCCGAAAGACAAACAGGACAAAAGCGGTTCGGGTATCGGGTTGATCAACCTGAAAAAACGATTGGATTTGTTATATCCCGACCATCACAGACTGACTTGCGAACAGTCGGAGGAGGCTTACAGTTGCACATTGATTATAAACCTAACCGAAGAACAATGAACATTACCTGTGTAATCATTGATGATGAGCCGCTGGCTGTCAGTCTGCTGGAATCGTATGTCAATAAAACGCCCTTTCTGACGCTGAAAGGGAAGTATAACAGCGCTGTTCTTGCGTTGCCTGATTTGAACGCAAACCCCGTCGACTTGCTTTTTCTTGATATCCAGATGCCTGAACTCAGCGGGATGGAATTTTCGCGTATGCTTTCGGGGAATACGCGGATTATTTTTACGACCGCTTTCGAGCAGTATGCATTAGACAGTTATAAAGTCAACGCATTGGATTATCTGCTGAAACCGATTAGTTACGCCGACTTTCTGCAATCGTCGCAAAAAGCCTTGCAATGGGTCGAAATGTTTCAAAACAGGCAAAACCCTACAATCACATCCGTCAAATCCGAACCTAAAAGTATCTTTATCAAGACGGAACGCAAACTTTTACAGATTGAGTTGAATAAAATACTGTATATCGAAGGATTAAAGGATTATGTGAAAATATATATCGAAGGCGAGGCGCGCCCTGTCCTTTCCTTGATGAGCATGAAAGCGATGGAAGAACTACTACCGTCTCATAAATTTGTCCGTGTACACCGTTCCTACATTGTCCAACCCGAAAAAATCAAGGTAATCGAGCGGAGCAGGATCGTCTTTGGAAAGACATATATCCCCATTTCAGATAATTACAGGGATAAGTTCAGCGAATTTCTATCCCGCCGTTCTCTTTTCACGTATAAAGAACACGGGGAATAATGGATGCTTACAATACGGTAGAGATGCGCGCCCGCAGGTCTCTACCCTGTTTTATTATTTGACCACAAATGTATGAAAAAAAACTTTTTTTGTATCTTTGGGGCGCTAAAGTAAAGTCGATTTTGAACAAACAATTGGATTGAAATAAAAACCTATAATAATGAACGAACAAATAAAACAAATTGCCGAACGTTTGGCCGGACTTCGCGAAGCGTTGGAAGTTACACCCGACGAAATGGCTAAAGCATGTAATATCAGTACGGAAGAATACATGCAGTTGGAAACAGGGAACATAGATATCTCTGTCAGTTTGTTGCATCGGATTGCACAAACCTACGGGGTTGAATTGACAGCATTAATGTTTGGGGCTGAACCGACAATGAACGCTTATTTTGTTACCCGCTGGGGTAAGGGAATAGCGGTCGAGCGTACCAAAGCCTATAGATACCAGTCACTGGCTGCCGGTTTTTCAAAACGGAAAGCCGATCCGTTTATGGTAACCGTCAGTCCGAAACCCGACGGCGATCCTGTTTATCTCAATTCACATGCCGGACAGGAATATAATTATGTAATCGACGGGCGTCTGCTGCTTCAGATCAACGGAAAGGATCTAATCCTGGAAACCGGCGACAGTATCTATTTCAATTCCGAATTGCCGCATGGCATGAAGGCGTTGGATGGAAAAGACGTGTGTTTCCTGGCAGTGATTATTTAGTATGTTCACATTGTACGGATATTGCTCTCAACGTTTGTGCAATCGGTTCTATATTCCTCATTATCAATTCTCAATTTTTAATTATTAAAGCATGTTATCAAAATTTTTAACACAAACGGACTTTGAATCACACGATGATTTTAAGCAGAATTTTAAAATAAATGTACCTGAAAATTTTAATTTCGCGTATGATATAGTTGATGCCTGGGCAGCCGAACAACCGGAAAAGAAAGCGCTTTGCTGGACAAACGACAAAGGCGAACATATAGATTTCACATTCGCCGAAATCAAACAATATTCGGACATGACCGCTTCCTATTTCCAATCGATAGGTATCGGTAAAGGCGATATGGTGATGCTGATATTAAAACGACGGTACGAATTTTGGTTTTCGATCATTGCGTTGCATAAAATAGGCGCAATCGTGATTCCTGCTACCCATCTGCTGACGAAAAAAGATATTGTTTACCGATCGAATGCTGCAAGTATCAAGATGATTGTTTGCGTCGGCGAAGAAGAAACGCTGAAACATATCACAGATGCCCTGCCCGAATCGCCTACCATTGAAAAATTAGCATCCACCGGGCCGATTGTTCCTGTCGGCTTTGATGATTTTCATCAACAGATAAAAAAGGCGAAACCTTTTGTCCGTCCGTCATACGTAAATACTAACCAGGATACTTCATTGCTGTATTTTACATCCGGCACATCAGGTAATCCCAAGATGGTTATCCACGATTTTACGTATCCATTGGGACACATCGTGACGGCAAGTTACTGGCATAATGTTCGTGAGGACAGTCTGCACCTGACCATTGCCGATACCGGTTGGGGAAAAGCCGTATGGGGAAAACTCTACGGACAGTGGATTGCCGGGGCCAATGTGTTTGTGTATGACCACGATAAGTTCGTTTCGAGCGAGATGTTGCGGATGATTCAGGATTACCGTATCACTTCGCTGTGTGCGCCTCCTACTATTTTCCGTTTTCTGATACGTGAAGATATGTCGAAATTCGACCTGTCTTCGTTACGATATTGTACCATTGCAGGCGAAGCCCTTAACCCTGCCGTGTTTGACGCTTTCTTCAAACTGACGGGTATCAAGTTGATGGAGGGATACGGACAAACCGAGACCACATTGACGATATGTACGTTTCCATGGATGGAACCTAAGCCCGGCTCAATGGGTATACCCAATCCGCAGTACGACGTAGATTTGCTGCGTCCGGACGGTAGCAAGGCGGAAGACGGCGAACAGGGGCAGATTGTGATTCATACCGCGAACAGCCGTCCGCCGGGATTATTCAAGGAATACTACCGCGAGCCGGAACGCACAAAAGAGATATGGCATGACAACATCTACTATACCGGCGATGTGGCATGGCGCGACGAGGATGGTTATTTTTGGTTTGTAGGGCGGGCGGACGATGTGATTAAAAGTTCGGGTTACAGGATCGGTCCGTTTGAAGTAGAGAGCGCACTGATGACACACCCGGCGGTGGTGGAATGCGCAGTGACAGGTGTGCCAGACGATATCCGCGGCCAGATCGTGAAAGCAACCATCGTATTGGCCAAAGATTATAAGGACAAGGCGGGCGATGAACTGATTAAAGAAATTCAGATGCACGTAAAACAGGTGACGGCGCCCTATAAATATCCCCGCATCATTGAGTTTGTCAGTGAACTGCCCAAAACCATCAGCGGCAAAATCCGAAGGGTGGAGATACGGGAGAAGGACGCGGGATAATTAAAAATTACGAATTACGAATCAGGGAATTTTAAATCCTTTATTTTTGAACGTTGAACTTGAAACTTTGAACGATAGAATAAGTTCTCCATCCGCAATAAAACAGGGAAACTGGCGTTGAAATAGTATTCACAAGGGATGTAAACAGTTTCTTCAAAGATTTAAAACGATGGAGGTGTTCTTTGTCATTTTTTTTGTTTTTGTAATCGCTATTGGCGTGGGGCTGTTTTTTGTCGCACGCCTGATCTATGCACACTATTTTAAAAATAAAATTGATATGGAAACTCTTAAAAGCAAAAAAACTCAATCACTTACATTTAAGGCTATTACGATTGCCTTTTTGGTTCTGATTTTGCTCATCCCAGGCGTGATGATTCAGAATCTGATTGAAGAACGGCAGGAAAGAAGTCGCGAAACCGTTCAGACAATCAACGAAAAATGGAGTCGTTCGCAAACGCTGTGTGCGCCGTTATTGCTTGTTCCTTACACAACTACAAAATTAGACACGGATCAAAAAACGTATTACGAAGAACATACACTTTACATTACACCCAAAGAATTGATAATAAACGTTACGCTTACCCCTGAGGAACGGTATTACGGCATTTACAAGGCAATTCTTTACAAGAGCGACATTCATTTTACAGGCAATTTTTCAGAACTTGCCACGCTGAAAATTGATAACAGCGAACTACATTTCGACAAAGTCCAGGTTGCCATTGCCATGTCGGATTTGAAAGGCGTAACGAAAAATCCTGATTTTAAGATTGGCAATGAGACGTTCGAAACAACGGTTGGCGTGGTCAATCTATTTTCGTCTTCTTCGTATGATTCCTATTCCTACAGAACAAATTTTTCAGGTAAGACGCTGATTGTAAATCCAAAAGAAATTGTTTTGACAGATAGGTTGCCTTTTGACTGCCACATGCAATTAAACGGCAGTGATGCGATCAGTTTCATTCCAATCGGACAAAATACGTCCGTTACAGTTGAAGGGCAATGGCAATCGCCTTCGTTTATCGGCAGTTTTTCACCCGAATCGACGGTTGAGAAAGAACAGTTTAGCGCCTCTTGGAATATATTAAGTTTTAATCGCGGAATTCCGGAGATGTGGTCGGATAACCTGATATCCAATTTGGACGACAGTTCATTTGGCGTATATCTTATCGAAACCGTCGACCATTATCAACAAAATATGCGGTCGGCAAAATATGCTTTGATGTTTGTTGCTTTGACATTTATCGTTTTCTTTTTTGTTGAAATTTTTACTAAAAAACCAATACAGTTCTTTCAGTATGTTTTGGTTGGCATTGCATTGATACTCTTTTACAGTTTGTTGCTTTCGCTTTCGGAACACATCGGTTTCGGTTGGGCGTATCTGGTAGCAAGCGCTGCAACCATTTCAATGATAACGATTTATTTCTATTCGCTGATCAAACAAAACCTTGCCACCTTCATTCTTGCAGGTATTATGCTACTACTCTATGCTTTCTTGTACATCATTTTGCAGATTGAAGATTATGCCTTGCTTTTCGGCAGCATCTTCCTGTTTGTGATTTTGGGCGTAATCATGTTTGTATCGAACAAGATAAAATGGGGGAAACCTGCGGAGGTGATTGATGTGCCGGTGATTCCGGATTGACATACGGTAAGTGTAAAAAAAATCGACTTTTTATCGCGCACGATCAATTAACACATCGTCCGTAGTGTCAAGTTGTTGGCATGAAAGTAGGCAAAAAAAACTCAACCTTTCCGCTGGGAATATCATACATCGCGCCCACAATTTTGATTGCGCCCTTGTCTTCCATTTCTTTCAATATCGGACTGTGATGACGGATTGTGTTCACCATCAATGTTATGTTGGTGCGGCAAACTATTTCAAAAAATTCCGGATTAGATGATGTTGTTTCGCCTTTAAAGTTTGTTTTTGCAAGGTTTACCGCCGGTCTGATTTTATCCAGCAGTCCGGTCATATTTCCAAGTTCCCCACCGTCAATAGCTAACTTGACAGCACCGCAATCGCTATGTCCCAATACGACCACTAATTTTGAGCCGGATACGTTACAGGCAAACTCCATGCTTCCTAAAATATCTGAATTGACAATATTGCCTGCAATACGAGCCACGAAAATATCGCCGAGGCCACAATGAAAAATATCTTCGACCGGAACGCGTGAATCTAAACACGATACTACCACTGCCGCAGGATATTGACCATTGGCAGCACGACGTACACGCTCTGTGGTATTTTTTATGGTTAGTTTGTTGTTTATAAATTCTTCGTTGCCTTGCCCAAGGATTTTAATCACCTTGGCGGGAGTTAATTTCGACTGTCTTTCTGCTGTGAACATTTTGTCGCAGGTTAAATTTTTTTGTAAAGATACAATCTTTTGCAGGAATGCTGCGCATTTGGTTGCCTTTTTCCGTTATTTGCGAAAATTGGTTGGGGTATTGCCCGTAAACGCTTTGAAATCCTTCATAAGATGTGTGTGATCGTAATATCCGCACTCTACGGCAATGGTCAACAAGTCTTTATAAGAGTGGTCTCGCAGAAATCGCATGGCATGTTTGAATCTGTTTATTTTTACATCCATTGGCAGATAAATTTTGAATCTATGCGAACTCGCTGGTTTAGTTGTTTTTTGTTAATTATTACTTATTTTCTTAACCAAAACTTATTTTTTTCTTAAAATTTCTTTAACACATCGACTATACTTTTGTCCCGATTAAATCTTTTAATAAATCAAAATAAGAAAAAAACAAAAATGAACAAATTCTTGCAATTTAAGCAAAAGTTATTACTGGTATGTTTATGTATGCTGTCTATGTCGTGGGCATGGGCGCAACAAAACATACGGGGAACAGTAAAAGACGTGCAGGGCGAACCGATTATCGGAGCCAATATTGTTGAAAGAGGCACAACCAACGGTACGATTACCGACATCAACGGGCGTTTTACAATTCAATTGAATAATGCCCAATCGGTGTTGGTGGTATCTTATATTGGGCATACCACACAAGAACTTGTGCCTCATGCGGATATGGAAATCGTACTTCAGGAAGATACGCACAGTTTGGATGAAGTCGTTGTTGTCGGTTATGGTACTGTAAGAAAAAGCGATGTAACAGGTTCCGTATCGTCCGTATCAGCAAAATCCTTTCTCGACCAGCCGGCAAGTTCCATATCTTCTGTACTGTCAGGCCGTGCGGCAGGCGTAACTGTGCGACAAAGTAACGGCGCGCCAGGCGGAGATATTCTGATCCGTATCCGAGGATCTAACTCGTTACAAGGCAGTAATGCACCGCTAATCGTAGTAGACGGTAATTACGGAAGTATGCCGAACATGTATGACATCGAATCTATCGAAATACTGAAAGATGCTTCTGCAACAGCAATCTACGGTTCGCGTGGGGCCAACGGCGTAATTTTGGTGAAGACAAGGCGCGGCGAGCAGGAAATCAAACCGACATTAAAATTCTATGCCGACGTTTCATTCAGTGATATCCCGCAACGTTACGACTTGATGAATGCATACGAATTTGCGGACTTCAATAATAGCGCTGACGCTTATCCATTTACACCCCAGGAAATAGAAAGTTTCAGAAACAGCAGAGGGACAGACTGGCAGGATCTCATATTTCGTACAGGTATTGCAGAGTCGTACAAGGTTATTTTAAGCGGAGGCGCCAAAAATGTACGCTATTACGTTTCACCAACCTGGCACAAAAATACGGGTGTCGTTTACAATACCGAAACCGGTAATTACGGATTAAACGCCAAAATAGACATGGATTTGAGTGAACGGATACTGATACAGATTGAAACAAACGCATCTCATGGCGACAACTTGAATCCACGCATGTTGCAGGGTAGTTCCAAATCGACTACGCCTTCGATAAGCGCCGTTAACTGGTCGCCCACCGAACCTGTGTATGAAGAAGACGGTAGCTTTCGCCGTTTCGGCATCGGGACAAGCGCTATTCTGAACCCAGTTTTGCTGACAACCCTTGAACTGAGAAATTATAGCAACAACGGCAACGCTGTGGCAAATGCTCATATTAAATTAATCGACG
>Ga0099364_10015326_pt1 | contig 10111 bp, 7 predicted proteins | sample TergutTh196P3_FD_73070 | JGI IMG/M metagenome (GOLD analysis project Ga0099364, IMG submission 73070) | Microcerotermes parvus P3 segment gut microbial communities from Pointe-Noire, Republic of the Congo - Th196 P3 | ecosystem: Host-associated > Arthropoda: Insects > Digestive system > Gut ...
GTTGTAACTAATCCCTAAATTTGTTAAAATGCCTAATGGCAGAAATAAAAGATGATGCACCCACCGGGAAAATTATTCCCATAGCAATACAGGACGAAGTTAAAACAGATTTTCTTAACTATGCAATGTCTGTCATAGTTGCCAGAGCCCTGCCGGATGTGCGTGACGGGTTAAAGCCGGTGCACAGACGGCTTATGTACTCCATGGGGGAACTGGGTCTGCGGCCTAACCAGGCAACGAAGAAATGCGCCCGCATAGTGGGCGATACCATGGGAAAGTATCATCCCCATGGAGACCTTGCCCTTTATGATGCGCTGGTACGCATGGCACAGGATTTTTCCCTCCGCTATCCCCTTATCGACGGTCAGGGAAACTTTGGCTCCCTCGCGCCGGACAGTGCGGCTGCCATGCGTTACACCGAAGCAAAACTCTCCCGCTTTGGGGAGGAGATGCTTCAGGACCTTGGTAAGGAAACTGTAGACTTTACCCCCAATTTTTCCGAGGAAGAGGAAGAGCCCACTGTCCTTCCTGCCGTAGTTCCCAATCTTCTTGTAAACGGCTCCAGCGGAATTGCCGTAGGTATGGCAACAAATATGGCTCCGCATAACCTGGTAGAGGTATGCGATGCTGTCTGTGCCATGATAGATAATCCCGATATCTCTATCGACGACTTAATGAAGTTTGTCCAGGGACCTGACTTCCCCACCGGAGGGCAGATCTTTGGCCGTCGCGGAATACGGGAGGCTTATAGAACAGGCAGGGGAAAGATCCTTGTGCGGGGACGCTTTACAGTGGAAACTGCCAGGGGCGGCAAGGAGTCAATTGTTTTTACAGACATTCCTTACGGAACTTACATAAAACCCCTTTTGGAGCGCATTGGTGTTTTGGTGCGCGACAAGGTGATTGACGGCATTGCTTCTTTTAACGATGAATCCGGCAAGGATGATCCTGTAAGGCTTGTCTTTGAACTTAAGCGCGGGGCAATTCTTAAAGTTGTATTAAACCAGCTTTTCTCCAATACACAGCTTCAGTCCACATTTGGGATTATTAATCTTGCACTTGTTGGCGGTAAGCCGCAGTGCCTAAACCTGAAAGAGCTTATTCATTACTTTATTGAACACAGGGTAGATGTTGTTACCCGCCGTACCCAGTATGACTTACGAAAGGCCGAGGAGAGAGCCCATATACTGGAGGGGCTCATTATCGCCCTTGCCAATATTGATGAAGTAATTGCCATTATCAAGGCTTCCAAAGATGTTGCAGAGGCAAGGCTTAAACTGCAGGAGCGCTTTATTTTATCTGAGGCACAGAGCAGGGCAATTGTAGAAATGCAGCTTGGCCGCCTTACCAGCCTTGAAGTAGAAAAAATTGAGCAGGAACTTTCCGAATTAAAAATTAAAATTGCCTACTATAAAGAACTTCTTGCGGATGAGAATAAACTCCGTGCAGTAATTAAAGAAGAGACCATTGAAATTTCCAAAAAATACGGGGACGAAAGGCGCACCGAAATTGTTGCAGGTGAAGTAGAGAGCATTAATATAGAAGATTTAATTAAAAAAGAAGACATGATGATACTTATTTCCAACCTGGGTTATGTGAAAAGAGTTCCTGTTTCCAGTTACAAGAACCAGGGCAGGGGCGGCAAGGGAATGCAGAGCGCGAAGCTTTCGGAAGATGACTTTGTTGACCAGATCTTTGTTGCGTCCACCCACGAGCATATTATGTTCATCACCAACGAGGGCAAGGCCTACTGGATGAAGGTACACGAACTGCCGGAAGGTTCCAGAACATCCAGGGGGAGCCATATAAAGAGCCTCCTAACCGTTTCGCCTAACGAGGACATTACAGCCATTGTTGCCTTAAAGGACTTTAATACAGAAGAGGGGCAGGGACCTTACCTCTTCATGGGAACTGCCCGCGGTGTTGTAAAGAAAGTAGCAGTAAGTGAGTTCTCCAATGCCAAAACAAGGGGTATTATTGCGATTCGCCTGGATGAGGGGGATAAACTTGTAAGTGCTTTACTAACAAGCGGGCAGGACGAGGTTGTCCTTATTTCCAGGAAGGGCAGGGCCTTAAGAACCCACGAAGAACATATTAGAGCCATGGGGAGATCTACCCGCGGCGTTACCGGTATGAAGCTGGGCAATGATGACGAACTTGCAGGTGTGCTGAGAGCAGGCGGTGGAGATGAGTCTTCACAGGAAAAAATGCTTATTATTTCCGAGTACGGCTTTGGAAAGCGGGTGGAGTATAACGAGTTTAGTTCACACGGAAGGGCGACCGGCGGGCAGAGGATCTGCACAATTACGGAGAAATCCGGCGAGATTGTAGGCTGTGTAAGCGTCCTGGATGACGAAGAAATTATGTGCATAACAAGCCAGGGAAAGTCGATTAAACTTAAAGTTGCAACCATAAGGGTAATGGGACGCAGTGCGCAGGGTGTTAAAATTCTAAGCATAGATAAACCCGATTTTGTAATAGGCATAGATCGCATTGTAAAAGATGAAGAATAACACTATGTGTTAAACTTGTAATTAAGGCTGGCAAATGGCAATTCAAAGAAGAAAAACTAAAATTGTCTGCTCACTTGGACCTGCTACGCATGATGATGATGTAATGCGCAATTTAATTATGGCGGGTATGAATGTAGCCCGCTTAAATATGTCGCACAGCAATCACGAAAGCCATAGTGAGTTTATAGAAAAAGTAAGGCGTATATCCAGCGAGCTTGGTTTTGCAGTTGCAATACTCCTGGATACAAAGGGGCCGGAAATCCGTTCCGGAATGGTTGAGGACGGCGGAACTGTTACGTTTAACGAAAAGGATCCCGTAATTGTAACTACAGATGATGCCCTTACAGCTCCTTCTGTAAACGGGAATCCGGGGCGGATATCAATTACATGGAAAGAGGCAGCTTCCAGACTTCAAAAAGGCAACCGTATTCTTGTTGCCGACGGCCTCCTTGAGCTTGATGTTATTGATATTGACGGCGGAAATATAAACTGCATAGCGCGTAACAAGGCCGCAATAGGCAGCCGGAAAAATGTAAACTTGATAGGCATTCATGCGAATTTGCCAATAATGAGCGAACAGGATAAACTGGATATTGCCTTTGGCGTTAAAATGGGAGTGGACTTTATTGCCGCAAGTTTTGTGAGCTTCCCTGAAGAAATTACCGAAATTAAAACTTACCTTGCCTCTTTAAATGCAAATACAAGGGTAATTGCAAAAATAGAAAACGCAGAAGGGCTTGAAAACATAAAGGGCATTGCAGAACTTGCAGACGGTGTAATGGTTGCAAGGGGTGATCTTGGAGTACAGCTTCCCACAGAGCAGATTCCCCTTGCGCAGAAGCATATTATTAATATGTGCCGCAGGGCAGGGAAACCTGTTATTACAGCCACACAGATGCTGGAAAGCATGATTGTAAACCCCCGGCCTACAAGGGCGGAACTAACTGATGTTGCCAATGCGATACTTGACGGGACAGACGCCGTTATGCTTTCCGGCGAAACGGCAATGGGTGCTTACCCAATAGAAGCAGTTAAAACAATAGATAGGATTGCCAGAACCATAGAAGATTCCGGCGAGTACCGCAGTAAAATGTACAATTTCCACAGTGAATGTCTTGCAGATGCACATGGTTCTTCTGAAAATCTGGGAAAAATAATGTCAAAGTCCGGCGTGGAAGTTGCAATAGCAGTTAACGCCAGGGCAATTGTCACACCCACATTCGGCGGCAATACTGCGCGTTTACTCAGCGTTTACAGGCCTGATGAGCCTATAATAGCAGTTACCCCGGATCAGGGAGCAGAGCGTGTATTGCAGTTATACTGGGGTGTGAAAACCCTTCTCCGCCCGCAGGTGGAAGAATCCGAAACTATGATTCAAAACACCATGAAGGCAGTTTATGAAACAGGAATTGCTTCCCTGTCTGAAAAAATTGTTCTTGTTGCCGGTCTTCCCCTGCAAAGCCCCACCATGGTTAACACTGTGCGGGTGCTGATACTGGGAACTGTTTTGGCACAGGCAGGTTTCGGCGGCCATGCAAATCCGGAGATATACAGGGCAGGGGGGAGAATTATCCATGCACTTGATCCCGATGATGCTGCAAAGAAACTCAGACGCAATGAAGGCGGCGATATACTGGTCTGCCGTGTTCTAACAGACGATTATATCCCTATTCTAAGGCTTGTGAGCGGTGTAATTTCCGAGGGAGTTTCTGAAATTTCCGAGCAGCAGCTCCGTTACACCAACCCCCGCCTTGTCTGGCTTACCAATATCACCAATGCCCAGAAAAAACTTGAATCCGGTCTAACTGTTACGATAGACGCAAAAAACCTGCTTGTCTACGAAGGCTCCCTATAAATGTATGTTTATTGTACTTAATAGTATTATATGTTAATGTATCTGTATGAGTACTAATGCTTTGATTGGTATAATAATGGGCAGTGCCTCTGACTGGGAAACCATGCAGCATGCCTGCCTTGTCCTTGATGAACTTGAAATCCCCTACGAAAAAAAAATTGTCTCCGCCCACCGCACCCCGGACTATATGTTTACTTATGCGGAGAGTGCAAAGGACAGGGGCTTAAAGGTGATTATCGCAGGTGCCGGAGGTGCTGCGCATCTTCCCGGCATGGTTGCTGCAAAAACCCTGCTCCCCGTTATCGGCGTCCCCGTTCAGTCGAAAGCGCTTAACGGTCTCGATTCTTTGCTCTCCATAGTGCAGATGCCCGGAGGTGTTCCTGTCGCAACCGTTGCAATAGGGCAGGCAGGTGCAGTTAACGCAGGGCTCCTGGCAGCGGAGATAATCGGAGCCTTCGACGATGAAGTGCACAGTAAGCTCCATGCTCGCAGGCAAAAAATCAGGGACTCCGTTCTGGAAAGTGAACTATAAAATACCGGGAAAAATAATTTGACAAAGACAATTCTGCCTTATAGTACAATTGGAATTATCGGCGGGGGTCAGCTTGCGAGGATGATGTGCCTGGCAGCAAAGGCAATGGGTTATTTTACCGCCGTGCTCGATCCCACGCCCAACTGCCCCGCCGGGCAGGTTTCTGACACTGAGATTACTGCCGCTTACAGCGACATGGCTGCTATAAAACGCCTGGCGGAAATCAGCGATGTAATAACCTACGAGTTTGAAAACATCGATTACAATGCCCTCGCCTGGCTGGAAAAAAATGCGTATCTCCCGCAAAGAAGCGATGTCCTAAAAATTACCCAGCATCGTTTTTTTGAAAAAACTGCCATTAAAGACATGGGAATTCCTGCCGCAGAGTTTACCCTAATTAATGGCGAAGCGTCCCTTAAAGAACATTTCTTTTTGCCTACTGTGTTAAAGACTACTACACTTGGCTATGACGGGAAGGGGCAGAAAGTAATAAAAAGCATGGATGACCTTTATGATGCACTAACCCTTGCAAAAAAAAGCGAATGTATCCTGGAAAAATGGATCCCCTTTGATATGGAAATCTCTGTTATTATTGCGCGCAGTACGTTAGGCGAAACTACCGTTTTTCCTGCTGCAGAGAATATCCATGTCAATAATATCCTGCACCAGAGCATAGTGCCTGCCCGTATTAGTAAAGAGCTGGAAGAAAAAGCCTATAGTTATGCGCAACAAATTGCCGAGAAGTTAAATATAATAGGCGTTATGGGAGTGGAGATGTTTGTTATGGGAAACGATATATATATAAATGAACTTGCCCCCCGCCCCCACAATTCCGGCCATTATACGATAGACGCCTGCATAACAAGCCAGTTCGAACAGCATGTCCGCGCAGTCTGCGGTCTCCCCCTGGGCAGCACCGCCCTCCACAGCCCTGTTGTTATGGTTAACATCCTGGGTGAACATATGCTTGCCGGTGATCATTTGTCCTCTAACTCCTCCGGTACCAGAGAAAATTTTAACCTGGAAAAATTCCAGCCGCTCTTGGATAAAGGTAAACTCCACCTTTACGGTAAGGCTGAGGCAAGGGTTGGCAGAAAAATGGGACATATTAATATGCTTGGAAATATCGAAGATTCCCTTATGACACTTGAAAAATCCAAAATCTGGAGTTTAAATGAAACCTGAACCTGGCAATTTTACTGACAATGATGCCGTAGTATTTCCCAAGGAAATACTACGGAGTGAAGTTTGTCCCCCGGACAAACTTCGCCACGAAACTTTTCTACCAGAAAAGTTTCGTGATGAATGTGGAGTGTTTGGAGTATACCTTAACGATGCAGAAAAAAATGCCGCCCCCCTTGTTTACTACGGCCTGCTGTCCCTCCAGCACAGGGGTCAGGAAAGTGCCGGCATTGCCGCAGTAAAGGACAAGGTGATAGAAAGCCGCCGCGGCATGGGGCTGGTTGCCAGGGTTTTCACCAACGAAATAATCGACGAAATTAAGGGCTCATCCGCCATAGGACATGTAAGATATTCAACCTCCGATGCGGCAATCATGGAAAATACCCAGCCCTTTGTGAGCCATTTTAAGCTGGGCTCAATCGCTGTTGCGCATAACGGTGCCCTGACCAATGCCGACGCTGTTAGGGAACTCCTGGAAGATGCAGGGATAAGCTTTAGCTCCACAAGCGACAGCGAAGTAATAATCCACCTTATTGCAAAGAACTATAAAAAAGGCCTGGAGCGTGCCATTGCAGATTCCATCCAGTTTATCAAAGGTTCCTATGCGCTTACTGTTCTTACAAAAGACGCCCTTGTGGGTGCTAGGGATCCCAACGGCATCCGCCCGCTCTGCCTTGGCTGTTTGGAAAGCAAGGGTAAAACCGATGGCTGGATTCTGGCAAGCGAATCCTGTGCCATAGATGCAGTGGGCGGAAAATTTGTCCGGGACATAGAACCCGGCGAGATGGTGATCATCAGCAATGGTGAGGTTCTTTCATTTACCTTCAGTGAAAAGACCAGGAGATCGCACTGCTCCTTTGAGTATATATACTTCGCCCGCCCGGACAGCGTGATAGACAAGATCGATGTCTACAATTCCAGGGTGAGGGCAGGGGAGATATTGGGCAGGGAAAGCCCGGCAGATGCAGACCTTGTGATCGGTGTTCCTGAATCCGGCATGCCCGCGGCAATCGGCTACGGGCGGGCGACAGGAACCCTCTTTGGCCTGGGTATCGTTAAAAGCAAGTTTGCAGGGCGTGCCTTTATTGCCCCCATGGAAAGGCTCCGCGAAGAAACCGTCATGGTAAAGCATAATGTTGTCGCAGGGGAGGTAAGGGGAAAACGCATTGTTGTTATCGATGATTCAATAGTGCGCGGCACAACCAGCCGGAGGCTCGCCTCAATTTTAAAAGCCGCCGGTGCAAAGGAAGTTCACATGAGGATATGTTCGCCTCCTGTCAAATGCCCCTGCTTTTTCGGGATAGATACACCGCACCGCAAAGACTTAATCAGCAATATGTCCAGCCCCGAAGAGATCAATAAATTCCTTGGCACAGACAGCCTGGCTTTTATTTCGGTGGAAGGTCTACTGGAAGCACTGGGAAGCAGCTGTGCGGACAAGGAAGCAGAGAGGTCTTACTGCCTGGGCTGCTTTACGGGAGAGTACCCCGTCCCTGTCGCCGGCGAAACCCTGGTATAAGATTAATAACTCAGGAACACTTAAAATTTTACTTCCGAAATCTTCGCGCCAAAACGCCAAGCCGCTAAGAATTTTTATAGCTTAAATTCTTCCTTTGCGTTTTGGCGAGAGGGGTCTGTCTATGTGCCAGGTGGTCATTGGCCGGGGGTTTCTTCCCTGATTATTGCTTCAGGGAAACCCAGTGTGCCAAGGAGCTGTGCGATATTCTGAATGTCTCCGGCAGGGAGCCCAGGTAACATTACCCGCGTAAACTCTCCGAACTGTTCATAGGCCGGGCGAAGACCTGCACCCCTGAGCCTCTCGAAGGCAGCCGCAGCATTTACCGGATCTCTATATGAACCCACCTGGATGCGGTAGAGTATGGCGCTCCCGATTACTGGTGTTGCTCCCATGAGGCGGGCTGGCGGTATATTGGGGAAGACCTGTACGGCTGGCGGTGGTTCTGCGGAGGCTGCCGGATTTATATATGGCTCTGGCTGCGGCATCACCGGCTCTGCTGTTTGCGTCTCCACAGGAGCAGGCAGGGTTGGTGGTATTGGCGATATTGGTATTGGGGTTACTGGTGTGGACTCTGTTTCAGTCTCTAACGAGCTTTCAATCGCTTCCGCGGTTTCACTCTCTAACGAGCTTTCAGTCCCTATCGGGCTTTCAGTCTCTAACGAGCTTTCAGTCTCTAACGAGCTTTCAGTCCAAACGTTTGGACTAAAAGTACCAACATTGTCTAAAATATCTAAAACATCAATGTCATTGTCAATACGAGCTTCAGCATCTTCTGCGTGAACTCCAAATATAAATATCAATAAAATTGCAGTAAAAAAAATGAAGATCCTCTTCATGTCCCTCCCCCCATATTCTTAATTGATCTTAATTTACCACATTTACGGGCTTCCCTGCAATAAATGCTTTTAAGTTTTCCTCTGCAATGGACATGAGGCGGCGGCGGCTTTCGATGGGAGCCCAGGATATATGCGGAGTTATTATACAGTTCCTTGCGCTTAGTAAGGGGTTGTCCCCCCTGATGGGCTCGGCGGAAACCACATCCACAGCCGCCGCATATACCTTGCCGGAATTTAAGGCATCGGCGAGATCCTGTTCAGCAATGAGAGCACCCCGTGAATTATTGATGATGATAACCCCGTTTTTCATCTTTGCAATGCTGTTTTTATTGATCATGCCCTCGGTTTCGCTTGTGAGGGGGTAGTGAAGAGAAATTACATCAGACCCGGTGTAAAGTTCATCCAGGGAAACATAGTCTGCAATTTCCCGTCCCGCATCGTTTTGGGTTCTATTATGGGCAATTATATTCATGCCAAGTGCCTTTGCGATTTTACCGGTTTTCTGCCCGATCCTGCCCAGGCCTATAATGCCCATGGTTTTTCCGGCAAGCTCTATAAGGGGATGATCCCAGAAGCAAAAGTCAGGACTGGACTCCCATCTTCCGTTTTTTACCGCCTGCCCGTGATGGCCGACATGATGGCAGATTTCCAGAAGCAGGGCGATTGCAAACTGAGCCACAGCCTCTGTGCCGTAACTTGGAATATTTGTAACTGGAATGTTTTTCTTCCTGGCCGCTGTGCAGTCAACAACATTGTAACCTGTTGCAAGCACGCCTATATATTTTATGCCCGGGTTTGCTTCAATAGTATTTTTGGTAACAGGAGTTTTATTGGTAATTATTATGTCCATGCCGGAACAGCGTTTTTTGATTTCCTCTTCATCGTTCAGTGGTGTTCTGTCGTATATTTTTAATTCGCCAAGTTTTTCAAAACCTTCCCAGGAAAGATCCCCAGGATTTTCGGTATAGCCGTCCAGAATTACTATTTTCATATTAGCCCCTCAGGTTTAACTATAACACAAACAAATAATTTAATTGTAGTTTTTTTTACAATACCGATAAGCTGTAAAAATAATCACCCTGTGTACCGTCACCTTTGGCGTGGTCTTCTTTTTTTATGCGGGCAAGTTTTCTGACGGCGAGGTCGGGGAGGGCTTCATTGACGGATTCTGATATTACTACCTTGAACTTGTTTATTGCGGCAAAGCGGGAGCTTAGTTTGGCTGCTCTTACAGCTTCACCCATTGCAAAGTAACCTGTCTGGGCTGTCCAGGCAAAACTGCAGTTACCCATATCCAGACCAAAGTACCAGTGTTCGGTTTCTTTGAGTTTTGCAAGAAGAGTTACTGCATCAACTGCCTTCATTGCGGGAGCTGCTTTTGCAAAGTTTACATCGTTGTATAGCGATTCCTTTCTTTTTTCATCGAGGTGTGTTCTCTCCGGCGGAGAGCCAAAGCAGGCAAGGATTGTGTCTTCCTCAATTCCAATCACTGCTCCGCCTGCTTTCTTGATATGGTTTACTGCCCTGTCCTGGAAGGCAGTGATCATCCTTGTTCTAAAGAGGGGGGTATTGTCTTTTAAACCGGGGTCTATGTTTTTAATTCCTATAATGGCGGCTCTTGTTGTGATGGACTGGGAGAGGTTTATTTTTCCTGAGCGTATTACGCTTCCAAGG
>Ga0099364_10015327_pt1 | contig 10111 bp, 6 predicted proteins | sample TergutTh196P3_FD_73070 | JGI IMG/M metagenome (GOLD analysis project Ga0099364, IMG submission 73070) | Microcerotermes parvus P3 segment gut microbial communities from Pointe-Noire, Republic of the Congo - Th196 P3 | ecosystem: Host-associated > Arthropoda: Insects > Digestive system > Gut ...
GAGGTGTTTGGGAGGGAGGGGGCAATTTGGGGAGAGGGAAAGGGGGTAGTGGTTTCGAAAAAGCTTTTTGGGAAAAAGGTTTTCCCCCCCCCCCCCCACGGGCGAGACAAAAATAGCGTATTGTAGCATAACTAGTTTCTCCTGATGTATAGGAATGTTAACGGACGACTCGACCACGAGTCACCCCTCCCATTGTAAATTGGAAAGAAGGGGATGTCAAGTAAATACCCCACATTCCAGAAAAATAAAACAACACCCACTGCCCCTTTAAGCCTAAATTGTGAAATGGAGACGAAAGCAAAAAACTCGAATTCGAGCAGATTTGGATTACAAATTCTTTCTTTTCATGGTAGAATGGCGGTGTGGGGACGGTTTCTATTGAGCCGGAAAACCGGTTCCCTGGACTTCGGCGAGGTAAACAATGAAAACAAGACACGCTTTTACATTAGTCGAGATTTTGACGGTCGTTGCCATTATCGGCATACTGGCAACTATCATAACCGTAGCAGTGGCGGCGGCAATGAGTGCTGCTAAACGCGCCAAAATCGCCGTGGAAATGAGTCATATCACCATGGGAATCGAACGGTACAAAGCCGAATTCGACGAATATCCGCCTGATTTGTTCGATGACGAGTCTCTTGTAAGGCACGTTAGAAAAAGGTGGCCCAGGTTAGAGTGGTCGAACATGCCCAGTGCGGGGAGTCAAGCCGAGTCGATTAGAATCGCGATCAATGAGGCTTATGGAAACAACGTGAATTTTGGAGGTATCGCCCCGTTGCTCAACTCACAGGCAGGCTCACTGGCACATTGGCTCGGCGGATTTCCCAATTCTGACGGCACATTTTTAGGATTTTATGCTGATCCTGAAAATCCTTTCACTCCCAGCGATACGTTTGACAAAAAAACATTCGCCAATCTGGAACTGGGAAAAAACGTCCGCCTCGAGAACTACGGCAATGGTTGTATTGTGCCGGTTGTCGGCACCGAAGTACAGAGCAATTTTGTGCCCTTTGTTTACTTCCGGGGAACGTCGAGTGGAGGACATACTTCTTACATGATTACTGATGCGGGACACACAAAGTATGGACAAATAAAACAGTTCGATTTTTCATCCGCCAACTTGGGGTTTTGTGTTCCTTATGCGGAAGACGCAAACGGAGGTGAGATAAAATGGAAACATCCTTCGACGTTTCAACTGATTCATCCGGGACTGGATGGTAATTTCGGCGAACCGGCACCGGACGACCCGACGGTTGCACCTTTGCGGGTAATCAAGACAGGAGAAAATGTCGGCGCACTGGACTTGGATAACATTACCAACTTTTCGGATAACAAGGAGTTAAAGAGTATTTTGCCGTAAGGGGTTAGCCGTCCCGCCTGCGGGGCGAAATAACAGAAAAGATAAAACAATGACACCACGATTGCAAGAAGAACTGGACGCACTATCGAAAGAAGAATTAAGAGGATTGCGAAGACGCATAAAAGCGGCTCTGCCTAGAGAGTGGCAAATGGCAATGTTGAGTGGACGCGAAGAAGATCGTATTCCGCAAGAGGAGTACGACAAGTTCGTTAGTACGCAATTACAGTTATACAAGAAAGAACGGGCGGCGCAAGAGTCGATGGCACAAGCCACAGGTTAACCTATTTTGAACACCAATCATGCAACGCAAATCGACACATCAAAACCAGACGATACGGCGGTTCACCGCAAGCCGGCAAGCGTTTACGCTGGTCGAGTTGCTGGTGGTGTGCGCCGTCATGGTCATCCTGGCGGCATTGACACTCGTTGTCATAAGCACGGTAGCCCACTCCACAAAAGTTACAAAAACGCGTACCACGATCCAAAAACTGGACGCGGCAATGCTGCAAATTTTTGAAACGTATGACGACCAGTTCGCCGTCATTAAAAAACGCCTCGCACTGGACAATCCCGATCTCGACGACGAATCACGGCAGAAAATTGCGGCGCATTTTATCCGGGACCTCATGCGGATGGAACTGCCGCAAACTTGGGCGGAAGTTGACGCTGACCCCATCGAAATTACCCACAACGGAACGTCCTACGCTATCGACGCTTCGCCATTGTTGGATTATTACCGCAGGGCAGGCTCGAGCGCAGCGAGACCGCCCAGCCAGGCAGCATTGTTGTTTTTGATTATCCAAAACTTACGACCGGAGGCTCTGGAAGCATTTCACGGAAGCGAAGTTGCCGATACGGACGGCGACGGTCTGCTGGAATTTGTCGATGCGTGGGGCAATCCGATCCGGTTCTTACGCTGGGCACCGGCTTTCTCCGACAGCGATTTGCAACAAAACGTGTTGAGTCTGTGCGATCCCCCCTATGTTCCGCAACCGGACATGCAGACGAACAGAACTTGGTGGATCGACAGAGACGACCGGTTGCAGAAGGCGATGGAGGTTGCAAGCGTCAACCATCCAGACCTGTTGGACGAGCGGCAGAACACTGTCGGCTGGTTTTTGTATCCGCTCATTTACTCCGCTGGTGCCGACGGTCGGTACGGCATCCATGCGGACGAAAATTTTCCGCCGACGATTGAAAGCGGTAACATCCTTGATCCCTTTGCATTGCCTTACGGTATGCCGGAGGGATCGAGCCATTTTGATAACATCCATAATCATCAATGGTATAGGTAGAAGTTAGCCGTCCCGCCAGCGGGACGCAGGAGCGAGAACAATGCGAAAACGTCACTTAGCACATCCCGGTTTGACATTGGTCGAGTTGTTAGTAGTGATTACCATAATGGTGATCCTGCTGGCGGTCAGTGTACCGATACTCAAACCGCTGTCGGAGACACAGAAAACATCCGGTGCCGCCCAAGTTTTGGCAGGAGCCTTTAAGCAAGCCCGAACGAAGGCGATCCAAGAACGGCGCAGTTACGGACTCCGATTGATTCCCTTCAAAACTGCTCCGACCACTGTCGTCGAAATGCACCTACAACGAGGCGGAGCCGGGATTGTGGACTTTGTCAATCCTCCCGACGTTCGGGTGAAAGTCGTTTCAGGCAGAATTGTCCCCTACTGTTTTTACGATCAAGCGTGGCAAAGGTTCGACGCATTGCCTGAAGGGGAGAAGAGCCATTGGGCAGAAAAATTCGCCGGACATTTTGAAGAAGGTTATGCAATTCAATTTAACCGGCTGGGACGTTCCTTCACGATAGGCAGTAATCGGATGTTGCGACCGCCCTACGATGGTCTCAACTTGCCCGAAGACGACTTGGGGAACGACGCAATGGAATACCGGATTTCCACGTTGGATGACACAGGCGTATCGCTGGCTTGGCGACCGCCGATAGTGATGCCGCGAACGACGATTGTCGATCTCGTCTTTTCCGGCGGCGAAGACGAGGTGCCCGAACATTTTACATCGGGGAGTGAAGTGATCGTGATGTTCACACCGGCAGGGTACGTGGACTGGGTGTCGATCAATGGAGAGCGGAAAAAGGTCAACGAAATGCTCTTTTTCTGCGTCGGTGAGTGGGATCGGCAAGTGGACGCAAACGGTAGTCCCCTTGCGGAGGACGGAAGATCGAATCTCGTTGCCCCGGCAACATTTTGGGTAACGCTTCATCCGAAAACAGGAGGAGCGCGTGTTACGCAAAACGCACCGATAGAACCGGCAAGCACTACGCTTGCCGAGCAACTTAAAGATGCACGGAGATACGCAAAAGAACACTTTTTTGATGTAGGAGAAAGGTAGAAATAGGAGTCAGGAGTCAGGAGACAGGAGTCAGAATGTAGATTTAGGCTTCCGCCAAAAAGTGATATACCCCTAAAACAGTTCTGCCGTTATTGCGCTGCGCTCCATTCCGGCTTTTGTTCAACGTTAACAAAAGCCGGAATGAAACAACGTGTAATGACGGCAACGGATAGGAAACTTTCCGGCGAAGCCCTTATCTTCTGACTTCTGACTCCTGTCTCCTGACTCCTCTAAAAAGAGGTACACTATGGAAACCACCAAACAGCAACAACGCGGAATTTCATTACTGGAAGTATTGGCGGCACTATTTGTGGTCAGTATCGGCTTGCTCGGAGTGCTTGCCGTGATCCCTTTCGGTGCGTTTCAGGTTTCCAAAGCGCAGCACGCAGAGTACGCTTCCAACTTGCTCGCCAATGCCGCCGAGGAAATTGTGATCCGGGAAATGGCAAAACCCACATCGTGGGAACCGGCACGAAACACGACGCTGGATTGCACCCGGTTCGTCTGGATTGAACCGCACAAAAGTCCGGGACAATTTACACACATCGAGTCCATTCAAGCGATACCAGCAGAACTGATGAGGGGACAAGACGATCTCCTCTATACCCTTGACGGTACTGACCGCCCCCAATTTACCAAACCGAAAGATGGAGATGGCAATGAACTGGACAAGGTACAAAGTTCGGGCAACTATACTTGGTTTTTCACCTTCCTGCCGCAGGCTACCGACGATTTCGACGGCAATTTAACGGCGGTTCCTTTGGCGGGCATAAAGGACAAGACTACCGTTGATGTTTTCGCCTGTTACAAGCGGGTGCCGGAGGACGATGTGCAGGCATCGGACTGTGTATTTTCCCCCTCGTTCGGCGGAGGGTCGTTGGAGTTTTCCCATCCGGGTTATGGGGATCACCTTTCGGCAACGAAGTATGTACTCGTAACTTGGGAAATCGACCAGAAACTCCATGGGGCTTGGTGCAAAATCGTGTTTTTGGACAGATCGATTCCGAAAGCCGTCGTAACGGGCGGTCTGCCGGACGCGGATACCGTTTACAACAATATGCGAGTGTACATTCCCAATGGCGTGCTGTATCACAAGCGGGTGGAGAATGTGTCGGTAAGATGAGGAGACAGGAGACAGGAGTCAGGAGACAGGAGTCAGGAGTCAGGAGACAGGAGTCAGGAGTCAGGAGTCAGGAGACAGGAGTCAGGAGACAGAAGTAAGGAAGGGAACATTTCTCTTCTTCTGAATCCTGTTTCCTGACTCCTTCCCAACGGAGATATAACTATGTGTACTATAAAAAACAACAAGCGACGCGGAGTCACGCTTTTGATCGTGCTTGCGCTGATGGTGATGTTTGCCATGTTGGTAACAACCTTTATGGTAATTGTAACAAATAATCGGCGGACTTCCGAACTCAATGCACGAATTCTGGCAGAAGAACCCATGGACGTTCTCTCTGGAGGAGGAGGAAGTTGGAATGCCGGCATCCGGCACAGCGGAGAACTCGAAACCGCAATTCAACTCCTGTTGAGAGGCAGTAAAGACCTGGACAACGTGCTTGCTCTGCACAGCATTTTGGAAAATCTCTATGGACATCCCCAAAAGGGACTTTCGGGAAACTTTCCGGTCGAAAAGACTGCCGAAAATCTCCTTCGCATAGAAATCGGCACCCCGGAGGACAACACCCTCGGAACCGTCGTTACCGCACAATTTTCGGACACCAGCCATCCGCTGCACAACAAGAGTACGACTCTTTTCGATGTGCAACCGCAGGATTCAAGTGTGCTTGTTGTTCCCTTTGCGGGTTTGGGAGTGGATGAACAGATAGCAGCCCTCACTCAGCCGGACTGCCGGTTGATCTTTAATGCCCCGCTGTTCAGCGGGCGGGGACCGGGAGATCCGTTTGCGGTGTATCTGAATATCCTTGCGCCGGAAGACGACGGCACGCAAGAGTATTTGGAATATCTAAAAAGCGAAGACGAAGATGTCCGAATGAATCCCCCTTACACCGCGCCCGATTTTAGAACCATGTTTTTGGCTTGGAACGATATCAACAGCGATGGTCAACTGGTCGGCGTAAAACCTTCTTTCCACGATCCCAAACTTATACAAAACTACTGGGACGACAGCGGCTTCAATGAATTACGCAAGTTCGTTCTGCGTCCGTTGCCGACGGATCATCCTGACTTCACGGGAAGTAATCCGGCGGCAAGCGTCGCCAATCTGCAACAATTTTTGACCGCCGGTCCTTGGGACGTGGACGGCGACGGCGACGGAAAAGCCGACGGAATTTGGATCGATCCCGGCTTGCCCGTCCAATATGATGCACGATCAAACTTGTATTACAAGCCGCTCGTGTCGATTCATGTCATCGACATGGACAGCCGAATAAATGCGAACACATTGGGCAGCCTCGCCCAGTTGGAAGCCCCGCCCGATGTCTCCTCCTACATTATCGGCGAAGATACCGGTCTGCTGGGCGCAGGATTCGGAACCGCCGAATTGGAATCAGCATTGCTTTCGCAACCCATTTGGGGAGAAGTTTTAGCCAGCCGATACGGCAGCAGCGGTACGCCCGGACTGCCCGGAAATAGTTTGCCGGGTGTCAACATGGATGCTTATACCAAAGGGGGACTCGCAGCGGACTGGTTCGGCACTTCGCCGATTATGTTCGACCATTTGGGAAACCGGATCGTGGTTCCGCCAGCGACGGCACTGGACAATCCCTATCTACTGAATCCGTACAACGAGTCGAGCGGCGACGAACCGTTTCAAATCGCGGATGACTTGAGACCGTTTTTACATTCGGTCATTGAAGTCGGCTACAAAACGGGACGATTTCGGGAACTGCTTGCCCCTTATAATCCGCAGGCACCGGCACTGACTCCGTCGAAACTGCGTTACAATTTCACGACGCGCAGCAGTGATATTCCCGCCGCCGCATCGGGACTGTACAGTGAAGTCCTGTCCCTCTGCAATGACGATCAAGACACGGCGGATGCACTGTGGATGCTGTTGCCGGAGGAAGTCCGGCGAGCCGGAAAGGTGAACCTGAACCGGTTGACACAGCGGGACGATTGGATGGACAGCGGACAAAACGACGAACTGCTCAAAGCGAAAGTCCGATTCGCCCAGGAAATTTTCTACCTTCTTCGGGTGTTGACTCCCGAAAAAACGGGAGAGGACTTGGAGCGTTTAGCACAGTGGTCGGTCAACCTCGTGGACTTCATTGATCCCGACGATGTAATGACTCCCTTCATTTTCAAGACCGGCGATCCTACCGCTTTTGACAATGCCGATCTGATTGACGATTTGCTTGCCGGTTCGTTGACGCTGCCCGGCGACTGCATGTTGATTTGGGGCTTTGAAAAATCGGAAGTCGTGATCTCGGAAACGTTTGCCGTCCATGACCGCGGCGTGGAACGCAGAAGTAGTAATGGGAGAGTTGTCCAAGCTCAGTATCCGCGAGGTTCGCTCTTCGTCGAACTTTATCGGCAGGGCAACCCGCAACGTGATTATCAAGCGAGCAGTCTCGTGGACCCGACTCACAACGTGTTAGACCTTGCCCAGAGAACCGGCATAAATACCGGAGACTACGTTTGGCGGATTGCCATTGGTGAACCGGCAAAAACGTCTGTGAATCAATCTGAATGGAATGACAGCGCCTCGATTTTGGAAAAAAATGCCCTCTATCAATTACTGACTCCCGAAGGCGGAAACGCAAAGTATCCGCAATTTGCCCAGTGGGCAACCGGAAGTTCTGACGGGCAGTATCGCCCTGATTTGGGGGTGCCGGAGCGGTTTATCTGGTTCGGTCGGAATCCTCAAACATCCGGTCCGGCAACGGACAACCAGAACCGGCGGCGTTCGTTTTACAACTGGGAGGGTCTTGCGAATCCCGAAACGGGTCGGCACTATGTCTCCCTTCTCCCGGACACATCGCTTGTACTTGCACCTGTCGCATCTTCGGTGTCGTCAATGACTTTCGCTCTTGATCCTCCTCGATCCATTGATTTGAATACGGGTTGGACGAATACGGCAATCGAACTGAATACCAACAGTAATAATCCGAATAGACCGCTCAGCAGGCGTGTCTTGATGAATGTTTCCGAACCGTTACCGACGTTGACAGGGAATAATTTGACCGACGGCTACCCGCCGCCCGGTGTTAATCAAGAGCCGGGACAAGGTAACGTTGGTCCGTATGACAGCGGGATTTTACTCCAACGCGGAACCATCCCTTGCTATAAAACGATCTGCTTGCAACGGCTTGCCGATCCGAACCGGTTGCACGACCCGATAAGCAATCCGTACATCACCGTCGATTGGAACATGATTGATCTCCATGTAATCAACACTCTTGACCTGGCAAATGAAGAGGGAGTCGAGTTTAATGAATTACTCTTTGTTTCGCGGCGGTGGGCAAAACTAGCGTCGGATTCCAACATTTGGGACAGGATAATTCCCGATGAAAAATTAAATGAAAAGGGGGGATTGCAAAACGACACAGAGTTTCATTCATTGGGGGATTCCAACTATACTACTCCATTTGTACACTTTCCCTGGAACGACGCTCCACTCACGAACACGGGGGAGTTGATGCTCGTTCCCTCCTCGGCACCGGGACGCTTCGGCGTGGAGTTTCACGACAATGGGGAAAGCAACGACTTCTTCGGCGATTCGCCTCGTTTTAGTTACAACAACCGGAGTTGCTATCTCGACTGGAGCGATAGCGATATGCAGCGGTTGTTTGATTTCGTGCATGTTCCTTCCCGATTTGCCGGTACGATCCAAGGCTGGACGGTCGAAGCCGAACCCAAACCGATTTACAGTATGCGGGAGCCGGGCAAGATCAATCTGCACACTATTACCGAAGAGGGCTGGAATACTTTGCGAAACGGCAGAGACAGTTTCCCCAGTTACGAAGACCTCTGCAACTATCGGGATCAAGTGAGCGCAGCCGGCGAGCCGATGAGTTCGCCGTTGGCGGCGTTGATCGGATTGGCAAACAAAAACATGATTAACGATTCGGCAAGCAATCCTTACACGGCGTTGGAAAATGTTATGCGGCTTTCCGATGTTACAACGACGCAATCTAATGTCTTTGCCGTTTGGATTACCGTGGGGTATTTTCAGGTCGAAAAGTTTGAAAACCATAGTGCTTTGACGACGAAGTATCCTGTCCTTTCTCACATCAATAACGATGCGCTGTTTAAGTCGGTCTATCCTGACGGCTATGTATTGGGAGCCGAGATGGGTCTCGACGACGGCACCGTAAAGCGGCACAGGGCGTTTTATCTGATAGACCGGAGCGTTCCAGTGGGTTTTCAACGCGGCGAGGATTTGAATACCAAAAATGTGATCGTTTGGGAGACGATGTTGGAATAGATTGCCGTTGCCGTAAATAAACAGAGCCCGTATCGTGAGATAGGAACTCCCTGACTTACGTCACGGGCTCTGTGGTCACGGGCTCTGTGGTTTCCTGACTTAGGCTTTCGCCGGAAAATAATATACCCATTAAACAACACCGCCGTCATTGCGCTGCGCTCCATTCCGGCTTTTGTTAACGTTCACAGCGCCGCAATCGTCAGATTGCGCTGCTGTGTTGCAAAATGCTACGTTTTTTGCACTTCTGTATCATTTTGCAACACGTCACTCGGCACCCACAGAGCCCGCATCGGTAGATACGGAACCCGGTGCTACTGCACCGGACTCTGTGGAATTTTTCCCGCCGGGGCTGTAATTCGGCATAAGCAGGAAAAAAATTGTGGGTGTTTTTTAACACACACTCCTCTCGTTCGATTTTTCCCCGTATGGTTATGCCGCCCGTCTTCTGGTAAAATAGTCAAGCGTTATGAGCAATCTGCCGAATCAACATTCCGAATTACCCACTTCTGTACGTCCGAATACGCAGCGCCCCCCTGAGTATCCTGCGCCGAGAGATTCATCCCCCCTATTGAACCGGGTACTGTTCATTGTGATGTTTCTCCTGTTTGTCGGTGTTACGGTTGCATTCACGCCGGAGATCGCAAAACGTATTGCCTATTCTTGGAACATCGGAATTGAACAAGCACGCGCCGAAGTCGCTCGGAAATTTCTCGACGGTAATCCCCTGCTTGGTATGGAACAACGGACGGCTTGGGTTGCCAAAGCCGTTTCACCGAGCGTCGTCGGAGTGCATACGATGGCAACCAAACCGCTGGAAGATTTTAGCGTTAACCGAGACGGACGCGGCACTGACGAATCTCTCGGTTTTGACATCGGAGCCGGTGTCATTATTGATAACCGAGGTTTCATCTTAACCAACCATCATGTCATTGCGGGGGCTTTAGAAATTCGGGTTCAACTCAGTGATGGACGGATTGTCAATGCAGAACTTGTGGGTCAGGATC
>Ga0099364_10015328_pt1 | contig 10110 bp, 8 predicted proteins | sample TergutTh196P3_FD_73070 | JGI IMG/M metagenome (GOLD analysis project Ga0099364, IMG submission 73070) | Microcerotermes parvus P3 segment gut microbial communities from Pointe-Noire, Republic of the Congo - Th196 P3 | ecosystem: Host-associated > Arthropoda: Insects > Digestive system > Gut ...
CGGTCGCTGAAGGGATGGGCGAAATTGCCCTGTGCATGCTGTACTTTGCAGGAACAAGAGCATTATGCGAATTATACTCGGGATGACCGGAGCAAGCGGTTCCATATACGGATTGCGGCTGCTCGAAATGCTGTTACAGAGAAGAGACGAAGTTTATCTCGTGATGAGTCCGTCCTGGCATCAAACCGCCGAACATGAAGGATACACCGCCCCGGCATCCGATGCCGAAAAAGGGCTGACGGTGTACGAACCGAATAACTATAACGTTCCGATTGCCAGCGGCAACGAACAATTTGACGCGATGGTCATCGCCCCATGTTCCGGCAGTTCGCTCGCATGCATTGCGTCGGGTATCAACCAGCATTTAGTTCATCGGGCGGCTGAAGTCCAACTCAAAGAACGCCGCCGGTTGATTTTGCTGTTTAGAGAATCACCCCTGTCGCTTATTCATATCCAAAATATGGAACGGATCACACAGGCTGGCGGGATTATTCAACCGGCCATCCCGCATTTTTATACGGAACCAAAAACAATCCTTGACGTTGTCGATACCGTCTTGGCAAGAACCATACAACTCCTGCAACCGGCCGCCTTGTAGCCGACCCGGACTCCCCAGGGCTTGATTTTGAACAAAAACAATGTAACCTATTAAAGTCGTACCGTGTTACGATGCACCCGGCCGTAATAGAAAACGCACGGAATAGCCCGCTCTGGAAAGGAAACTCCCATCGAAACGATATGACGCAACGCTGGCTGTTCAATGTGATCTACTGTTTTGCTTTGTTGTTGTTTTCGCCCGGTATTCTCTATCGGGCACTCAAACAAGGAAAATACCGCCGTGGATTCAAACAAAAATTTTTCGGACGGATACCAAGGCGGCACAACGTCTTGCGTGGCCGATCGAATACGTCTAGTACGAAAGTTCTTTGGTTTCATGCCGTCAGCGTCGGCGAAGTGAAACTGCTCCAGCCTCTGCTCCAAATGATTAGCGAAACCAAGCCGGATTGGTGTTGTGTTCTTTCGACAACGTCCAATACGGGTATGGAATTAGCAAAACAAATTTTCGGCAACAGGATTTCGGTTTTTTACTGTCCTCTTGATTTCAGTTGGGCCGTCGATAAAGCCGTCAAGCGGTTGCGTCCTGATATGCTGGTTCTCGTAGAGCAAGAACTTTGGCCGAACTTGATTGCGACGGCCAAACAATACGGTGTTAAACTCGCACTCATCAACGGCCGATTCAGCGAAGGGGGATACAAACGGCATCTTTGGATTAAATGGATCGTTGCACCGTTTCTTCGGCAATTCGATCTCATTGCTACACAAAATGCAATCTATGCCGGCTGGTTTCGCCGGCTTGGTGTATCCTGCGAAGTGATTCATATAACCGGGTCGATCAAATTTGACGGAGCGAATACGGATCGAAATAATCCCGAAACACTGCGATTGCGTGCGTTGGCAGACATTTCGGAGAAAGACATCGTTTTTCTGGCAGGCAGTACGCAGTATCCTGAAGAAAAATATGCCGTTGAGTGTTATGAACATTTGCGCAATGCATCACCGACGGGCTGGCCCCAACTGCGTCTTATCCTTGTACCTCGCCATCCCGAACGGTTTGACGAAGTTGCAGCGATGTTGGATGATAAGGGTGTTCTTTGGGAGCGTCGGTCGATGCTCCCGGAAAGACATTTCGAACAAACCGATACTGCACAGACCGACAGAGCCCGAATTTTGCTTGTCGATACGGTCGGCGAACTCGGCGGATGGTGGGGAACGGCTGCGATTGCATTCGTCGGAGGCAGTATGGGCAATCGCGGCGGACAAAACATGATTGAACCAGCCGCATACGGAGCGGCAGTTTGTTTCGGCCCGAATACGCGGAATTTCCGCGACATTGTCGAAATGATGTTGCGAGAAGAAGCCGGACATGTTGTCTATGACCAGCGTGAAATGGAACAGTTTGTCCGTCGTTGCCTTGAAGAGTCCGGCTTTGCAACCCGACTGGGCAACAATGCAAAAAATCTTGTTCAACGCCAGGTCGGTGCCGCTCAGAAGACGTTGGAACTGTTGCATAACCTGCTTGCGGATGATTAGGGCGTGCTGCTGGATTGGGCTTACAGTTGTTCATCGGCGAATAAAAAAAGGGGGCAATCATTCCCCTTTCTGACCATGGTACAGAAACAATACGATGCGATGGGGGAATTAGGGGGGAATTTGCAGGTACAGATATTCCCGTCGTTCCCGCACCTGGTTAGCCGTGTTGCCCTGCAACACGCATATTTAGCGTAGGAACGCCCTGCAGGGCGGGGCGGCTAACTAGATTCCCGATTACGCAGAATGGCGATTTTCGCCCATAGAAACACGTGAAACGCTTTATTCAATGTGCCGTGGATGCATGTTCCACAATCCCTGGCCAATATCCGTTTGCACGTTCATCATGGAGACTCAAGCCTTGACAAATTTTCGTTATCTCGGACAATAGTCGGGGACGATAGTCGGCACTGTTCATTATGTCAAAGCCCGATTTTTACGAAGTCCTCGGCGTTGCCCGAAGTGCAAGCAAAGATGAAATTTCCATTGCCTACCGGAAATTGGCGATGAAGTATCATCCCGACCGGAATCCGGGCAATGCCGAAGCCAGCGAGCGTTTCAAACTCTGCGCGTCCGCCTACGAAGTTCTCAGCAATCCCGAAAAGCGTTCGCTTTATGATCAATACGGCCACGCTGGTCTCGATGCGGGCGGCGGTTCGCAGTTTCATGACATCAACGAGATATTCGGTGCGTTCGGCGATATTTTTGGTTCATTTTTCGGCGGTGCCCGCCGTGGCCGGCAATCTATGCACGGCAACGATGTCCGGTGCAATCTGACCATCGACCTCCACGAAGCAGCCCGCGGTGTGACCAAGGAGATCACCTTCCGTCGGGCAGAAACCTGTACAACATGTCAAGGCAGCGGGTCAAAACCCGGTAAAGCACCTGCCCGATGCCCCTACTGCGGCGGGTCAGGCCGAATTACCCAATCAACGGGGATTTTTTCCATACAAACAACCTGCCCCAAATGCCGGGGTCAAGGGGCTGTGATTACAGACCCGTGTTCGGACTGCCGGGGGCAGGGTGTCATAGCGAAGTCGGTGACTCGGGAAATCAAAATCCCGGCGGGCGTCGATACCGGTACGCGACTGCGAATGCAGGGAGAAGGCGAACGCAGTCCCGAAGGGGGGCCGCCGGGCGATTGTTACGTGTTTATTACGGTCAAGCAGCATCCGCTTTTTGACCGCGATGGTCATGATTTGATATGCCGGATTCCGATAAGTTATCCCCAAGCGGCCTTGGGAGCGGAAATTGAGATTCCGACGTTAGACGGCCGTGAAAAGGCAATCATCCCCGCTGGCACACAGAATAATGATATTATTACATTGCGCGGCCGCGGGATGCCCTTACCGAGGCGGAACATTGCCGGCGATTTGCATATTCAGGTTTACATAGAAGTCCCGCGTAAATTAAAATCGGATCATCGACAACTATTACAGCAGTTGGCCGAATTGGAAGGCGATCACATCTTGCCGGAACGCAAAAACTTTTTCAGCAAACTCGGCAATTTTGTGTCCGAGTTTTTCAATGAAAAACCGGAAAAATGAAAACCGGAAAAGTAAATGTCTGCCCTGCAACACGCACGGTTTAGAGCGTTGACAGAATATAGAGCGTTGACAGAACGCCCCGCGGGGCGGGGCGGGTAACAATAGTTGGCCAACATATAGGCGGCATTTGTTTCTGCCGCCTTACCCGATACCCGATAAAACTCTGCCTAGCCTCTGCAACAGCAACAGCAGCATTTGCATTCATCTTTGCAAGAATCCGTAGAGCAACTGCCTTTACATTCGGCTTTTTCTTTCTTCTCGGCGATGGCAGCCTGGGCAGCAGCCAATCTCGCAACCGGCAACCGTAACGGCGAGCAACTCACATAATTCAAGCCAAGTTGATGACAAAACCGAACCGATGCCGGATCGCCGCCGTGTTCGCCGCAGATTCCCAACTTAATGTCAGGCCGCGTTTTGGTACCCTTTTTGACACCGATCTTCATCATCTCGCCCACCCCTTCCTGATCCAATGTCTGGAACGGATCTGCCGGGAATATATCCAACTCCTGATACTCGTTGATATAAGTCCCGTAATCGTCGCGGCTTATGCCCAAACCAGTCTGCGTCAGGTCGTTCGTCCCGAAACTGAAAAATTCGGCATTTTCGGCAATTTTGTCCGCTGTCATACAGGCTCTCGGCAATTCGATCATCGTACCAACGAGATAATCCGCCGTAACCCCCGCCTCTTGGAATACCTTTCGGGCTGCTTCCCGAACGATCGATTCCTGATGTTTGAACTCCATGGCATTGCCCGCCAACGGGATCATAATTTCGGGATGGCAATCGATACCGTCTTTGAGAACATTGACAGCCGCCTGGCAAATCGCCGTCGCCTGCATTCGCGTAATTTCAGGATAGACAATACCCAGTCGGCAACCTCGGTGTCCGAGCATCGGGTTAAACTCTTTCAAGTCGTTTACCCGCTGGGCGACCTTTTCTTTGGAAATCCCCAACTTTTTCGCAAGGGCTTCCTGGTCTTTCTCTTCGTGCGGAACAAACTCATGAAGCGGCGGGTCCAGCAATCGAATCGTTACCGGCCGGCCGGCCATTGCCCGGAATATCCCCTCAAAGTCATTACGCTGATATTTCAGCAACGGTTCGAGGGCTTTTTCACGATCTTCAACATTATCTGCCAAGATCATCGCCCGGAAATCATCAATGTGGTCGAAAAACATATGTTCCGTTCGAGTCAAGCCAATCCCCTGTGCCCCGAGCGAAATAGCCTGTTCGGATTCCTGCGGGTTGTCGGCATTAGCCCGAACGCCCAGTTTGCGGTATCGATCTGACCAACTCATCAGTTGATGGAAGCATTGATACATCGGAGCGTTTTCGGGTTTCAGAGTTTTCGAAAACAGAACTTGCAACACTTCGGAAGGCGACGTGGGGACTTGCCCCTCGTAGACGTTTCCGCTAAACCCATCGACCGAAATCCAATCGCCTTTTTTATATGTTTTTCCGGCAGCGGTCATCGTTTCGGCTTTGTAGTCGATTCCGATACCGTCGCAACCGCAAACACAGGCTTTTCCCATCTGGCGGCTTACCAAAGCGGCGTGCGAGGCAGCACCGCCGGTCGATGTTAAAATTCCGGCGGCGACTTTCATGCCGCGAAGGTCTTCCGGCGTCGTTTCATGACGAACTAAAATGATTTTTGCATTGTTATCTTTTTGCCACACGGCTTCGGCTTCGTCGGGCTGGAAATATATCTGGCCGGTCGCTGCACCCGGACCGGCGTTAATCCCCTTGGCAATCGGCGTTTTGCCTTTCAAGCCTTCGCCGCCGAAAACCGGCTGCAAGAGTTGCGTCAAGTCATTGGCCGGGATTCGGGCAATGGCCATTTCGGGCGTAATTAAGCCTTCGTTTACCATATCGACTGCACTACGAACGTGTGCGAAGCCGGTTCGTTTGGCATTTCGCGTTTGAAGCATCCAAAGTTTTTGCCGCTCTATGGTAAATTCGACGTCTTGGATGTCTTTGTAGTGGTTTTCGAGAATCATCGCAACTCGCGAAAACTCTTCCCAGGATTTCGGCATTTTTTTCGCAAGGGTATCTTCAATATGGTCAGGCGTTCGAATTCCCGCCACGACGTCTTCACCCTGAGCATTGATAAGGTAGTCGCCGGTGATTCCTTTTGCCCCCGTCGCACCGTTTCGGGTAAAGGCAACGCCGGTCGCACAGTCGTCGCCCATGTTGCCGAATACCATCGCTTGAACGTTGACGGCTGTCCCCCAATCATGCGGGATGCCGTGCATCCGGCGATAGACAATCGCCCGGTCATTCATCCAGGAACCAAATACGGCACCGATACCGCCCCAAACTTGTTCCATCGGATTTTCGGGGAAATCAAGACCCGTCTGTTTCTTGACGGCAGCCTTGAACTCCGTTACGAGTTCTTTGAGATGTTCGGCTTTCAGTTCGGAATCGTCTTTCACACCGGCTTTTTTCTTCTTTGCATCGATGAGTTCCTCGAAGGGATCATGGTCGGTCTTGCATTTGGGTTTCATATCGAGCACAACCCGACCGTACATTTGAATAAACCGCCGATAGCAGTCCCAGGCGAAACGCTCATCGTTCGATTTCTTCGCAAGAACTTCAACTGTTTTATCGTTTAGTCCAATGTTAAGTACGGTATCCATCATACCGGGCATCGAATCTCGGGCACCGGATCGGCAAGAAACTAGCAAGGGCAGATCGTTGGTATCGCCGAATTTTTTACCCATTGTTTTTTCGATGTCGGCCATCGCCTTTTCGACTTGGGCTTTGAGTTCAGGCGGGTATTGCTGTCCGTTGGCATAAAAGTAAGTGCAGACTTCGGTCGAGATCGTGAAGCCGGCGGGGACTGGAAGTCCAATTTTTGCCATTTCGGCAAGGTTTGCTCCTTTTCCTCCGAGGAGATTGCGCATCGTTGCGTCGCCGTCCGTGGTGTCCGTTCCAAAGTTGTAAACGTATTTAGCCATAAAGTAAGGGTGTGTAAAGATTTATGAGTTTCGTGTGCCGACCCCTTGTCCGCACGCCTATCATTTCATGACATTCTAACGGTTTTTACCGCAAACGTCAACTATCGGCAGGCAGGCCGACTTTATTGTCATTTCACATCAACATAATTCACATTAACATAATGTAAATACTCAACGGTCTCAGTTCCCTTAATGTTTCGGTTCGTTTGGACATCGGCCTGAAAACGTTTATACCTTTTCATAAAACATTGATAAGGCCCCCGCTGTTCTAAAATTCTTTGTATATCATCCAGCGGCATTATTCCCTCATTATTATAACTAACAAAAATATGTTTAGCCTTTGCCTTGCAAATTAAATCATTGAACGCCTGCTTGACAGAATGCCTTGAACAATAGGCCGAACGCAAACCCTCATCACGCAAGCCGGTTTTGCCATGTATAGAGGGATTATCATATCGTGCTATCGTTTCAAGTATATGGTAGTTCGACGAGTATTGCCGATGATTATACGGCGGATCAAGATATAAAATGTCACATTGAATCTGCGTAATAAGTTTATTTGCATCAGCATTAAAAACCCTGTGTGCCATGTCGTTCTCGATCAATACCGCCGGCTTCAACCGCAAGGGAGTTAACGCTGTCCGTTTGATCTCTTTCAAAAACGCAGCGTACACAGACGCTGTATTTGCTCTTGCATCTATGTTTTCCAAAAGGGTTGTCAAAAGGAAAAAATACTCATCATCAGTTATATTTCCGTTATCTTTCCATGTCTCGATTTGCATTCGGATTGCGTCGCATTTCCCGGCGTTTTCATCCGTAAAAAATTGCCGATGGTTTCCGTTTCGTAAAGAACCTGTCGGTGCATAATGATTGTATAAAAATCCTTCAACGCCTTCGAGTTGAGAAAGATAATCACAAACTTCATTCATTCGGGATTCAAGCAATGTCCCATTTTGCCTCGGAATAATACCTTTCAAACCGTTGAATTGCAAGGGTCGATTGTTGCCGATGTAATGGCGATTGAGAACGTAACCGTAATACTGCAAATCGTTGGCGATAATCTGATAGCCGAGTTTCTTAAAGTGCGCTCCGACTGCGCCTGTTCCGGCAAACAAGTCGCAGAACACTTTACCGTCCATGCCGACAACCTGCTTGATGGACGTTTCTAAAAAGTCCAATAATGAGTACTTGCTGCCGATATAATTCATCGTTCATTGCCCATCGTTCATTGCCCTGATTGGTGTATCTTTTATCCGCCTGAACATGATCTGCTTTTCCATTTCGCTTGATTATGCGGTTTGAGTTCGTTGTAGACGAAACCGTCTACTATCTCGCGGACAGTGTACGTTCTTAGTTTTTTTTTTTGCATGGTATGATTATTTTTTGCGAATGAGTATGCGGGCATAAAGGCGGTTTCCGTTTACATAAGGTCTGCCGTTCTTGTATTCGATACAAATACCCGCAGGGTCTATCACCCCGGTTTGTCCTAATACTTCGAACTGTTCCGGGCAGTATTTACCGAGAAAAGAAATCGGCACGCCCATTACGCCGTCATAATCGCAAGGGATAGCATCTGTATAAGGAACTTCAATCGCATCATAATTATCGTATTTTGCATATTCCTTCTTGCCTCTGAGTTCCTTATGACGACTATGTTCAAAAACTTCTGCCGACGTCATCAGTTCCAAAGGTTGATGGCGGCGACCGTGTTCAAGATTCGTGAACCAATTAGCATTCCCCATTGTTTGCGTTGTCTTGTCAGGCTTAATATATTCCCTTGCTCCTGAATGAACGCCGAGCCATATCTTGTTTTCTTTAATCAGAGGAAATACTTCTTTGTAAGTAATTGCGTTCATGTTGCCGATGATGAGAAACTGTTTATCCGATTCCACAATCCATGCCAAAAATTCCCGAAACAGCGAAAACGGCGGATTAGTAATGATGAAGTCGGCTTCGTCCCTCAGTTGTTTTATCTCGTCGCTCCTGAAATCGCCGTCCCCTTTCAGCCGGGTTAAATGATTTCTATCACTGGCAAGGAGCAATTCGACATCGGCTAAATCTACCGCTCCGTCCTTATTCCAGTCGGGAATCTCCATGATTTCAATTTTATGCGGATTCCTCGTCGTTTTGTTTTCGGGAATCTCGTTTTCGTGAATCTCATGGTCAGGCAATGATAATTCCGTGTTGACAATCGACGAACATGCATAGCAGGTTGCAATCAGTTTTTTCAAGCCGAAAAAGTTAAAATGGAATGCAAAATACTTAAAGAATTGGCTTTCGTAGGGATCGTCGCAGGGACATAAAATCGTTTTGCCTTTGAACACATCGGGTTCGAAGTCCAGGTACGCCCGGACTTCTCTTTCGATGTCCAACCACTGCGTATAGAACTCATCGTTCTTGGCGTTTTTCGCCTGCGTTAATGTCTTGCTCGCCACGGTTGTGTTGTCTCCTTTACTCTCTTCCGTCCGTGATTATACCGTCCGTGATTGTACCATAATCGGCAAGAATTTTAACGCTGAACACGCGGAACAAGGCGGATATAATGTCCTGAATTTTTTCCTTATTTTTCCTTATTTTTCGTGCCGGCTTGTGTAATTGCATACGTATCATATTCATATCGTAAACAACATTTGAGGCGTCCGCAGTGACCGGAAATTTTTGTAGGTTCGAGCGAAACTTTTTGTAATTTCGCCATTTTGATAGAAATACCGGGCGTTTCACGCAAACAACAGCCGCAACAAACTTCGCGTCCGCAGTCGCCTACGATGTGTAAAAGTTTTAATTCTTCCCGGGAACTGATTTGTCTCATTTCGATTCGGGAATGAAATTTCACCGCAAGGATTTTGAGTAGTTCTCTGAAGTCCACTCGGTTTTCTGCGGTGTAGTAGATGATCACTTTTTCGCCGCCGAGAGTATGTTCGACGAAAACCGGCTTCATGGGGATATTCATATTTTGAACGGTTTGCCGGCACTGTTCCAGTTTTTCATTTTCTTGTAGTTGTAGTTTTTTGAGTGCAATTTCATCGCTGTCTGCCATTAAACGGAGGATAGTGCCTTCGGCCAGTTCTTTGGCGAATTTTCCGGCATATTTTTGTGCGGCCTCACTTTGTTCGAGATTACAACGGACTGTACCGGCTTCTCGGCCTCGGGGCGTTTTGACAACGACACGGTGTCCATAATGCAAAGGCATACCTGTATAGGTAAAGACACCGCATTGCCGTAGAGCACCATATTGTACAATGTATTTCACTTTGCCATTTCATTTTTCCGTTCATTCTTCCATTCATATTGTATGCTTACAGATACGAAGGAGCAAGAGGGGCCATGGCCGTAGAGGCCTGGTAGCACGGCGAGGCAACGCCCCGCAAGCCGGAACGGCTAACGGGCGGGGGGCACGCCCTAGAGTAAATCCACAATTCGTCTGGACTCTATAATTTTCCATAACCAGCGTGTTTGTAGTAGTTTTTGCATTCATCGGGCGCAAACACATCGCAAAGATCGCCCAGTCTTTGCTTGAGGAG
>Ga0099364_10015329_pt1 | contig 10110 bp, 10 predicted proteins | sample TergutTh196P3_FD_73070 | JGI IMG/M metagenome (GOLD analysis project Ga0099364, IMG submission 73070) | Microcerotermes parvus P3 segment gut microbial communities from Pointe-Noire, Republic of the Congo - Th196 P3 | ecosystem: Host-associated > Arthropoda: Insects > Digestive system > Gut ...
TAAACTCAGGCTGCCTGTCGCCCCTTGCATCTTCGTCACGGTAGCAGCGGGCAATCTGGAAATATTTGTCAAAGCCGGAAACCATAAGTATCTGCTTGTAAAGCTGCGGTGACTGGGGCAGGGCATAAAAGCGGCCAGGGTAAAGCCGGGACGGCACAAGGTAATCGCGCGCACCTTCCGGAGTTGAACGTATAAATGTGGGGGTTTCGATTTCAAAAAAGTCCTGGGACACAAGGTATTCACGTACAGCAAAGGCTGCTTCGTGGCGCAGCCTGATCTTGCGCTGCATCTGTTCTGACCTTAAATCAAGATAACGGTATTTAAGGCGCAGTTCTTCGCGTGCATTTGTTTTTTCATCGATCTGGAAAGGAAGTTCATTGCAGCGGGAGAGCATGGTAATTTTTTCAGCTTCTACCTCAATTTCACCAGTCTCCATTTCTGCATTTTTCATATTATCCGGCCTGGCGCGCACAGTGCCTTCAACTGCCAGGCAGTATTCGTTCCTGATATCTGCAGCAATATCAGCCAGTTCTGATCCAGCTTTAGGATTGTTAGAGTCAATAAAAACCTGGGTTATGCCGTAACGATCCCTAAGGTTAATAAAAAAAATACCGCCATGATCGCGTTTGCGGTTTACCCAGCCATTAAGTATTACTTTTTTTCCTGCATCAGCTTTACGCAATGCGCCGCAGGTAATTGTACGTTTCATTGTTTCCATAAAATAATAATATTATTCAAGGCTTAAGCTTACAAGTGGTCAGACAGGCAATAACGTATCGAATGTTCTTCAAAACCTTCGCGGATTAAGGCGCGGGAAAAATCCCTATGCTCAACAGGAAGATCAATATAAATTTTTGAGTAATCCAAAGATTCATGTTTTATTGATTCTAGTTTTTTTAGGAAATGATTTAACAGGGTTTTGCCAAGGCCAAGCCCGCGGTATTCTGGTTTTATTTCCAGATAATTGATCAAAAGGTTATTGTCTACCTGTATTGCGGAAATAAAACCTACTGCCTCTCCGCTGGCTGTTTCTGCGATCATTGCGGCAATACTGCCAGCGGCAACAACGGCCATGCCGCTGCCGGCAGCCACTTCTTTGTCACTCTCTGCATCCCTAAAACGAAAATCTTCCAAAACAAGGTCGCTGGTTTCCTCAGGCTCAGGACCTATCTTCTTAAGTCCCCATTCTTCACGCAGAGCATTATACCAGCGGATTATCTCATTTTTCATCTCTTTTTCCTTAAAGGAAAACCAGAGTTTTTCCGCTTCCGGATGACGGCTGATAGTGTCCTTGAATGCCCTGAAAACTCCCCTGCCCTGATTCAGTGTCTGATAAAGTTCGCCTCGTATAATGGGATTTTTAAAACCTGCTGTAAATTTTTCCATTAGCCTGAAACCATCAGAAGAATGCCATTCAGGCAGGCTGATAAACCGGTCTTCTTTATCATCATCCAGTTCATTATGGCAGTCATCCCAGCTGACAACAATCCCTTCAAGACAGTCTATGTAAAACTCAAATTCCTGATCCTCCATGGAAAAAAGTATGTCATCAAGAAGTGCTTCGCTTAATTCAAACTGCATATTTATTATTATACATTAAATTTAAAGAAAATTACATCTCCGTCTTTTACAATGTACTCTTTGCCTTCCAGCCGGTATTTACCGGCTTCGCGGATTTTAGCTTCGCTGCCATATTGGAATATATCATCGCAGGTATAGACCTCTGCCTTTATAAAGCCTTTTTCAAAATCAGTATGGATTGCACCGGCAGCTTTGGGAGCTGTGTCTCCGGTACGTATGGTCCATGCACGGCATTCATCTTCTCCTGTTGTAAAAAAAGTGCAAAGCCCAAGCAGTTTGTAAGCAGAATGAATAAGTGAAGAAAGACCTGTTTCTTTAAGGCCAAGGTCCAAAAGAAATGCGTCTTTTTCTTCCTGGTCTTCGATGGCAGCAAGCTCTGCCTCAAACTTGCCGCAGATAGAAACTGCCATTGTGCCTTCTTTTTCCGCCCTTTTTATGACAGTCTCGACATAGGGATTTAAAGCAGTATTGCTGCGTATTGTTTTTTCATCTACATTGCATACATAAACTTGAGGTTTTGCAGTAATAAAATGACAATCGTATATTGCAGCTTTTTCATCATCCTTTAAATCAAGTGTGCGCACTCCCTGCGCATTTTCAAGAGCAGGGCTGATTTTGTCCAATATACCAAGAACAAACTCGGCATTTTTCTTTTCTGCTTTATTTTTAAGCGATTTTTCCGCACGCTCCCTGCGCCTTTCGAGCGTATGCATATCAGCAAAAGCAAGTTCTATATCAATGGTCTCCATGTCTGATGCAGGATCAATTTTATCGTTTACATGCAGGACTTCGCTGTCTTCAAAACAGCGGACAACATGAATATAAACAGCAGAATCCCGTATATTTGAAAGAAACTGATTGCCCAGCCCGCTTCCTCTTGAAGCTCCTTTTACAAGCCCGGCAATATCAACAAACTCCATGGTTGCGTGGATTGTTTTCTTTGGAACAAAAATAGAAGAGAGTCTTTCCAACCGGGGATCGGGAACATTAATCACACCTATATTTGCCTTGACAATACTTGATGGATATTTTGTTGTTTCAACCGGTGTAGAACACAAAGCTGAAAAAATTGTGGATTTGCCTACATTGGGCAGTCCTAATATGCCGCAGTTTAAAGCCATGTTTTATTGTATCAGATTGGTTTTATATATTAAACTGCAGAAATATCAGACCAATAAATAAAATATTAACTCCTGTTCCTGCCAAAAGAAAAAGCCAGGAAATAACTTCAAATATATAGGCTTTGCGGTTATAGCGTTTTGCATTTGATATTGGTTCATCAGGAAGCATGCCGTAAACAATCATGTCCCTGTTGGAACGGTATATGCGTGCCTGAAACCAGAGGCGGCGGTAAAGTGTGGCAAATAGTATACCCGGAGGAATCCATGGTAAAAGCGGTGTAAAAAACGCAATAAATGCCGAGACAAATATCAACATGTAAGCAGGTCTTGAAAGATACACAATGGCAATTATAATCTGGGAAAAGGCGCCAAGGATAAAACCATAGGGAGTCAGGAAATTAAAATATTCGTTATGAAGGCGGCCTGCCCTAACTGCATGGATTGCCAGAGCATCTTCAGAACCTTCATAAAAAATAATCAGCAGGGGTGTTTCTGGAACTGAAGAAAAAACCCACCTTGCATTCCTGTTTACAAGGCAACCTCCAACAAATACCCTGGCATCACCTGTAAGGCTGGAAATACGGTCCCATCTGATTCTTTGGAAATTATCTCCTGGAGCTCCTGTGTCCAGGAATATATATGTTTTAGCTCCTTTTAGATCAGCCTGAACTGTAAGATCATCATTTTTTATCCATAATGTTCCGTCAGAACTTATTGATTCAAATATACCGCTAAAACGGTACACTTTGCTTTCATCATCAGGAAGGCTTGCATAGTCTAAACTCAAGGCTTTTCTTAGATCATTAAAACGCCTGCGAAAATTCCGCCACCTCCTGCGTTCAATATACACACCGATTACTGGAATAATGGCATAAAACAAAACAGCCGGTATTATAACCACTAGAAAATCTTCTGGTCTCAGGTTATTATCCCTCCAGAGGAATTAATATGAATACAAACATACAATGTCTGCAGGTCGGGAGCATTATGACAAACTGCTGGATCTACCCCCTGCCAAATGAATCTCAAGCCAATAACATGGAATCCCTTAAGCCCTGTGCAGTGGTCGATCCAGGAGCTGAACCCAATACCATTATAAAGTATTTAAAGGATAATGACCTCTACCCAAAATACATATTGCTTACACACGGCCATTTTGATCATATAACTGCTTTACCGGAATTATTAAAGACTTATAAAACAACTGTGGCAATCCACAAAGACGAACCCTCATCCCCTGCTTCCAGTACAGCTACATACCTTAAAACAAAAGATGTAAAGCTTCTTTCAGATGGTGATACGATAGGGCCGTTCAGACTTCTCCATATACCGGGACATACGCCGGGCAGCGCAGCTTTTTATGATGAGGCAAATGATGTTATGTTTACAGGCGATACCCTGTTTTATGGAAACTGCGGCCGCATAGATCTTCCAGGCGGGAATGAGGCAAAAATGTACAAAAGCCTTGAGAGGCTTTTGGCAATGAAGAGCAGCATAAGGGTTTTGCCGGGACATGGGCCTGATTCAACAATTGCTGCAGAAGCAGCACGTGGACTCCAATATTTTATTGACTTGCCGGAGTAATTACCTGTATTAATTGCCCTGCATCCCATAACATGATATACTAATTATATATTTAAAATAAAAAGATTATTCAGGAGTTAATATGAAACTTGATATACGTTATTCAAATCACCCAGAGGACATGAAGCATTATGACACAGCAAAAATGCGAGAGCAATTTCTTTTTGACAAGGTTTTTATAAATGACACAATAAGTCTTTGCTATACACACAATGACAGGGTAGTTTTTGGCGGAGCTCTTCCGGTTAAAGAGAAATTGCAGCTTTCTGGCGGAAAGGATTTTGGCGGAGATGTTTTTCTTGACAGAAGGGAGCTTGGCATAATTTGCATAGCAGAATCCGGAAGCATTAGTGCAGATGCACAGGTTTTTGAAATGAAAAAAGGCGATGGCCTTTATATTGGCAAGGGAACAAAGGAAGTTATTTTTTCCTCCAAAGACAGCAGCAAGCCAGCTAAGTTTTACATGGCAAGCACACCAGCCCACACAACTTATCCGACAGTGCATGTTCCCATAGAAAAAGCCAACCCAAGAAAACTGGGAGAATCAGCAACCTGTAATGTCAGAACCATTTACCAGTATGTACATCCTGCGGTTTTGCAGAGCTGTCAGCTCTTAATGGGAATGACCATTCTTGAAGAAGGTTCTGTTTGGAACACAATGCCATGCCATACCCACGAAAGACGCATGGAAGTCTATTTCTACTTTGACATAAAACCAGGGCAAGCGGTTTTCCATCTTCATGGTCAGGCAGAAGAGACCCGGCACCTGGTTATAAAGAACGAAGAATCTGTCATATCACCTTCCTGGTCAATTCATTCAGGTGCAGGAACAGCTGCCTATACATTCATCTGGGCCATGGCTGGTGAAAACCAGGTCTTTGATGATGTGGATAAAATTTCTACAGATAAACTAAAATAAAAGGTAATAAAATGAGTATAAACGACATTTTCTGCTTAAATGGTAAGCTTGCCTGGGTTACAGGCGCTTCCTATGGAATAGGCTTTGCAATGGCAGGAGCCCTGCATGAGGCAGGGGCTAAAATCGTGTTTAATGATATAAATCAGGAAATGGTTGACAAGGGCCTTGAAAATTACAAGGCTGCCAATATTCCAGTCCTTGGTTATGTATGTGATGTAACAGATGAAGATGCAGTTAATGCAACTGTGACAAAAATTGAAAAAGATGCAGGTATTATCGATATACTTGTAAACAATGCGGGAATTATAAAAAGAATCCCCATGACAGAGATGAGTGCTGCAGAATTCAGGCAGGTAATTGATGTTGACCTCAATGCGCCGTTTATATGCGCCAAAGCTGTAATACCTTCAATGCTAAAAAAAGGCGCGGGCAAAATAATCAATATTTGCTCCATGATGAGCGAGCTTGGCCGCGAAACAGTGAGCGCTTATGCAGCAGCAAAAGGCGGCTTAAAGATGCTTACAAAAAATATTGCAAGCGAATACGGGGAATTCAATATACAATGCAATGGCATAGGTCCGGGCTATATAGAAACACCGCAGACAGCGCCGTTAAGAGAAAAGCAGGCAGACGGCAGCCGCCATCCCTTTGATCAATTTATAATTTCCAAAACACCTGCTTCACGCTGGGGTAGAACAGATGATCTTAAAGGGCCTGTGGTTTTCCTTGCATCAAAGGCATCGGATTTTGTGAATGGTCACATACTCTATGTTGACGGCGGTATATTAGCATATATTGGAAAACAGCCAAAGTAATTTGAGATATATCCAAAACCTGAAGTTTTGGAAAAGTATTATGTTTCACCGGCCTTTATATATAGCAGTAAATAATCCAAAAAAGAAATAATTGCAATAAGCATGGAAAGAATAAAAAGAATATTTGCTGCCATGTTAAAATGCTGAACAAGATCCTGAAACCCCAATTTCCCTGCAGAAAACGCAGCAAGGCAAACAAAGCCTGTAAGCATATAAGAAATAGCTTTTATTTTCCCGCCTATGCGCGCACCCATTGCAATACCTTTTTTCATCATCAATATACGGATAAAAAGAATTCCAAATTCCCTGTAAAGTATTATCAGAAAAGGTATTACCGGAAGAAAACCTGATGCAACAAAGCAAAGAAAATATGTTACCCGCACTATAACATCAGAAAACGGATCAAAGAGCCTGCCAAAATCACTTTCTTCCTTGCGCATGCGTGCGACCATGCCATCAAGTAAATCACTTAATTCCACAATAAGAAAAATAAACCATAACACAGCCAAATACCAGTTGCTTTCAAAAAAAACATTGTTCATGCCTGGCCTTAAAAAAAGAATAAAAAAACAAGGGGCTAGGATAATACGCAAAAAAGTAATTTTATCAGCTAATTTCATAATTATCTCCTATGGAATCATAGTCTACGGGATCATCGAATATTCATGTAAGATCTGGATTTCTGACATCACAGAATCAGTTTTGCCGGAAATTTCAAGGGCTGTTGCAAGAGCTGCTTCTGCCAGAACCTGTGAATTTGCAACCCCATAAAGCCGTATTTCATCCCCGGAAACAACTACTTCCGGAAAATGGATTGAGATACCTTTTTCGTAAATAATGCCATGCAGGATTGCCTGCTCAAGCCTTAATTCTTTTATCCTTACTAACTGCTTTGCTATGGCTTCTTTGGTAACAATGCGTTTTTGCAAATACTTGATAATCTCCGCACATACTTCCGGATGAAGGTGCCCGGTGTTCAAAGCCAAGTGGTAGTTTCCAGCCTCCTTCCAGATTACATCAAAAAAGTAACTGTGAAAAGTTTCTCTTTTGCGATCGCTTTGTTCAATAATCTGCCTTGCACGGCGTTCATCACAATGAAAATAGTTTTTTACACGTTCTATGCGAATACTCGAAGGAGCAGCCAAAAAAACCGAAAAAACCCCAGGGATCTGGTTTAATAGCAGAGGAGTACCTCTGCCCAAAAAAATACAGTTTCCTTCTTCAGCTTCTTCAAGTACTGCGGTTTTTAAATAATGAAGATAATCATCCCTGTCATGGGAGAATGAGGCAAAGAAACCAGGTTTTGTCTCATCATATTTTATTTTCCTGTTATCTGCTTCAGCATAACATTTTATGCGGGTCTCCAGATCGTTCTTTTCCACAAGCCGGTAATTCAGGACTTTTGTAAGTTCATGAGCTGTCTCATCTCCAAGAGCTGCCAGTTCCCGGGATATTGTTATAATTGACATGAAATACCTCCAAAGATACTATTTATTATATGAGTAATCCTTTAATTTGGAAAGAAGAGAATAAAACATGTGTGTACAAATGTTCGATTTTTAATATCAGCGAGCGTATAAGCAATTCTCCAAAAAATATACCAAAAACCTTTACTGTACTTGATGCAAATGATTGGGCTATAATAGTCCCGGTTCTTGATACAGATGAGGGCAGGCAGTTTGTCATGGTAAGGCAGTGGCGGCATGGCACAAACGAGCTGAGCCTTGAGTTTCCAGGCGGTGTTATGGAAAAAGGCGAAGACAGCGCTCAGGCAGCCCTAAGGGAACTAAAAGAAGAAACAGGCTATGAGTTTGGAAAAATAACCAAGCTTGGCGAATTTGGTCCGAACCCTGCAATTATGTCCAATACCGTGCATTTTTATCTGGCAGAAGACTTAATCAATATTGGCACCCAAAATCTGGATGATGATGAATATGTAAATGTTGAAACAGTGCCCTGGAAAGAAGTATTTTACGGTATGGGGAAAGCCCCTTATGTCCACGCATTAATGGGAACTGCCATGGCTTTATATCTTAAGCATATTAAAGCTGATTGAGTCAGCTAGTAAAGATTTGACGTGTTTATGGCATAATTAAATAATTTTCCCGCAAGCTTTTATTTTTTCTTAAAAAAACGGCTAAATGTATTTTGAATTGATTTACCTGCTGCTGATATTTTTTCTGCAGCTTTCTCCTTTATTAACCTTGCTTTTTCTGCAATTTCAGCTGCTTTTTTACGTCTTCTTTCTTCAAGTATTAAGTTGTAATCAATTAACCTGGCTTTTTCGATTAATTCAATTTTATTCTTGCTATGCTCGCGCCTTAACACTAGGCAAACATTTCGTAAATTCATGTTTAAACTTTCATCTGTAAAAACTCTAATGAACCTAAAACATTTTTCTATATAGACATCGCCATTAATTTCATTTTTAATTGTTTTTCCCAAAAATCTTTTTTTGAAAAGATAGTTTTTGCCTTCTGATCTTACAAAATAACAAAGTTCTCTTTTATAAAACTTAGAAACCTTGTTCATAAAAAATCCTTCAATACATATGTCTATATTTTTTAAAAATTCCTTAGCCAAACCATAAGGCATTTTTTTTGGTACAAGCGGAACAATTAAATCCCTGCGGAATAATGCATTAAAAAAAGGAATAATGTAAATTTTTCGATAGTAGAGTTCAAGCCGCTTTGCAGCCCTAAAAACCAAAAATGCAATTACTAAACAAATTAAACCGACAATTGACGCAGCAATTGGGTTTGCCAATGCAAACCATGTGTAAAGACCAATTGTTGTATGTTTAGTAATTGTGAATAGTGCACTCAAACCAGGTATTGGTGAAAACAGAAAGGCTAAAATATCAATGGCCATTATCATGGTTTTTATTACTATATAGACAATGTAAGCAAGTACAGCTAAAAAAAATGAAATAACATGCGTTAAAATATATGATCCTAAATAACTGCTGCCTAATCCTAAACCAGCAGTTTCAGCAGCATATACAGCTGTAACCGAAGACAAAATAAATGTTCCGCCTATGGAAGCAATTATGCCAATATAATTTTCGAGTTTGCCAAGTGTTGCATCAGAAAAAATTTTTGTTGGCCCTAGCAGATTAAGCAAGAAACTTGCAATCGTTACAAGTAAAAAAAATATAAACACACCGGTTGTTGAAATTGGCAGCTGTGTTAGCGTTTGTAAAAAAGAAGCATCCTCAGGATTAACTACACCTGAATTCAAAAAAGCGCCGGCTCCGGATAATATTGTTAAAGCGATAAAAGGACTGCTGCTAAGACTTATTAAAGGTGCAAATGCACCACCAAGGATTGATATTTCTTCATTTGTATATATATTACTGCCTGTATTATTGTAAGCAGTAGATGATGTAGCAATAAAAGAAAAAACAAGCAGCAATACAATAATATGTAGATGTTCTTTAAAAATAGCCTTGATTTGCATTATTTCCTCCAATTATGCATGTTATAATATGTAAATATCCTTTGTAGATTTACTGTCTCATACAAAACTGCAAGTCATATCTATCCTTTATGCCTATAAACAAATTCCTTTTAAATAATGCGGACTTATTATATTAATTTTAACAATTCACAGCCAGAGAGTCAAGTTAAAAATTAAGTGGTAAAATAACCAAGCTTTGTCAAAATCCAATAATTATATCCACGAGCCCATCAATGCATATTTTTTCTTAACAGCAGACCACTGGCAAAGACAGTAAATGGTGCAACCAATGTCAAACCAAAACAACCTACCAGTGTATGCACAATTTCAGAAGATACCCATACCATGTTGATAATATTTTCTAAAGGAATACCCTGTGCAATAAAAACCATAATCATGGCTGTGTATTCTGCAGAATAGGCAAGGAGTAATGTTGTAGCCATGGTGCCGACTGACTGACGCGCAACTATATAACCGGATTTTATAAGCTGCATTCTGCTAATTGCAGGTTGCTGCTCTTTTATTTCGTCCATTGCTGCGGCAATACTCATTGACAGGTCCATCATTGCGCCGGATGCAGCAACAAATATTCCGCCCATAAAAAGATGAGTCAAATTTAAATGACCGTACC
>Ga0099364_10015330_pt1 | contig 10110 bp, 7 predicted proteins | sample TergutTh196P3_FD_73070 | JGI IMG/M metagenome (GOLD analysis project Ga0099364, IMG submission 73070) | Microcerotermes parvus P3 segment gut microbial communities from Pointe-Noire, Republic of the Congo - Th196 P3 | ecosystem: Host-associated > Arthropoda: Insects > Digestive system > Gut ...
ACGGGGGACATAACTACGCAAGCTATAGACTCGATATTCGTCCTTTTGTTCAACAAACAGCTTATCAGTGATTTCGGACTTGCTGACCCGTACAAGTATGTGCGTGACGGAAAATGGACTTTCGATACAATGTTAGAAATGATGAAAACTGAAGGCGTTGCGCGTGACCTGAACGGCGACGGCGTTATTAACTTAGAAGACCAGTTCGCATTAGGAACTATGAATCGTTTCCCAAATGCACTGTTTTTTGCCGCAGGACAAAAAGTTACTGAAAAAGACAGCGACGGCATACCGCAGTTCGCTTTAAACAACAATAAAACTTTTAATGTGCTTGACAAGGCGATTGAATTCATGGATAAAAATTTGACGCTTGACGTCACACCGATTCCAAGCGGCTGGACGGTTGGAGAGGGCTTATTCGCTGAGAACCGCATATTATTTTACGGCAGCGTATTACAACTATTTGCGAGATTGCGTGAAATGAACGATTCGTTTGGTTTACTGCCTATGCCGAAATGGGACGAGCAGCAGGAGAGATATAACTGCTACGTAATTGAAGTTAGCGGTGTGTTGGGTCTGCCTTTGACTTTAGCCGGCGACCGTTTGAACATGGTTACTCATGTATTGGAAGCGATGTGCGCCGAATCGCGGTATACGTTGATTCCCGCATTTTATGATATGACGCTTATGAATAAACTCATGCGTGACGAGGAAAGCGCGGAAATGTTAAGTATTATTTTGAATAGCCGCGTTTTTGACATTGGTTTTACACGTGACTGGGGCAATCTCTTTTCGAGGGCTTTCAGGGACAACGCGATAAACGGCAATAACAATTTTGCCTCATCTTACGAAGGCTTGATAGATGCCGCAGAAGCTGCGCGTGAAAGAGAAATCAATGCACTGATTGAATAATGAATAGTATTATGAAAGGAAAATGATTATGATTAAAAAATCAAAAAGAACGGCAATAATCGCGATGACAGTTATTTTATCGGCAGTTTTTATATTAGTGTCATGTCAAAATAATAATATTGACAGTAACAACGAAATGCCGACTCAGAACGAGGGGCAGACTGAAACCCTCGCTCAATCTGCCGACAACCGCGATATATCCGATAACTTGCCTGATAAAGATTTAGGCGGTCGCGATTTTAATATATTGTGTCACGAAATGCTGACGGTTGAATTTGTCGCGGAAGAAGAAACAGGCGATATAGTGAATGACGCTATATACAGGAGAAATGCCGTCGTTTCCGATAGATTTAACGTAAACATAAACATGATTCAAATACCCGGCACATGGAATGACAGGGATTCATTTATGGGTACTGTGAGACGCTCGGTTGCGGCGGGCGAATCAGTTTATGATTTAGTAGCGGGTGTTACTTCATATATACCTAACTTGATACCCGAAGGCATCTTTATGGATATGAACAATATAGAACATCTTGATTTCAGCCAGCCATGGTGGGGCGAAGATTTGGTCAAAGAACTATCTGTCGGCAACAAGCTGTATCTTGTCACCGGCGACATAGCTCTTTCCATGTGGGATTGTATATTTGTGTTCTTCTTCAACAAGCAGATAGTACAAGACTATAATCTGTCCGACTTGTATGAAACCGTAAAAAACAAACAATGGACATTTGACAGATTCGCGGAACTGTCTAAACAAGTATCGAGAGACCTTGACGGAGACGGCACATTTAATCAAAATGATATGTTTGGCTTTGTTACTACAACCGGCACAGTCACGAATGCTTTTTCGGGAGCTTTTGATTTGAAAATAACGCATAAAGACGAAAATAACGTGCCATACCCAAGACTTGACATAGAAAAATGGTCTGAAGCTATTACAAAGTTAGTTGATTTACATTATAACGCCCAGTCAACGCTTACACTTCCCGATGGGAGCGACTATACTGTTATAGTTCCAATGTTTCAGGAAGACAGGGCGTTGTTTTTCCCGCAGACGTTGAGTTTTGCGCGTGATTTCAGAGCAATGGAAACGGATTTCGGTATTCTGCCTTTCCCACTGTATAGTGCGAATCAAGAGAATTATTATTCCGCCGTAAGAAACGCAATGTCGCTTATCGGGGTTCCGGTGACTGCATCAAGCCCTGACGACTGCGGACTTATTATGGAAGCACTCGCAGCCGAAAGCTACAAACGGGTAATTCCCGCTTATTATGATGTATCACTGAAAGTAAAAAATACCCGCGACGATGAATCGGGCGAAATGCTTGATATAATCCGCGACAATTTGTGGGTAAATTTTGGTTATTCATATTCTCTCAGCACGGGGAGCGTAGGCAACTATATACGTGAGATGATTGAGCAGAGAAGCAACAATTTTATATCTGCGTATGAATCCACTTTTTCAGCGAGAACCACGACATTTGAGAAGTTTATCAACGACGTTTTAAATCTTGAGTGATTAATTACATTCTCTTTAATAGACATCCTCGGAAATAGTCTCTTAGCCTTCTTTTGTAAAGAGAGTGCGCCGCAGCGGCGGGTGTTTTGTGATTTCAGATGTTGTTCGGGGAGACAAAAACACCCGTCACTCGCTACGCTTTATGCCACCCTCTTTACGAAAGAGGGCTTTCGGCACAAAATCTTTATGTTGATTTAATTTCCGAGGAAGACTAATATATGAACGTAGGGACGACCGACCCTCGGTCGCCCGTGAAAATAAATTTACAGCGTACCGAGAGCGTCACGCCCTACATAAATATTATCTGCTCTACTCATAAATATCTTCTATCTCATAAGAAATTGCGGCAATAATATTATCTTCTATCTTAAAAGACAAAACCGTTCCATTTTTGATATACATATATAACCCTATCTCCGGTATCATTTTATATCCTGTTCCGTATGATTTAATCATATCGTTATATGTCTGACCTATACGAATACCCTCAACCGTTGAAACGCTATCGTCATAAAAATTAACTGAATATACACGGTCCCTGTCCGTTTTATTTTTTAAATAAGTCGATATTTCAAATCCGCTGTATGAATATATTTTTGCTATCCCCTCAAAAGAACAACTATCATATTCGTAATATTCTGTCGCAGGTTCCAATTCCGTTAAAATATGCTCAATATATTCACCTAAATAAATCACCGTATTATTATATATAAAAACAAACCTCTCTTCGCCGTTGTCTGCATTAACGATATTGGATAAATCAATTACTGTGTCATAAACCGATATATCATCTTCCGTTTCACTCAAATTGTTTTCCCCGTATCCGATTATTGCCGAATCAGTTAGCTTGTATTTATCGCGGTAAGCAACTTTGCCGCGACCGCCTCCCGTATTTCCCCCGAATAAATATAACATGTCTCCCACTACTTTTTCAACTATTTCTATATGATTAAAATTATCGGGATTATAGTTCCCACTCTCATTTTTGCCATCGTTTTCGTTCCAATCAAAAAATACTATATCGCCGGGTTTCGGCGTATATTCGCTGTCTCTTTCATAGGCTTTTCCATGACTTGAATACCATTCCCACCAAGTATATGGATATTCGTATCCCTCGCTTTTCCCGCCTATACGGTCAATTAATTCCGCTTGTCCAAAACACCAAAGTACAAATACCGCGCACCACGGCTCATCGCTGTCCAGTCCGTACCAACGATTATATTTCGCTCCGCCGTTTCGCCCTACTTCTTTTTTCGCAACTGCAAAAAGTCTTTCTGCATCGCTGATTTTATCTTCTGTTGCTTCACTTTGATTTGCGGAATAAATGTTGTCGTCAAGTGTATTTTTTGAGGGTTCAATATCAGTTTCAGTCTGCATGGCGATAGATAAAACAAGAGAGAATCCAAGTATAATCAATAATATTATCATCACCGTTATAAAATATATAAATCGTGTTTTCATGATATATTTTCCCCCTTTTGTAATAATATTTTACGGCTTATATTAAATTATATATATTTTTCTTCGCTTTGTCAAGCTTTAAAATATTGTTCTATAGGCGTATACATAAAAAATTCGCATTAATATTTTACAATTATTAGGCGATTAACCGTAGGGATGACCAACCTCGGTCGTCCGTGAAATTTGAACCCATAAAAGGGGAGGAATTGTTAAAAAGCTATTGGTTCGGATTGTAGGGGACGCACACTGGGCGACTCGCCGATACTCAAATAAAAAAATAGGGACTGTTCGTCCCTATTTTTTTATGAAAAAAAGAATATTACACTTATATTAATGACAAAATCATAAAAATAAATTTTACTAACCGGTATTTTTTCTCTCCCTGTGTTCGTTAAACTCGATAAAGTCTCTGACTATCTCTCTTGTTTCTTCTGTCATACTTTCGGGGATTTTCCAAAAATATTTCTCATTGTAGCAAACAATTTCTGTGTCGATAAGTCCCAAAAGATAATCTAACGATACGTTGAAGTATTGCGCTATTTGCAATTTGATTTCGTCAGAGGGATTATTTACGTTTGTCTCATATTGAGATACTGTAGACTTCTGTACGCCCAATACTTGCGCTAATTCTCTTTGTCTGATTCCTTTTCTCTTTCTTAATGCTTTCAATCTCTCGCCTACCATGATATGTTTCCTCCATTTCTTCTATAAAATTCATATATGGCTTATTTATGATGTTATAATTTATCACAAATTGTCTCTATATTAATTTCGCTTTATTCAGTTTAAGTGGACTTTGTAATAATATTGTAACAATAATCGACAAATTTTTCAAGCAGTTGTTTTTAGCATATTTTTAGTTTTACATCTGAAATTTTTGGCGAAACAGCGTTTTTCTTAAATCTATCAAGCTTTTACCTTACACTTTGAGATTTTTTCTAAAATATATTGACAACATTGTGTATATCTTATATAATGTTAGTATTAAAATAATAAATTTATAATAAATCAAGGAGGAAATCATGAAAAATAAAAAAATAAAGCCGATTGCCGTATTATTATTGCTTATATTTGTTGTTCAAGTCTTTGTTGCGTGTAATAATACTGACGGAAACAATACGATTAATAATTCAGATTCGGATTCAAATTTAAGCAGAGAAGAAAATAATATTGATTCAGACACTGAACCAATAATTGAAAACAATGAAAAATTAGGCTTTTCAGTTTCGGCAGTGCAAGAAAACATACCGGCTGATTTGAATTTCAACGGGAGAGATTTTGTTATATTGGTCGGAGACCCCAACGAACAGGTATGGACATATACAAACATGGTGGTTGATGAAGAAACGGGAGATACAATCGACGACGCTTATTATAAGAGAAACAGAATAGTCGAAGATAAGCTCAATATCAATATAAAACAAGTGATAACAGCGTTGGGAAGCGACCAATCGCGATTTAGAAGAGCAGTAGAGTCGGGAGACAACTCGTTTGACATAGCGATGATAAGATATAACGGAGCGGCAAATCTCGCGACAAGCAACTATTGCATGGCGTTGAATGACGTTCCCTATCTTGATTTTGAGAAACCGTGGTGGGACAAAGGCTCGCTAAGGGATTTGTCTATAGCCAAACGCAATTATATGATGGCGTCCGACATATCAATCGGCGACAACGACAATACATGGCTTATATTTTTTGATAAGCAGCATATAATAGATTTAGGTCTTGATGTTCCGTATACATTGGTGGAAAACGGACAGTGGACTTTTGATAAAATGCTCGAAATGATGAAAGCGGCGGAGATAGACTTGGATGGGGACGGACGGATGACAGTAAACGACCAGTTCGGATTCTTAACGCACGGCGAGAATTACGCGGGAATGTGGATAGCGGCGAATCAGACGCTCATAGAAAAAGATAACGACGATATGCCGTATGTGGCGTTTAACAACGAAACATTTATAAGTGTATGGGAAAAAATCATAGAGATAATGAATGATACATCTTGTAAAGCCGATGATATTCCGTTTATATCGAGCGGATTGCGCGACGGTAAGACGCTGTTCGGGACGGAGATATTGAAATTTGTCCGCGACTACCGCGAAAACGAACGGGAATTTGGTATAATTCCAATACCCAAGTTTAACGAAGCGCAGACGGCTCATCACACGTATGTCGCAGTTTCCGCGCCGTTGTTGATAATCCCAAAGAGCAACCCCGATTTAGAAAATACCGGAATTATAGTAGAAGCGATGGCAGCAGAGGGACACAGGACAATCATGCCCGCATACTACGAAACGGCGATAGAAGGGAAATTTGTAAGAGATGTAGAATCAATAGCAATGCTTGATATAGCGTTTGCGACGCGTAAATATGATTTGGGTGTAGTGTTTAACTGGGGCAGTATGAACTCAGATTTGAGTGGCAACCTTGGTCCGAGGAGAAATGCGGACATAGCGTCAATGATTGACAGGCGCGGCGATTCAATAAGAAACGCTATAGACAGAACTTTTGAAGCTTTTGAAGCTGAATAATTCAGATTATATTTTTACGACGCGATACGGGAAAAAAGACAGATTGACATGATTATCTTTAAAATTTAACTGTTGACAATTTAATAAAAATATGATAATATATAATATTGCAGAGGAGAAAAATAATGTCGCCCATTTTAGAAGAAATGAGTTCGTTTTTTAACAGCCGTGCTGAAATATATAATGTGAAACACATTGAAGCTATCAACGGGGGCATAGAAAGCAAACACATAATTGCTTCTTTTTTGCCTGAACACTCAAAGACAATTATAGATTTCGGCATAGGTACTGGTTTGGAACTTGAATCAATCTTCAAACGCTTTCCTGATATTGAAGTAACAGGTTTAGATATTGCCGAAAATATGCTGAAGCTGCTTAGACAAAGTTATCCCACCAAAAATATCCACCTGCATTTTGAGAATTACTTGGATTATGATTTCGGAAAATGCCGTTATGATGTTGCGTTGTCGGTGATGACACTTCATCATTACGAACATGAAGAAAAAACCAAGTTATACCGCAGAATATATGATTGTATAAAGTTGAACGGTGTATATCTCGAATGTGATTATATGTTGTCCGAAGAAGAATATGAAAATGCACAAGAATTAGAAGATTTATATTTTTCTGAATATGAACGATATAAGGAAGAACAAGGTTTGTGCGACAACAGAGAGTATCATTATGACAGACCTTGTACAGTATCTAATCAAAAAAAGATGCTTTCAAACGCAGGATTTCAAAATATACATGAAGTTTGGCGCAGCGGAAATACTGTCATACTCATAGCTGATAAATAGAATTTATTTATCTAACACAGCAAAAAATAAAGAAATTCGTATATTTCGGAAAGTTTAACAGAGATTCGGTTTCATGGGCTGAAAGAACCGTTTAAATGAGTAGTTATACGGGAACATTCTTTAATTATTCGCAATATATATAATTTTATATCATTTAAGAGAGCTTTTAAGCTAATACAGGTGGCACCGCGGGAAAATATATAAAAATATTCTCGTCCTGTAATAAAATCAATAATTGAGTTGATTTTATTACGGGACTTTTGTTTTAGAAGCTTTTCATAGCGTATTTTGTGGGGCGCGCCGTTTAAAAAATCTGTATTGGTGTAAATTCGTAGTGTGTTGTGTGAAAAATGGTGCAAATTCGCGGCGTATCATTCAACGTCGGTGTAAATTCGCGGTGTGCCGAGGTCGTCACGCCCTACAATTTAATCACAATTCGCAATATATTTTCCCAATGATAACGGCTTCTTAGTTAAGTTAAATTAGTAAAAAAAATTTATTAAATAATTGAAAAGAGGTAAAAAATATGACGGCTAATATTTACAGAACGCATACTTGCAATGAACTGGGTGAAAAAGATATAGGCTCAACCGTAAAACTCGCGGGTTGGATTGAAACTATACGCGACCACGGCGGGGTAATATTTATTGACCTGCGCGACCATTACGGGATTACGCAAATAGTTGTATACGATGACGGCATGGTTGTGGGAATAGGGAAAGAGACGGTTATAGCAATCGACGGAAATGTCGTAAAAAGAGCAGAGGAAACTATAAATCCCAAAATTGAAACGGGATATATAGAAGTAAAAGTTGATAAACTCAATGTTTTAAGCAAATCTATAAGCAATCTCCCGTTTGAGATTACTAATTCAACGGCGACAAATGAAGAAACAAGGCTAAGATACAGATTTCTTGACTTGCGTAATCCGAAGTTGCACCAGAATATTATAATGCGTTCGAAGATAATAAGCTATCTCCGCAAAAAAATGGAAGAAATCGGTTTCTTGGAAATGCAGACGCCTATATTGACCGCATCATCTCCCGAAGGCGCGAGGGATTATCTTGTCCCCAGCAGAAAACATCACGGTATGTTCTATGCCCTGCCGCAAGCTCCGCAGATGTTTAAGCAGCTTCTCATGGTATCGGGTTTTGACAGGTATTTTCAGATAGCACCGTGCTTCAGAGACGAGGACTCGAGGCTTGACCGTTCGCCGGGAGAATTTTATCAGTTGGATTTTGAAATGGCGTTCGCCACTCAAGACGATGTTTTCGAGGTAGCGGAAAAGGTACTCTATGACACATTCAAGGAATTTTCGGATAAATCCGTTTCAGCTCCTCCGTTTGTACGGATTCCGTATAACGAAAGTATGCTAAAATACGGCTCGGATAAACCTGATTTGAGAAATCCTCTCATTATAAGCGACCTTTCGGATTTCTTTAAAGGCGCGGACTTTAAGCCGTTTAAAAATAAACCTGTAAGGGGTATTGTAGTGACTGAATGTGGGAAAAATTCCAATGCGTTTTTTGATGAAACGGATAAATTCGCGAGAAGCATAGGAATGAACGCCGGAATGGGATATATTTCTGTTCTTGAGGACGGGCAGTTAAAAGGACCTATTGCGAAATTCCTTTCGGAAGAAAAACAAAAAGAATTGCTTTCTGTGCTGAACATGAAAGAATTTGATACTGTATTTTTCATATGCGACGAAATAAAGATAGTGAATAAACTTGCGGGGCAGATAAGAACCGAACTCGCTAAACGTATGAATCTTATCGACGAAAATAAATTTGAAATGTGTTTCATAGTGGATTATCCTATGTATGAAACAAACGAGGAGACGGGCAAAATAGATTTCGGACATAATCCTTTCTCTATGCCGCAGGGAGGGCTTGAAGCTCTTATGACGCAAGACCCGCTCGAAATAAAAGCCTATCAATATGATATTGTATGCAACGGTATGGAGCTTACGTCGGGCGCGGTGAGAAATAATATACCTGAAATAATGGTAAAGGCATTTGAGATAGCGGGATATGACGAAGAAACAGTAAAAAACAAATTCGGCGCGATGTACAACGCTTTTCACTACGGCGCGCCGCCTCACGCGGGAGCGGCTCCGGGAGTTGACAGAATCGTAATGCTTCTCACAGGTGAAGAAAACATCAGAGAAGTAGTGGCGTTCCCGATGAACAGCAACGCTCAGGATTTATTGATGGGTTCTCCGGGAACGGTTACAGAACTCCAGCTTAGGGAAGTGCATATTAGAATAAGAGACAGGCATTAATGCTTAAAGGAATATTTTAAATCGGATATTAACAATCAAGATTAGGAGTGAATATTGATGCTGAAAATAGAAGAAACATTAAAAACGCTTGAATTACTGGCTAAAATAAATTTATCGGACGAAGAAAAAAGTATTGCCGTTGAATATTTTAAATTTTTTATTGGAAAATTTGATATGCTTGAAAATATTGACACAGAAAATACAGAACCGCTTATTACGGTATCTTCGCTTGAAAATGTGATGAGGGAAGATATATCTTATAAAATAATAAGCAAAGAAATACTGCTTGAAAATGCTCCCGAACAGAACGACGGATATTTTGTCGTTCCGAGAATACTTGATTAGTGAAAGCGGAGGATATAGAACTATATGAAAATATATAAAATAGCGGTCGATGAAAATATATTTATAAAAGATGAAATATGCACGGCGGGGTCGAAAATGCTGTATAATTTTAAATCGCCTTATTCCGCAACAGTTGTTGATAAAATAAAAAACGCGGGAATGACAATATCCTGTAAGTCAAAGACGGGAGAATTCGGAAGCGAAACAAAAGAGGAAACTGCCGCCTATATGGTGAAAAGCGGGTCGGCG
>Ga0099364_10015331_pt1 | contig 10110 bp, 8 predicted proteins | sample TergutTh196P3_FD_73070 | JGI IMG/M metagenome (GOLD analysis project Ga0099364, IMG submission 73070) | Microcerotermes parvus P3 segment gut microbial communities from Pointe-Noire, Republic of the Congo - Th196 P3 | ecosystem: Host-associated > Arthropoda: Insects > Digestive system > Gut ...
TATCCGTCTTTTGGTTTGAGGTTCGATGTCAAGTCCCCCAGCGAGTCGCCAAAGGAATTTCTCAAACGGATCAATAAGGCGGCAAGGGAGCAGGAAGAGGGGCATCCCGGAACGGGCAGCGCATCGGGGTACTGGCAGATCGGTTCCAACATCCGTGATCGTGGATCAATTCATTCCGACATCTGGGAAGGTACGGCGGCAGAACTCGCAGATTCTGGACATATCGCTGTTTTTCCCATCGGTGGGTGGTGGAAGGAACGACACCATCTCGGCAGATGGGATAGAAAGGCTCGCTATTCGTTGATCGTATCAATTCTGACGGATGGCACCGAAGTCGATATTTATACGCCGGTTGCGATCAGACTTGGTGTCAGTGTGCCTGTGCTGGTTGAGATCGAAATTTGACAGTGAGGGCATCATCGATTGTTGTCTCTCAAGGTGGAAACATTGAACGCGCCGGTCTTGCGAATCATCTCATTGGTAAAATTGGTCTTGTTGACGGCAATGGACATCCGCGCCCGCAACGCCGTCACTCGTGTCACCGTGTTGATGATACAGCCGTTGTCTTTGTCGCCGTCGCGGGCCGTAAGGACAAACAACCTATACGACAGTTGGAACAGCGTTGCCGGTTCTGGGCACCACGGAAGGGCCATTGGCCCGTGTTCGCTGAAGCAGCTCTTGCCCTGTCTGGCTGATCCGAGTCGGGTAATTTGTCAATAGGTCACAAGTATGGTCGTATTGCTATCCTCCGCCATGAAATTGGCCCAGAGCCGCGATAGCATACAACGCCACAACGTTGAAGCATCCGGTGATTGCAAATTGGGACGATCTGTCCGACAGTTCAAATTTTACACGGAGGGCAGTAATCTCGCGGAACACGTTAGTCCGCACCGTTCCATGATTGACGACGCGAGACACACCCTCTCCCAATAGCCCTTCGCCAAAGGTGATTTCTTCCAAGAGAGTAACCACAATTTTGTGACGGTTTTAAGGAGATCACACATTGCCGACGAATTCGAGTTGTGCGAGCGCTGCGAAGGCTTTAGCTCGTTTCGCTTCCGTTGCAGTACAACAATACATGATCGGATGTGGGCCGTGGTCCATCGAACGAATATCGTCGATGTTGTCAACGGTCATCGCAAAACGCGTCGCACAGCCGACACTGATTTCTGTCGAATTGACCATCGTTCCCGTGTAGACGGCAATCCGATTTCTCAGTGGCATGTATCTCATCAAAATTGTCTTTTCTCCCGGCGTCATTTGGACGTCCAACGCTGCCGTTTTCGGCAAGTGGTGCGGGAACGGCTTGACACAAAACGGCTGTTCTCCCTTGCCGGGACCATGCAACTCCAATGCGCATGTGCAGTGCGTACCGTAATACCAATTTCGCTCGACGTCAAGTCCCGGATTGTGCATAAATCCAGCCCGTTTGAAGAGATACGCTCCGATCATCAATGACAGGGCAGCACCCCAGTCGTCTTCGCAGGCACAAGGGATCAAAGCGCCGTTATACAGCGAATACGCAATACACGGTCGGCGTTCCCCCAACATCAGACAGCGCATCGTGATCGCATCGGCTCCATAACGTTTGATAATTTCAGACGCCGCTTTTTTTGCACGGAAACCTTCGACAAAGTATTTATCTTCGACGTCAATCACTTCAGTGGCTCTGGCTTTGAATGCCATTGCGTCACGAATCATGGCGTCGTCGGCCTTGATAGACTCGAACAGGGCATCGTATTCCGCCAACGGGGCCGTAACGATTTCGATGCCGAGATTCTTGTCGATGGCCTTTGTCGGTTCCTTGTCTTCGTTGACGCGGAGCAATCGACTCTGTGCCGCCATTTTTTTTGCGTTGGCGGCAACCATCGCGTTTTCAATCGCTTCCCAATTTTTCGGCGAATGGATATACAACACGCCGGACGTGGTCGTCAATTCTTTCGGCGGTTGCCTGTTCACACTGCCAGCTGGATGACAAACGATCATGGTCAACGGCGTCAGTTGTTGCAAGATGTCGAGAACCCGTTGCGAGAATACGGTCTCCCAATTGACGACGAGCAATGTATCCGGCGGCGCGGCTTGAATTTCGGCAACGGTTTCGCCCATTGCAGTTTCAGTGTCGATTTTACCGCGAAGATCAAGATCAATATTGTACGTTTTGGCGAATTCGACGATTTTGTCCGTATATTGTTGGACTTCCTGACGGTTTGCGTTGACGGCGTCCATCGGCGGCAACATAAACAGGACGGCAATTTTCGTTTTCTTTTTGTCGATGGGGGGAATGTTCGCCGTTTCGTCGCCGTTTTGTGCCAGTGCGGTCGTCGCCGTCCAAAATCCGCCGAGAGCGGCAACGGTACCGCTGATTTTCAAAAAGTCGCGGCGGTCAAAACATCCGCCATTGCAAGATTCACGCATGAGAAACAGCAGGGTGAGAAGTGCAGAGTATTTATAACGGAAAGTATAATCGCATCGCAAGCAAAGTCAATAGCACTCTGGAACGCCGGGCGGCGGCTATAACCGTTTGCGATATTCGCTCATCGTTTGGCCTGTTTCTCTGCGAAAAAAGCGGCAGAGGTACGCTTCCGATTCGAATCCGCACGAGGATGCGATTTCATTGATGTTCATTGACTGATCGCCGAGCATCAATTTGATCCGTTCCAATCGCTGCCGGATGATCTCCGAAAGGACGGAGCGATTGAGGTGTTTTTGGAAACGCATTTCCAATGTTCGGCGGGAAACGGCAAGGTGATACGCCGTTTGCTCGACCGTCGGGGGTAGCGTTGCGTTGATGCGGATGAATTTCAACGCATCAATCACGAGTTCGTCTTCTAGCGCGAAATACTCCGTCGAACGACGTGTAACCACCCCGGTCGGCGGAATAACATACTTCATCGGAGACGATGAAAAACGGCTTTTCCCCCGGCGTTTGTTCGCTTGTTGCATCAAGATGTCGAGAATTTCGGCGGCACGATAGCCTCCCGTTTCCGTATCAATGGCGATACTCGACATCGGCGGGTCGCACAGGTTACAGACCAATTGATCGTTATCGACCCCAAGAACGGCGACCTCTTCGGGAACGTCGATATTGTGGTGGTAACACGCTTCAATCACTTGCCGTCCTCTTATGTCCATCGCGGCCATCAGTCCGATCGGTTTTGGTAACGAAAGGAGCCATGCTCCAAGGCGATGCAACTCTTTTCCCCAATTTCTGTGCGATTTCGGTGGCGACGGATAGCAGTAACAAGTAAAACCGGCCTCTTCCAGATGTTTGGCAAACGCTTCCTGTCGCAGCCGCGACCAACTGACATCGTTCACTTCTCCGACAAAAGCGTACCGTTGGAATCCTTGTTGCATCAGGTGTTCGGCTCCCATGATACCGACGCGAACGGTATCGATGCAGACCTCGGAACAGTTTCGGAAGGCTCCCCCGCGCATTTTTTGTTCGTCAAAAAGATCAATGGCGACCGTCGGCAATCCGCTTTTCAGCACGGCTTGTTCCACTTCGGGATACATAATTCGGGCAATGATGCCTGTTCCTCCCCATGCTTTCATATCGGGGAGCCTTTGGAGCAAATCGCCCGGCCAAACGTGAACGGCCCAAGGACCATGTTGACGGACATAGCGATCAATTCCTCGCAAAATGGCTCGTCCGATTTCGCGGGACGTTTCCACAAGAAGTGCAACACGCGGAGCATCGCTCCTGATTTCTCTTCGGACTCTTCCAGACGCTTCTGCCGGAGAACGTTTCACGGGGTCCATGAAGGTTAGGCGATTTTGCGTAAAAAGACAATTATTTTTGCGTAATTGTGCATTGTGTTTGTGCGAGTGTCAAGATAGGCTGTGAAAAAGTTTGGAAGACGGTCTTCCATCATTGTTGCAAATTTAGCAAAAGGAACCACACAATGAAAGTTTTCAGAATCGGACTGTTAATGGGGATGATGTTGTCCGCTTTTCACGTTGCAACAGCGGAACCCACCCTACAGCCGGGGCAATGGTCCGTGGCAAAGGCGAACGAATGGTACGCCGCGCAGTCGTGGATCGTCGGTTGTAATTTTCTGCCGAGTACCGCCGTCAATGACGTCGAAATGTGGCAAAGCCAAACTTTCGATCCGGCAACCATCGACAAGGAACTTGCCATAGCCCATCAATGGGGGCTCAATTCCGTTCGGGTTTTCCTTAACTACGTCGTTTGGGAGGCCGAACCGGAAGTGTTCAAAAAGAACTTCGCAACTTTTCTCGATCTGTGCGAAAAGCACAAAATTACCGTGATGCCGATCCTGTTTGACGACTGCAATTTTTCCGGCAACGTCGCCAGGGTCGGTAAGCAACAGGACCCGGTTCCGGGGGTTCACAACAGCGGCTGGGTGTCGAGTCCGCCGATTGCCATGATGCAGGACAAGTCGACATGGCCGAAACTGAAAGCCTACGTTCAAGACATGGTTAAAACATTTGGCAACGATAAACGGATTATCATTTGGGATCTTCTTAATGAGTCCAGCCATACCGATTTGGTCAAAGCGACGTTCGCATGGGTGCGGGAAATGAAGCCGACGCAGCCGCTGACGACCTGTCTTTGGGCCGACGTGGAACATCACCAATGGCTGATCGACAACTCTGATATTGTTTCTTTTCACGGCTACGGTAATGAAAGAGAATTGAGAAGGACGATTGAACGCTGCGGCGAGTCGGGACGCCCCGTTGTTTGTACCGAATGGTTACACCGTCAAAGCGGCAACACTCCCCGGAGCGTTTTGCCGCTGTTCAAAGAACTCAACGTTGCGGCTTACCATTGGGGACTCGTCGAAGGCCGAACACAGACTTACTTTCATTGGGGCAGTAAAGAGGGTTCTCCAAAGCCGAAAATCTGGCAGCACGATTTAATTCGGGCCGACGGAACTCCTTATAGGATGGCTGATTATCACTTTTTCCGACATATCATTCTTGGTGAAGAGGACTTGTCACCGGATTCGGAAATGCCAATTGTCCTGCTTCCGACTTCCGAAGAAAAACCACTTACCTGGAAGTACACGGAAAGCCAAGCCGCTGAAAACTGGTACGCTGTCGACTTCTCCGATGCCGACTGGAAGACCGGAACCGCACCGTTCGGAAACGACGATCCCGGTATCGCCCGCCACCCAAAGACCAAGTGGACGAGCGATAACCTGTGGTTGCGAACGTCATTCGAATTGACGGAAGAGCAACTTAAAAAATCGGGAGACCTCTTTTGGTCGGTTCATTATGACGAGGACGCTGTCATTTATGTCAATGGCAAACTCGCCGCAAAACTGCCGAACTACAATGCGTTTTATTGGAAAGTCGAAATGAAGGAAGAAGTGGAAAAACTGCTCCGACCGGGAAAAAATGTCATCGCCGTTTCCGTTCAAAACAAGTTCGGCGGACAGTATTTCGATGTCGGCATTATCAAGATAGCACAGTAAGCGTGGAGGTTTGATCGAACCGGTCGAGTAGGCGGGCTTGCTCACCCGCCTGCACGACGGTGAGAGCGATTTTCGCAAAAAGACAATTATTTTTGCGCAATTGTGCATTGTTTTTCTCGAACGTCCAACGTAGATTTGTATGGTATGAGTGCAATCCGTCCAACCAAGTCAATCCTCATGAAATTTCCAATAGCATTACTGTCGACGGGACTGTTGGTACTGTCCAACGTGTTCGCGGCGGAATCCGCTCTGCAACCGGGCCAATGGCCTGTGGAAAAAGCGAACCAATGGTACGCCGCACAACCTTGGATCGTCGGTTGTAACTTTTTGCCGAACACCGCCGTCAACGACGTGGAAATGTGGCAGAGCGAATCGTTCGATCCGGAAACCATCGACAAGGAACTGGCCCTGGCACGTCAATGGGGCTTCAATTCCGTTCGTGTTTTTCTCAACTACGTCGTTTGGGAGGCCGAACCGGAGGCGTTGAAGAAAAACTTCGTCACTTTTCTCGATATTGCGGAAAAGCACGGAATTTCCGTGATGCCGATCTTGTTTGACGACTGCAATTTTTCCGGTAACGTCGCCAAGGTCGGCAAGCAAAAGGATCCGGTTCCGGGGGTTCACAACAGCGGCTGGGTTTCCAGCCCTCCGTTGGCAATGTGGAAGGACTCCGACTCCTTGGAAAAACTCAAGGCGTATGTGCTCGATATGGTAAAAACTTTCGGCAACGACAAGCGGATCGTCATCTGGGATTTGTACAACGAGCCGCAGGGCGAAGGCGAAATTCCCCGGATAGAATGGACCTTCCAATGGGCCCGTGAAGGGAGGCCGTCCCAACCGCTGACCATCGGTTTGTGGGACAACTTTAACAGCGAAAAGAGTCAATTGCTTCTCGACATTTCCGATATTGTGTCCTTTCACGGCTACGATGGAATTGCGAACATGGAAGTGAAAATCAAACGCTGTGCCGAGCCGGGACGGCCCATTGCCTGCACCGAATGGTTGCTCCGTCAAGGAGGCAATACGCCGCAGAGTATTTTACCTCTGTTCAAAAAACATAAGGTCGCGGCCTACAATTGGGGACTGGTCGAAGGCCGAACGCAGACGTACTTCCACTGGGGAAGCAAGAAAGATGCACCGAAACCGATCGTTTGGCAACACGACCTGATTCGCGCCGATGGAACTCCCTATCGGCCGGTGGAGTACCGTTATTTTCGATACATGATTCTCGGCGACGAGGACTTCCTGTTGCCGGGTCAGTGGCCTGCGGAAAAAGCGAACGAGTGGTACGCCAAGCAACCTTGGATCGTCGGCTGTAACTTTTTGCCGAGCACCGCCATCAATACCATAGAAATGTGGCAAAGCGAATCGTTCGATCCGATGACCATTGACAAGGAATTTGCCCTGGCACGTCAATGGGGCCTTAATTCCGTTCGCGTTTTCATTCACTACGTCGTTTGGGAAGCGGAACCGGATGCATTGAAAAAGAACTTCGCCGCGTTTCTCGATATTGCGGAAAAGCACGGGATATCCGTCATGCCGGTTCTCTTTGATGACTGCGACTTTTCCGGCGGTACGGTGATTCCCAAAGTCGGAAAGCAACCCGACATGATTCCCGGTGCTTACGCCCATGCCTGGGTGGCAAGCCCACACCCCGCCGCGTGGAACAACCCCGACGCCTTGGAAAAACTCAAGACTTATGTGCAGGATATGGTCAAAACCTTCGGCAACGACAAGCGGATCATCCTTTGGGACCTCTACAACGAGCCTGGCAACCGTGGACGCGATCAGGATAAAAATCTTTTCGCACAGATTCAATCGACATTTGCCTGGGCGAGGGAAATGAAACCGACGCAACCGCTCACCTCAGGGCTTTGGGATGATTTTAACAGCGAAAAGAGCCAATTACTTCTCGACATTTCCGACATTGTGTCCTTTCACGGCTACGATGGCAGAATAGCGAATATGGAGGCGAAAATCAAGCGATGTGCCGAGGCGGGACGACCGATTGCCTGCACCGAATGGATGAGTCGTCAGACCGGGAGCACTCCTCGGAGTATCCTTCCATTGTTGAAAGAACACAAGGTCGCGGCCTACCATTGGGGGCTTGTCGAAGGCCGAACGCAAACCTTCCTGCACTGGGGAAGCAAGGAAGGCACGCCGAAGCCGACCGTTTGGCAGCACGATCTGATCCAAGCCGACGGCATTCCGTACAAGAAATCGGAGTATCACTATTTTCGGCACCTGATTCTTGGCGAAGAAGACCTGTCGGAAAGCGTGTTGCTTCCGACTTCCAAAGACAAACCGTTGGCGTGGAAGTTCACGGAAAACAAACCCGCCGACAATTGGTTCGAAACCGACTTCATCGACGCGGACTGGCAAACCGGCAACGCTCCCTTCGGGACCGAAGAACCTCCTTACGGTCGGCATCCCGCAACGAAATGGACCAGCGGCAATCTTTGGCTCCGAACGACGTTCGTATTGACGGAAGAGCAACTCGAAAGACCGGGAGACGTCCTCTTTCGGGTACATTTTGACGAGGACGCCATCGTTTTCGTCAACGGAAAAATCGCTGCCGAACTGCCGGGTTACAACGCCGACTACGCGGAATTCGAAATGACTGCGGAAGCGGCGGCGACACTCCGACCGGGAAAAAATGTCATTGCCGTTTCCGTTCGAAACACGGGCGGTGGACAGTATTTCGATATCGGTATTGTTAACATGGCCCCGTAGCCGTTTCCAAACTCAGACCTTTTTACAGGAGAACCAATGATGAAAAACGCAAATGTTAAACTAAGGGGCGGTGCCTCCCGTAGTTTGCAAGGATTCACCCTTGTGGAACTTTTGGTTGTCATCGCCATTATCGGCGTTTTGATCGCCTTGCTTCTTCCCGCCGTCCAAGCCGCCCGAGAAGCGGGACGCCGTATGTCCTGTGCCAACAATCTCCGACAGGTTGGAATCGCCCTCCACAACTATCACGACAACTGCCGGTCCTTCCCGATGGGCGTGATCGAGTCGGATGCCACTACTAGTCCTTCGGGTATGCGAAAGACGTGGACATTTGTGATCTATCCGTTTATGGAACAGGAAGCCCTCTACTTGTCGTTCGAGCCTGCGACCGCCACTTCCCGCGTTTACGATGACCGGGCGGATTGGACGCGACCCGGTGCCGCCCCGATTACGACCTATCAGTGTCCGAGCGATCCCTTGGATGCGAAGACCCCTTACTTGCCGGGGTATTTTCAGGCTCGAGGAAATTACGCCGGTTTCGTCGCTCCCCACGCCTATTGGAACATCCAGGAATTTTTTCGGAAGTCGCAGTGGGCTCCGCGCCATCGGAAACATTTTTTTTCCTACATTGCCGGAACGACATTTGCGGATATCACCGACGGCACCAGTAACACCATGGCCGTTAGTGAAACAATTAAGGGAAGCGGTTTGGAGAACGACTACCGGGGCTGTATCCTTTGGGACAATGCACCGGGCTCTGCCCTGATGAGTTACGAAGCGCCCAATTCAAGATCGCCGGACCTGATGTGGAACACCCTCTACAGGCAAGAGATGAATATTCCCAAGGGACCGATTGATGCCACCGGAGCCAATGCGTTGGGGGAACAACGCGCGTTTGCACGGAGTTATCATCCCAGCGGCGTCAACGTTTGCCTTGCCGACGCTTCCGTTAAGTTCATCAATAATTCCGTCAACCTCCAAATTTGGCGAGGAGCCGCAACAATCGATAACGCCGGTTGCCCGGAGTACGACCCGGACATTTCCACCGTGGCGGAACATCCGACACCGGCGGAGCCGACGGCGATCGATCTCTAACAATACCGGGAGAAACGACCCATGAATACAAAAATGTTGTGTTGGAGTGTTTTCGTCGGAGGGGCGCTTTGTCTCAGCGGATGTGGTCCGGGCTATTCGGCGACGAATCTGACGGGAAAAGTCAGTGTCGACGGACAAGCGGTTACGGAAGGATCGATTACGTTTATTCCGACCGAATCGGGCTGCGGTTCCGGCGTCCGTGTATTTTTACGACCGGACGGCACCTATTCCGCGAAAGATGTTCCTCTGGGAACGGTTCGTGTAACGGTTATCGCGACGAAAAAAACCGGTAACAAAACGAAAGGCATATTCGGCGAGGAGGTCGACGAAGTCGCTTCCGTCATTCCGGCCAGTAAATCGCAAGGCATCAACGTAGCCGTTGTCCAAGGACAGACCGTTTGCAACTTTGAATGGGAATCCGACAAGGAACCTTTTCACGGTCCCGGTTCACGCTAACTCGTCAATAGGATCATGCCCGTCAAAAAATTTTGTATTGCCGTTTCACTTTTCCTGTCGGTCTTCGCATCACCGGGTGAAGCGGCTCAGCCTCTCCAGGAAAGTCGATGGGGAGATTGGACGCTCTACACCTTGTCCGGTGATCTGATTTCCCTGGAGGTCGTTCCGTGCATCGGCGGTCGCATTTTGCAGTACAAACTCGGCGATCACGAATTCTTTTACGTGAATCCGGACGAGATCGGCAAGATGCCGCCACCGGCGACGCTCGGGAAACTCGGAACTTGGGGCAACCAAGGCGGCGCAAAACTTTGGCCCGCTCCGCAAGGTTGGGCCGGTCCGGAACAATGGCCGGGACCGCCCGATCCGATTCTCGACGGCGGCGTTTATACCG
>Ga0099364_10015332_pt1 | contig 10109 bp, 3 predicted proteins | sample TergutTh196P3_FD_73070 | JGI IMG/M metagenome (GOLD analysis project Ga0099364, IMG submission 73070) | Microcerotermes parvus P3 segment gut microbial communities from Pointe-Noire, Republic of the Congo - Th196 P3 | ecosystem: Host-associated > Arthropoda: Insects > Digestive system > Gut ...
CTATTAAGTCGTGAACTTGTAAGTTTGCAATCGAGAAAGTGGAGTTTCATGAGTTTGTGTGGCGGGCTGGCGGTTCTTTGCGGTAGAGCAGACACAGACCCCCTGCCCCCTACCACGCGCCCCCCAAGTTTCTGCTCGTTAACTAAAACATTAGGAGGAAATCACCATGCTTTTCAGCAACATCACAATCATTGACGAGAATTTCAACGTCCGCCCGAATATGTACGTCGGAATTCGGGGCAAGACAATTGCGTTTATCGGCGACAGCAAGCCTTACGAGGACTTCGGCGAGGTCTGCAAAGGCGAGGGCAGGCTGCTGATGAGCGGGTTCTACAACTGCCACGCCCATACCCCGATGACGCTTTTGCGGGGGTACGGCGAGAACATGAATCTGCAAGATTGGCTCCACAAGCGGATTTTCCCGTTTGAAGACAAGATGGACGGTAATGCAATCTATTGGGGGACACTGCTCGGGATTGCAGAGTCGATTCGGTTCGGGATAATTTCCACGACCGATATGTACGCCTTCTGTGACGAGATGGCGCGGGCCTTCATTGAAACAGGCGCGAAAGCCAATATCGGCAGGGCGATTTTGAGCTTTGACGATACGGATTTGCGCGATACCGAAAGATTCCGCGAGTGTGAAAAACTGTTCAAGGACTTCCACAACACAGCCGACGGCCGCGTTAAAATCGACATGTCGTTGCACGCCGAGTATACCTCGAATCCTAAGACCGTTCGGCAACTTGCCGAGTATACCCGCGAAATCGGCGCGAACATGCAGGTTCATGTCAGCGAGACTAAATTCGAGCATGACGAGTGCAAAAGGCGGCAGGGCAAATCCCCCGCGGCCTATCTTGCGGCGAACGACTTGTTTGACCCGCCGACGACTGCCGCCCATTGTGTCTGGCTTGAAGATGAGGACGTTGCGATTTTCAGGGACAAAGGCGTGACGGTGGCGTCTTGCCCGGTCAGTAACCTGAAACTTGCGAGCGGGACTTGCAACGTCCCGAAACTCAAAGCCGCCGGGGTAAATGTCGCAATCGGCACCGACGGCGCGGCGAGTAACAACAGCTTGAATTTTATCGAGGAGATGAAATTTTTCTCACTTTTGCACAAGGGGATTTTCGCAGAACCTGCGGCTTCACCGCCGCGTGATACGCTCTACGCCGCGACACGAGCGGGCGCGATTGCACAAGGCAGGGGAGCGGATTGCGGCTTGCTCAAAGAGGGGTTCGCGGCGGATTTAATCATGCTGGACATCACAAAACCCAACATGAACCCCGCTCACGACTTGGTGAATAACGTCGTCTACTCGGCGTGCGGCGGCGACATAATCCTCACAATGGCAGACGGCAACGTGCTTTACGAGGACGGCGAGTATAAAACCCTCGACGTCGAGAAGGTCGTGTCGGAGGCGGCGAGGATTACGCAAAAAATTGTAGAAGATTTACAATAACGGCGCAATTGCAAAAATGTAGGGGCGCGCATTGCGCGTCCGCAAACCCGCACAACCGCAATTTTTTCCACGGACGCGCAATGCGCGTCCCTACAGAAACGGCGGTTGTGCGTAATTTGGCGTAGGGACGCGATATATCGCGCCCGCAAATCCGCACAACCGCCATTTTTTCCACGGACGCCATGTATGGCGTCCCTACAGAAACGGCAACGGCCGTGCGGATTTGCGGGCGGGCAATGCCCGCCCCTACAGAAGCGGCGGCAGTCGTGCGGATTTGCGGACGCGCAATGCGCGCCCCTACAGAAACGGCGACGGTCGTGCGGATTTGCGGACGCGCCGTGGAAACTCGCCCCTACAATAACGGCGCGAACACCTTCAACAACGAACAAACCAACCGCTTCCCAAAAGGCGTTTCCTCGATTTGCCGCCATGTCACCCTGCGCGACTTCGCCAAGACTTCCTCAAAGGATTTCTTGGCTTGAATAACCGCTTTTGAGCCGTAAAGCCAGACGCCGTTCTCGAAGTGTAAATAAAAACTGCGATAGTCGAAATTGGCAGTCCCGACTATCGCTTTTTCGTCGTCGGAAACTATGGTTTTGTTGTGGATAAAGCCGGGTATAAACTCATAAATTTCAATCCCGGCGGCGATTAAGTCCTTGTAATTTGATTGGGTCATGTAATAGATTAATTTCTTGTCGGGGATGCCGGGGGTGATGATTTTTATGTCGATTCCACTTTTGGCGGCGCGGATTAGCGCGGCGGAGGTCGCTTGGTCGAGTATTAGATAAGGAGCGCAAATATAAACGTACTTTGTGGCGTTTGCAATGATATTAATATATGCACTTTCGCAGATTAGCTCTTGCATCAGCGGCTCGTCCGAGAACGGCACGACATAGCCGTCATGGTTGGCCTTGAAGTTGGCGCGGTACTCGCCGTAGCGCGGGTTTTCGCCCGTCGTGAAGGTCCACATCTGCAAAAACATGATGGTCATGCGGTTGACCGCGTCGCCGCGGAGCATTACCGCGCTGTCCTGCCAAAAGCCGAGGCGATTGTCCCTGCCAATGTACTCATCAGCTATATTAATCCCGCCTGTGAACGCGACTTTTCCGTCTATAATGCAGATTTTCCTGTGGTCGCGATAATTCAGGAAACGGTCTAACGAGGGCTTGTACGGGTTGAAAACTGCGGCTTTGAAGCCCGATTTACGTAGCTCCTGTGCAAAATCGGGCGGGACATTGCTCATTGCCGAGCCCATATCGTCGTACAGCACGCGGATTTCAACCCCGTGGCTCTGCCGCTCGACCAAGACCGCCTTGAGCGACTCCCACATGTAGCCTTCTTTGATGATAAAGTATTCGATGAAGATGAAGTTTTTGGCTTTCTTTAATTCGACCAACAATTTTTCAAAAAACAGGTTGCCGGGCGAGAAATATTCGCTCTCGGTGAACTCGTATATGTCGGACTTCGAGCTTTCTATTATATAGTAGGCCTCCTTGGCGGTGTGGGGGTATTTCGAGGAAAAGCGGGCGATTAACTCATCGTTGACGGTGAAAAAATCACTCGCGCTGTTGTATGCCCCGGAGAGTTTTTCGGTGTTTTTTTTGTTAAGGTGAGTGCGCCCGAACATGATGTAAAACAACGCGCCGATAACCGGAAAGGCAAGCACGGGCACTAACCACGCGACTTTGAACATCGGGTTGTGGTTGCGGTTGATAATCCCCAAGACGATGATGACATTCGCAAGCAGGAAAAGCCCGAATATCGGCAGGAACAGCTGTGACAAAAACACCATGATTATAGTAATCAGCGCGATTTCAACGAACATCAGCGCACTGACGACGAATGCTCTGCTTGTTAGCAGATTAAATATTTTTCCCACTCGGCTCACCTCCCGTTACTATTATAATCAGACGATTGCGAAACACACGGACGCGCAATGCGCGCCCCTACATGTGGCGAGATGGTTTTATGTTTCATCTACATATTGTAGGGCGGAGGGGGGAGTAGGGGTCTATGTCTGCGCCGTCGCTTTGAACTGCGTGCATTGCACTACACGCACACACAAACCTTTCAAGACCCACTTCCTCGACAGCGAGTTTTCCCCTTGGCGACTTATGGGTTCGCTATATATTAAAAATCTATCTTCATAAAAGGTTCTTCTATCTACAAAGTCTTTGGGACGAGAAAGTTAAGTTTGAGCAAGTGTAAAAGCGGGTCGTGCGGGTTCAAGGCGACGGCGCAGACATAGACCCCTACTCCCCCCTCTGCCCCATTCGCAAAAATTTTGCTGTATGTAGTGAGTTTCGCAATCATCTACTATTATAATACCACGCCCGCACGACCGTGTCAATTCAAAAGGCCTGCAAATTAATGCAAGCCTAAAAATATTTAGCCGCGAACAAGCCAAATTATATCAAAAAACCCGAATAATTGACAAGAAGTCCGTCATAAATTAATAATGTGATAATATTTTAAGGACGGTTTTTCTCATGTTTTTGGTTTTACTCGAGGCGGCGTTGCAGAACCTGATGTTTCTCGCATTGCACCTTGAAAATGGCGGGACTTTTCCGCGGCAGTTGTCTAAAAAAGAAGAAGCGGAGTGCATCGAAAAGATTGAGCAGGGGGACGAGTGCGCGAGAAACAAGCTGATTGTGCATAATCTGCGGTTGGTGGCGTTCATAGTGCGGAAGAATTACGCCGACTCAAAAGACCAAGACGACCTAATTTCAATCGGCACAATCGGGCTGATTAAGGCGGCGGAGACCTTCAAGCAGAGCAAGAAAATCAGCTTCAGCACCTATGCGAGTAAGTGTATTGATAATCAGATTAAGATGCACTTTCGTAAGGTAAAAAAGCAGTTGACGGAGGTGTTTATGAATGAACCCATCGACACCGACAAAGACGGCAATCAAATTACAATTGCCGACATTTTCAGCGACCCGACAAACATTGTTGACGAGGTAGACCTGCTGATTAACTTCAAAAAGTTGTACGAGTACATAAACGATAGCCTGAGTGAGCGCGAAAAAGTCATAATCAGCAAGCGATACGGGCTGAATATGGGGACTAAGCAGGGCGTCAAAGCCATGACCCAGCGCGAGGTCGCGGCGGAGCTGAATATATCGCGGAGCTATGTTTCGCGGATTGAAAAGCGGGCGTTGTTGATTTTGAGGGATAGGTTTGAGGGGAGGAGGGTGTAAGAACCCGCCCCGACTTTTACAGTCGGGGCGGTAAATTATATCACGTTCTTAATTTTTCCTTCGCCGCGAATACCCCCACAACCCCGCAAAAACCCCCACCATCACAACCGCAACCCCCGCAAACCCCCTAACATCACCCAACCCCGTAGGCGGGACGACGACGTGCCGTTCGCACGGGTTGTCGCGCGGGCAGGAGCGCGGTAACACGCGCTCGCAAACTCTGCAAAATGTGCAGTCATCGGGGTCTAAGTCGTGGCAGTCGGGGTTGGCGCTGTGGACTATGTCGCAATCCGGCAAAGCCGCTTCTAATGCGGTAATTTGCGCGTATGTGAGCGGGTTGTTGAACAAACCCAACAGCTCCAAACTCGTCAAACTTGTAAGCGGCGAAACGTCGCTTATGTTGTTGTTGTCCAAATATAAGTCAGTTAAATTAGTCAAACTTGACAACGCCGAAACGTCGCTGATGTTGTTGTCGTTCAAATATAATTTAGTTAAATTAGTCAAACTTGTAAGCGGCGAAACATCGCTGATATTGTTGTAGTCCAAGTCTAAGTCAATTAAATTCGTCAAACCCGACAACGCCGAAACATCGCTGATGTTGTTGTCGGTCAAATATAATTCAGTTAAATTAGTCAAACTTGTAAGCGGCGAAACATCGCTGATGTTGTTGTTGCCGGTCAAATTCAAAATTGCCAAATTCGTCAAACTTGACAACGGCGAAATATCGCTGATGTTATTGAAGTTCAAAAGCAAAGACTGCAAATTCGTCAAACTTGTAAGCGGCGAAATATCGCTGATATTGTTGTTATCCAAATACAACCATCTCAAATCCGTTAACCCCGCCAACACCGAAATATCGCTGATGTCGTTACCATACAAATCCAATTCAATTAAATCCGTCATGTGTATGAGCGGCTCTATGTCCTCGTTCGTGAGTTCCATGAAGGACAAATCAAGGTGGCTCGCCCCTGTATAGTAGTGCACGCCTTTGATAATCACACATTCATCTATGCGTTCGCCGCAACCGCTGCAAAATTCATATTCTGCATTGGTATAAATCACACAGTCGGGCAAAACCTTCTGCAAAGCATCCACCTGCTGGCCTGTAATCGGGTTGTCGCGTAGGGCCAACCACGATAATTGTGTCAGCGAATACAACGGCGTGAGGTCGCTGATGTCGTTGTTATCCAAATTCAATTCTTCCAAACCCGTCAAACTTGCCAACACCGAAATATCACTTATATTATTACTTTCCAAAACCAACACCGTTAAATTCGTCATGTGTACAAGCGGCTCTATATCCGCGTTTGTCAACTCCATTTCGTCTAAAAACAGCACTGTCCAACTCCGCGCAATCTTCACGTCCTTGATAGTAATGCAATCGCACAAAGTCAGGTGCTTTTCGCAAAGTTCACAGCCCGCGACTGCGTTGTGCCTTATGGTGCAACTCGGCAATTCCGCTTGCAGTTCGTCTATTTGCGCTAATGTGAGGGGGTTGTCGTACAAACCCAAGTTTGTCAATTTCGTCAAACTTGACAACATCGAAATATCGCTGATGTTGGTGTTGCTCAAAGCCAATAAAGTCAAATTAGTTAAGTTCCCTAACACCGAAAAGTCGCCGATGTTGTTGTTGTCCAAATTCAGCTCTCTCAACCCCGTCAGCCCCGCCAATGCCGAAATATCGCTGATGTTGTTATTGAGCAAATACAAATATTCCAAATTCGTTAAACTTGACAACACCGAAATGTCGCTGATGTTGTTGTTCGACAAATTCAACTCCATCAAGTTCGTCATGTGTACAAGCGGCTCTATATTCGAGTTCGTCAGTCCCATGGTGGGTAAATTGAGTACTGTCGCGGTCAGCGGATATTTCACATTCTTGATAGTAATGCAGTCGCAGAAATTCTCGTGCCTGCCGCAAGCTTCACAGCCCTCGACTGCATCGTGCAGTATGATGCAACTCGGTAAAGCCGTTTCTAATGCGTCTATTTGCGCTAATGTGAGGGGGTTGCCGTCCAAATACAAGCCCAGCAAATCCGTCAAACTTGACAACGTCGAAACGTCGCTGATGTTGTTGCGGCTCAAAGCCAATGATTTCAAGTTCACCAAACTTGACAACACCGAAATGTCGCTGATGTTGTTGTTGTTCAACGCCAAATCGCTCAACTCTGTCAACCCCGCCAATGCCGAAATATCGCTGATGTTGTTACGTTCCAAATATAACTCGCCTAAATTTGTCAAGTTCGTAAGTGGCGAAATATCGCTTATGTTGTTGTCGTACAAATCCAAAACTTCCAAACTATCCAAACTTGACAACACCGAAATGTCGCTAATGTCGTTGTTCATCAAATACAACTTCGTCAAATTCGTCATGTATTGAAGCGGCTCTATATCCGCATCCGTAAGTCCCATATAGGATAAATCGAGCGTCGTCAAACACCGCGGGTACTTCACGCTCTTAATTTCTATGACACCGCATGCCGCCTCGGGCCTGCCGCACTCAAGGCACTTAACGCACTCGCAGGCGGCTGTTGCCGCAAAGCAGACTACACAGCAGTCAATGTTCACGCCAAATTCAGCAGTCGCAAACTCCACGGGTATGCGCCCGCCCGCGAGTGTCCCCGCGACTTCAAGGGTAATTTCCTCGTTGTACACCCCTGCAAACACAACCTTGTTGTCGGCAAATTCATGCAAAGCCGTTTCGGGGTTCACCGTTACGCTCGTAATTTCAAGACCGCTCGCGAATGTCGCGGTAATCGGTGAGCCGCTGTGTGGCAAGTCGGGATTGTAGGTATAATCGCCGTCCGCTGTGGTAAGCGCGGGGGCGGCGTCTAACTTGAAAAGTCTTTGGGGTGGGAAACTGCTGTGGAATTTCGCCGCGTTGTCGCCTGTATAATAGCATGTTTGCGCCCCCGAATCAGGAACGGCAATGGCCGAATCATCAAGAACGCCGCCCGCCACATAAACAACCGAATCATCATATGCGTCGATATATCCCGTAACAGAGCCGTCCAAAACAACAAGAGCAGAATCGTCATATAACATTATCGCCAAATGTGAACTTTTTATCGTGCCGCCGTCTATCACGAGTTTGACGGTGTCGTAAGCATAAACGGCCGATATGTTTGATAAAACCGCGTTATTGTCAAGTATCATGCTCCCTGCGCCTGATACGTCGATTAAAATGCCGCTGAAATACCCCGAATATTCCGCGTCCCACACGAGGGTTTTGTCGGCCGGGATTTCTATTTTGAGCGGGCCGTATGCGGTTGTGTATCTGCCTGTAACTGTGACGGTGTCGGATTCGGCGAGTGCGTTGTTGATTGCGTCTCTGATACTATCCACTATCGGGTCTTGCACCGGCGTGTCGTTTACGTAGAAGACTTCAGGCTCCCACTTCGCCCAAAGTTCCTTATTGCCGTAGTCGGCCGCTGTGATTTCGGTCACGGGCGCGCCGCCCAAGTCGGCATTGTCGAACCAGCCACCGAAAGTATACCCGGGCTTTGTCGGGGTCGGGAGGGTGTCTAATCCCGCGCCGAATGTGTAACTGCCTGTGGTGTCGCCTGTGCCGCCGTCAAGGTTGTAGGTTATGTTGTAGCTTGCCTCGGTGAACCGCGCTTGCAAGGTGCGGTTTTCGATTACCATGAACGAGTAGACCGCGTTCGCACTGTCGATTCTCACGTTGTTCTCATACCACCCCTCGAATTTATAGCCGTTGTCGGGGGTTGCGGTGAGGGTTAAATTCCAACCTCGGGGGTATGAGCCGCCGCCTGTGACACTGCCGTTTGCGCCCGCTGTTGCGGTTATGGTGTAGTAAATCGAGTTGAGGTTCAAGCCGAACGCGGTGTTGTTTGTAAAGGTGACGGGGATTTTGCCGCTTCCGAGAGTACCGGTTATTGCAATGCTTTGCACCGTCGTGTCGTAAGTCCCTGCAAAAGTGACAATATTACCGCTGAATGTATGCAGTGCCGTCGGCGGGTTCACGGTTACTGCGGTAAGCTCCAAGCCGGGCGCAAATGCGGCGTTGACTACGCCCTCATAGAGTGCGCCTGTGTATTGAAATGCGCCGTTCTCAATGGTACGCATTAGATAGGTGTCGAGTTGGAAAAGGTTTGTGGCATTGGTGAACCCACTGCCGAATTTCCCCGCGTTGTCGCCCATGTAATAGCCGCGAATTGAATTATCGTAAGCTTGAATCTTGCCGCTGTCAATAGTGCCGCCTGTTACGTAAACCGAGGCGTATCCTGCCGCAAAAACCACCCGCCCTGTAGGCTCGGTGTTTGTGATAGTGCCGCCGTGAACGGCAAGCGCGGCATAGGCCGTTACCCACACAGTGGCTTGACCGGCGGGGTCCGCAAGAGTATTCGTCAAAGTCCCGCTGTTTATAGTTGCGGTTGCGTTGGTTGAAAGGTAAAGTGCGTAACCGCCCAAAGCGGTTAGGTTTGCGCCGTTTATGGTGGCTTTTGCATTGCCTGTAACTTGAAACAGGGGTCCTGTGGCGTAGTTGTTGGTTAGTTCGGCGTTTTCACCAAGCACAATTTCCCCTTCGCCCCGCGCTCTGATTGTAACACCATTGGTACTACCCGAATACTCCGCATCCCAAAGCACCTTTTTGCCTTCGGGAATATCTATGGTAAGCATGGAGGTTGCCGAGGTGAATCTGCCTGTAACGGTTACTTCGGTGACATCGTCGTCGTTCAACTGCTCACTTATTGCGGACTGAATCCGCGCGACGGTGGGGGCTTCGACCTCTGCGCCGTTGACGTAGATTAAAGCTGATACGAGTTTTATGTATCTGAATTCCTGTGAATTTGCGAATGTCGCGGTGTCGTTGCTGAAAGTTTGGCGTGTCGGAGTGCCGCCCGGGTCGGTGTTGGCTGTGTTTGTCCAATAGTCATATGTGCCGTTGACGGTGACTGTGCCGTTCGAGCCCCCCGCCCCTCTGCCGATTGCTCTTGCGATGCCGGTACTACTATTTGTACTTGCGGTGACATTGCCGCCGTTTATGGTAACAGTGCCTCCCGCCCCGCGGCGTCCACCGCCGATACCTGCACCGAAATCACCGCCTATAGCCGTGACTGTGCCGCTGTTTATGGTAATCGTACCGCCGTCACCAAGATAACCGCCGCCGATACCTGCACCGCCATTACCGCCTTCACCGCCATAACCGCCTTGGGCGGTTAGACTGCCCGTGCCGTTTATGGTGAGTTCTGTTCCGTCGGGGGCTTCTATACCTGCTCTACTATCACGCGCATTATCCGCCGAAAAGGTGTTTTCTCCCACAAGGGTGAGTGTAAGATTCGCACCGTTGTTCAAGAGCAACGGCGACGACGTAGACCCGCCCGACAACTTTATAGTCGCGTCATCAAGCGTAATAGCCGCCGTTGCATTTGCGGCAACGGCAAGCCGCCGCCAGCTGCCCTCGCTTGTTCCCGTGACGGTCACGTTCG
>Ga0099364_10015333_pt1 | contig 10109 bp, 7 predicted proteins | sample TergutTh196P3_FD_73070 | JGI IMG/M metagenome (GOLD analysis project Ga0099364, IMG submission 73070) | Microcerotermes parvus P3 segment gut microbial communities from Pointe-Noire, Republic of the Congo - Th196 P3 | ecosystem: Host-associated > Arthropoda: Insects > Digestive system > Gut ...
TTTTTTATTGATGCCGCAGAAATGGGTTATGATGTGATTCTCAGTTGTAATTGGCAGATTGCTCCGCACATGAATGCTGTGGCGGAAATGTTTCCGAATCAAAAGTTCATCAATTTTGACATTGAAACTTCCCCAGGGCTACCAAATGTATATACCATGTTTTATGCAACTAATGAGATCGGTTACCTCTGCGGAGTTGTAGCTGCCGCAGTGGCAGGATCCAATATGCCCCTGGTTAATTCACAGCCCCTTATTGGCTTTATTGGCGGTATGGATATTCCGGGAATTAATGATTTTATGGTCGGTTATGTTGCCGGTGCACGGGCGGTTAATCCAAACATCAGGATAGCTATATCCTATGTGGGCGGTTTCCAGGATGTAGCAACGGCAAAGGAAATTGCATTGAACCAATACAGGGCCGGAGTCAATGTAATCTTTGCCGCTGCTGGCAATGCTGGCAATGGAGTTATTGACGCAGCCCATGAATTAAATCGTTATGTTATCGGCGTAGATTCTGATCAAGCCCTCCTCTTTGCAAGAACAAATAGGGCCATTGCTGAAAGAATCATCACTTCTGGTATTAAGACTATCGATCAAACTATACTGTCCTCTGTTCGGGCTGCCAGAGACGGTGTCTTGAATTGGGGGGAGCATAAAAAATATACTTTCCAAGATGACGGCGTAGGAATTGCCAGAAACGAATTTTTTAATGCCGTACTCCCCAGGGAAATTCAAGCTATCATAAGTACTCATGAGGAGATCCTCAGGAGCGGCAGAGTAGAGGTTCCTACAGCTTTTACCATGGACAGTGGGGCTATCAGTGCTTTTAGGGAAGCGGTGAGGCCCTAGGACAGAGGTACACAATGGCATACAATTCTTCCGCACTTCTGGAATTAAGAGACGTTACCAAAATATATGACAACGGCGTAGTGGCGAATAAAAATATTTCTGTTGATTTCAGGCGGGGTGAGATTCATGCCATCGTGGGAGAGAATGGCGCGGGTAAAACCACTTTGATGAATATTCTTTTTGGCCTTGTCCATACTACAACAGGTTCTATCTTTCATGAGGGACAGCCCATCATCATTTCATCTCCTATTCACGCAGCGAGCATTGGCATCGGGATGGTACACCAGCATTTTATGCTGGTTCCATCCTTCACTGCATTTGAAAACATTACTCTGGGTAATGAAAAGACCCAGCTTGGTTTTTTGTCGGAAAAGGAAAGCCGCCGCCGAGCAGAGGAGCTGGGCAGGCAATACCAATTTTCCGTTTCTTTGGATACCCCGGTGAATCAGCTGGGGGTAGGTGTAAAGCAAAAGGTCGAGATTCTCAAGCTGCTTTACAAGGGGGCTACTATTTTGATCCTTGACGAACCTACAGCAGTGTTAACTCCCCAGGAAACGGATCAGTTATTTGTACAGCTCCAACGTTTCAAGGAGATGGGCCATACCATTTTGTTTATTTCCCATAAGCTCAACGAAGTGAAACAGATCAGCGATCGGATATCGATTATCAGGCAGGGATCTTGCCTGGGGACATATCCGGCCGATTCTGTCAGCGTGGAAGATGTGTCGGAGATGATGATTGGCCGCCGGGTGGATTATGATTACCGGGATATCAAGCAGAAGCCTGAACACTCCCGTCCTTGTTTGGAGGTTAAAGGTCTAGGTTACCGTGAGGAAATTGAAAAATTAAAAAATGTTTCATTTACTGTTAATTCTTCCGAGATCCTGGGAGTGGTTGGTGTGGAAGGTAACGGCCAAGTGGAACTGGTAGAGGTTCTGTTCGGTTATAAAAAAGCTCAGCAGGGTAGGGTAACGGTCAATGGTTTATCTATTTTGGACGAGTCCATCAGGTACATACGTTCCCAGGCAAAGGTGGCCTATATTCCCGAAGATAGGATGCGTCAGGGAGTGGCGTCCCGGGGAACAGTGGCTGAGAACCTTATCTCCAGCTACTTTGATCGTCCTTGTTTGAATAAGAGGCTGTGGATGAACAAAAAAAATATTCTGGAAACGAGCAGGCAGCTAATAGATCAATTTAATGTTAACTGCAAAAGTCACGCCTCTTTAGTCTCTTCCCTGTCCGGGGGGAATATCCAGAAAGTGGTAATAGCTCGTGAATCCAATACAGAACCTGACCTGCTAATTGCCGAACAGCCCACCAGGGGAGTCGATGTGGGTTCGGCAAATGCAGTCCATAAATTACTCATCGGTCTACGGAATTCCGGTAAGGCGATCCTGCTTTTCAGTGCGGATCTTGGAGAGGCTCTAGCAATCAGCGACCGCCTTATGGTGATGTTTAACGGGGAATTAGTTGCTGTTTTCGATAATCCCGGAGAGCTTACAGAATCGGAACTAGGTTTATATATGCTTGGCATAAAGAGGGATTTGCCATGAATTATCCAATTTTTCAGAAGCTGCCGCATATTTCTACAGAGACAAAAAATGCAATAATCCAGATAATAGCGGCGGCGTGTATTGCCTTGTGTATTTCCTTCTTTGTATTGACCCTTACTTATTCAGAACCGGTAGGGGCGTTCATTATAATGCTGACTGCCCCGGTCAGCAGCCTCCGGCATTTTGGCAATATTCTAGAACTTATGGTTCCCTTGGGCTTTACTGGTATTGGCACTGCGTTGTTGTTTAGGGGAGGATTGTTTAATTTGGGAAGCGAGGGGATTTTTTACATTTCTGCTTTGGTGGCGGCAGTTCTAGCTACTCTTCCTTTGGGGGGAATTTTTCTTCATCCCATATTGGTGATCCTGGGAGCTTCTCTTTCGGGGGGGCTTTTGGCCTGTATATCAGGTTTCTTCAAGGCAAAATATAATGCCAGTGAACTGGTTACATCGTTAATGCTTAACACCATCTTTTTTGGCATTGGTTTTTATATATTAAAGACAGTGCTTAGGGATATGTCTTTTATCGGTATTGCCTCACACTTGTTTCTGGATACGGCTAGGCTTCCTGTATTGATCCCCCGAACCCGTGTGACCATAGATATTATTCTTTTGTGTGTAGTTACCTTCCTAATCTGGTTCATAATGACCCGGACAAAATTGGGCTATATGATAAAAATGACCGGCCTTAACAAGGATTTTGCAGTTTATTCTGGTATGAGTATTTTTACCATGGTAATAACAGTTCATTTTTTATCAGGTTTTCTTGCCGGGATGGGAGCGTCATTGCATCTTTTGAGTCTTTTCAGGCGTTTTTCCTGGTCTTCGCTGCCTGGATTTGGCTTTGACGGCGCCTTGGTAGCCATGCTTGGCAAAAGCAGCCCCCTTGGAGCTTTTGCTGCCGCTTTTATTTTGAGCTATTTACGGACAGGGGCGGATATTATGTCTCGCAGGACGAATGTAGCAGTAGAAATGGTGTCTATAGTAGAAATGGTTCTTGTCTTGATGATTACAGCCGATTTCTTGTTAAAGTACTTGAATAAACGGAACGCATTGAAGAGTGGGGGCTTACTTAAATGAGTGATATTTGGTCTTTATTTATATCTCCTTTCTTTGGATTTGCTATTTTCCGGGTAACCACGCCAATACTGTTCGCCGCTATGGGGAATGTTATATCCGGCCGGGCTGGGGTACCCAATATCGCTATGGAAGGCACGATGCTCATGTCTGCTCTGGCAGGGGTATTGATATCAGCCTATTCCCAAAGCGCATTGCTTGGGCTTCTGGGGGCACTGATGGTGGGGATTCTGTTCAGCGCCTTAATGGCATACTTAAATCTATATTTGGGAACCAGCATTATAATGGGAGGTATAGCCCTTAACCTGTTTGCCAGTAAATTTACCGTATACCTTTTGTTTCTTGCCTCAGGACAAAAGGGGAATTCAGCAGCTTTGCCTAGCCAGCGGCTTCCCATGGTGGATATACCGGGACTTGACCGGATACCGGTACTGGGAGAAATTCTTTCGGGTCAGAACATATTGGTTTATTGCAGTTGGATAGCAGTTGTAGCCACCTTCATCCTTCTAGCCAAAACCCGTTTGGGCAAGCATATTAAAGCAGTGGGAGAAAATCCTACGGCTGCTGCTTCGGTGGCCATCAATGTCCGGCGTATTAAGTTCATTGCCCTTTGCTTGAGTGGCCTTTTAGCAGGCTTCGGTGGAGCCTATATGTCCATGGGTTACCTGGCAATGTTTACCCGTGACATGATAGCCGGCAGGGGCTGGATTGCCATTGCCGCCAGCGCCATGGGGCAATCCAGGGTTATCCCTACAGTGCTGACTTCTTTTCTTTTTGGTATTTTTAACGCTATCGGCAATGTTCTTCAATTACGAAATATTCCTTCAGAGCTTATTACAATCCTGCCGTCCGTAGCGGTGTTCATTGGAATAATCGTGTATTCTATCTCTCTTACCCGTAATAAGAAGGTTCTTGCAAATTAGCGCACCTGTTAGGGGGTTTCTCCCAGCCAGGTTGAGAGGTAACGTTTTTTTCGCTCCTCTTTATCTTCGTAGCGAACTTGTAATTCCTCCTTGCCCAGGAGATCTACTATAGCGCCGGCCAGGACCTTGGCAGTATTCTCGTAAACATGGACAGAATCTATTATTCGGAAGTCGGTACTGTGTACCCGTCCCGCGATCCCTGAAAAACCGAATTGAACCGTAGGTATTATAGCGCTGAGATCGCCTATATCTCCTGAAGCGCCGGATACAATATTCCTGGCAATCTGTGTCTCATTGCACTGCTCCTCAATATTTTTACTGATGACAGCGTTTAGCCCGGGGTTTTGTCGAAAAGGCAAATAACCTGGGGACGTAATAATCCGGCACTCCACTTCCAGGGCCTGGGCGCAGGATTGAAACAATCTGTCCAACCGTTGGGAATTTTCTCTGAGAGAATCCTCGTCTTGGGCGCGCAGATAGGTTTCCATTACAGCCCAGGCGCAGATAGTATTAACCGATTCCCCACCGCCATCAGAAATGATAGGGTATAGTTTGATATGGGCCTCTGGAGGAAATGTGTCCTTAAGCATCTGAATTGCGGTGAGGGAAAGAGATGCGGCATGAAAGGCATTTCGGCCTAAATGGGGTGCGGCGCCGGCATGGGCGTTCCGTCCGCTAAACTCAATCCGCTTGTGGAGAAAACCCGCAAGAGAGGAACCGGTGTCAAAACGCAGATCCGGCCGGTTTGGGTCGGGATTCATTACATGACAGGATAATACAGCATCAATATCATCAAAAAAGCTATCGGCTATAAGCTGCTGCTTACCTGAAAATGCCCTGATGATGCCCTGGGCTTTTAGCTTGCGGCGTTCCTCAATTTCAATGAATTCTTCGGCGGGGCAAAAAATAAAAGAAACCTTTCCAGGAAGAAATTCAATAATCCGGCTTTCCTGAAAAGCCCGGATCAAATTCAATAGGATAGTGGTTTGAATACTATGGCCGCACGAATGGAATGGGATGGATTCTCTCCCCTGTTGAACCAAGAGGGCATCAATATCGGCAATTACCGCCGCATGGTAACCTGGGTTTCCGCTGCTAAGGACGCAATGCACCCCGTGCCGGGCAAGATGCTTCTGGTGAGAAAGTCCCCATGTCTCAAGGCAGGCGCAGATTTCTTTTTCCGTACGCTCTTCATTAAAACCTGTTTCGGCAATAGAAAAAAAATGCTTACCCAGGGCTTCGGCTTCGTTCCGGAATTTCTCCAGGTTATGCCACAATCGATCTTTAACGGTAGAGATGTCATTATCATTCATTAATTAAGTATACACTATCTGGTCTTGAAGAATCGATAAGGAAGACGATAATATATTGTATAGAGCATGACATATTGAGGAATTTTTTGGAAAGGCACGGAACGGAGGTTGTGAGTATGCTGTTCGCTGAATGGGATATTGAAGATGCAAAACAAGTATGGCTTGAAGAAGCCCGGGAAGAGGAACGGGAAGATATAGCCAGAAAGTTACATGAGATGGGTAATCGGCTGAAAAGATAAGTGCGGCAACCGGTCTTAACATGGAAACCATAAAAGAGATAAGAGGTAAGAGCAGGGAGCAGTGATTTGAAAAGCCGCTAATGGATAGTTAGTATTCTTTCGTGGTAATAGTATCGTATATAGTACTATATACAGTATCATGGAGTCGAAAGTGAAACCCGAATACATTGAAAAAATCTATGCCGGCTGGCTGGCAAAAATAATCGGAATCCGCTTGGGCGCCCCTATTGAAGGTTGGACTTACGAAAAAATTAAAAACATCTACGGTGAAATTCATGATTATCCGGTTGATTACCGGGATTTTGCCGCAGATGATGACAGTAACGGCCCAATTTTCTTTCTCCGCGCATTGGAAGACAGTAAAGAAGGTAAAAATCTCAGCGCCCAAGCTGTAGGGGATGCGCTTCTCAATTATGCCCCCTTTGAACATGGCTTTTTTTGGTGGGGCGGTTACGGTATTTCCACGGAACATACTGCATATTTAAATTTGCGGAACGGCATAAAAGCGCCCTTAAGCGGCAGCGTCGAACTTAATGGCGCAACTGTGGCAGAACAAATCGGCGGTCAGATTTTTATTGATACTTGGGGGCTGGTATGTCCCGGCAATCCTGATCTGGCAGCGAGATTGGCTGAAAAAGCAGCAAGTGTAAGCCATGGCGGGAATGGGATATATGGCGGTGTTTTCATTGCCGCCTGCATTGCTTACGCATTTGAAGAAAATAATATTAAAAAAATAATCGAAAAAGGCCTCTCTTATATTCCCAATGACTGTGAGTATAGCCGTGTAGTCCGCGCTGTTATGGCCTATTTTGAGAAGAATCCTGAAAATTGGCGTGATTGCTATCAGTATATTTTTGAGAATTTTGGTTACGATCGTTATCCTGGAAATTGTCATATTATTCCTAATATTGCGGTGATGATATTGTCCATGCTTTACGGCGAAGGAGATTTTTCCAATACCATAAACATTTGCAATATGTGCGGCTGGGATACGGATTGCAACGTGGCAAATGTGGCAGCCATTATGGGGGTTATTTTAGGCCTTGAAGGCATTGATTATCAAAAATGGCGCCGGCCCATCAATGATTTTCTGGCCTGTTCAAGTGTTATTGGCTCCTTGAACGCCATGGACATTCCCTATGGCGCCAGTTATATCGCAAAGCTTGCCTGGGATTTGGCTGAGGAGGAAGTCCCGGGTAACTGGAAAAATATTATTTCTAACCGGATTGACAGCTGCCATTTTGAATACCCCGGTTCTACCCATGCCATACGTGTAAGGACTTTAAACCCGGATACTGTAATGCCTTTGGTAAAGACCACTGTCGAATTGCAGAACACTGATGAGACTGCTTTTAGCGGCAGCCGCAGCCTTAAAGTGCATGTCAAACCCCTCTTTGCAGGCGAGCGGGCCTTCGTATATAAAAAAACAAATTACACTAATAAGGATTTTCACGATAGCCGCTATGATCCAAGTTTTTCCCCCCTTGTTTATCCAGGACAAACCATACATGGAAGCGTATTTTTACCGGAATACGGCAGTGATTGTATGGTCAGGCTTTATGCACGTAATGCGGATACGGGAGAGATTATCGAAGGGGAAAAACAAACCCTAAAAAAAGAGGAATGGAAGGAATTATCTTTTAAAATCCCAAGCCTGGAAGCAGGGATAATTGACGAAGCGGGTTTTGTTTTTGATATGTTGGGCCTTCAACGAACGCCCGCAGATCTTAGCTGTATGATTGACGATTTTTATTTTAGCGGCAAGGCGGATTATACAATTGATTTTTCAAGGCTCCAAGAAGAGGTCTGGACAGGCCTGCACCGGGAAATAACACAGTTTACCAGGCTCAAGGGATTATGGTACCTAAAAGAGGACAAAGCGCATCTTTCCTGCAGTGACTTTGGCGAAGTCTACACTGGGCATCATGACTGGGCAAATTACCGTGCTGTTTTCACTATACAGCCCCTTACTGGACAGGAGCATTTTGTCAATGTCCGTGTTCAGGGCGCCATCCGTTCTTATGCTGCAGGTTTTACAGCAGGTAAATTGGGCCTCTATAAAAATGAAAACGCTTATCGGAAACTTACTGAGACTGACTTTGCATGGGAATTGGGTAAATCTTATGTCCTTACCGTGACGGTTGAGGGGCCTGATATTAAGGCTGAGGTTGATAACAAGGAACTCTTCTTTAGCGATACCGATTCTCCATACCTAAAAGGATGTATCGGGATGTCGGTTAAAAACGGCAGCCATTGCGCGTATCGAATGATTAAGTTACAGGGCTTATAATTGAGATGGGTATACCGGCTGAACAGATAAGTACCGCAACCGGTCTTAACATGGAAACCATAAAAGAGATAAGAGGCAAGGGCAGGGATCAGGGCGCGCACGTTGCAAAAATAACGACTATGGTATAAAATGGCTTTTACAAACGAGGAGGAAACATGATCTGCGCAGCATATAAAGAATTGTGCATACCAGAGGCTATAAAAAGCCCAAATTGGGATAAAGCCCTGGAATGGCTGAAAAGCGATTCATGGAAAAATATTCCCTTGGGAAAAACAGAAATTGACGGGCCCAATGTTTTTGTTTTACATTCATCAAATACTACTAAATTGATAAAAGAAAGCCGTTACGAGAGCCACCGTGTATATGCGGATATTCAATTGGCCATTAAGGGAGCAGAGATAATTCAGGTCTGCTTTCGGGAAGGCTTAAAGATCCTGGAGCCCTATTCGGAGGAAAATGACATTGATTTCCTCCAAGGGGAGCCGGAGTTCGTCCACAGTGTTGTTCTTGCTTATCCTTTAGCCGCAGTTCTATTTCCCTGGGACATCCATATGCCTGGAATAGCCTTGGATAACAAACCCGCTGAAGTTGAAAAAATAGTCCTAAAGGTGGCTTTGTAGGGCAACATGAAGATAAAATAAGACGATGAGGCTTATTTATGAATTATGATGTCGCGATTATCGGTTCAGGGACAGCCGGTATCTTTGCCGCCTATGAGCTTGTACTTCTGAATCCGACGCTTTCGGTTGTTGTTATTGAGCAGGGAGTTTCCATTGAGAAACGGCTTTGTCCGATTCTGGCAAAAAAGACCAAAGGCTGTATGGGGTGTAAGCCCTGCAAGATCATGTGCGGTTTTGGCGGTGCGGGGGCTTTTTCGGACGGTAAATTCAACTTTACCACAAAGTTCGGCGGCTGGTTGACCAGATATTTTCCCGCCGAAGAAGTGGTGAAACTCATTCATTATGTGGATTCCATAAACTTAAATTTCGGCGCAACCACGGAGGTTTATCCAAGCAGCCAGGATTTGGCGCAGGCCCTGGAGCGGCGCGCCCTGGAATTCGACCTTCACCTGTTGCACGATCAGGTAAAGCATCTGGGCACTGAAAATAATTTGCAAATTCTCAAAAAAATTCATGACTATCTATGCAGCAAGGTAGAATTCCGCTTTGAAACCCAGGTACAGAGCTTTGACAGGACAGATGGGGGCTACCGTTTGTTTCTCTCTACTAAATCAGGGTCTGTAGACCTGGATTGCCGTTACCTGATTGCCGGGCCGGGACGTTCAGGGGCCGAGTGGTTTTCGGACCAGTGCGGGCGTTTGGGGCTTATATTGACCAACAATGAAGTTGACATCGGCGTGCGGGTGGAACTGCCTGCGGCGGTAATGGAACATATTACCAGCGTCATGTATGAAGCCAAGCTTCTTTACCTCACCAAGCAGTACCGGGACATAGTGCGAACTTTTTGTATGAATCCTTACGGTTATGTGGTTCCCGAGAACGTGGACGGACTTATTACGGTGAACGGTCATAGCTACACCGATCCTGCCCTACAAAGCAATAACACGAATTTCGCCCTCCTGGTGAGCAATCGCTTTACCCAGCCCTTCAATGAGCCTTACCGTTATGGTAAACATATTGCGGCCCTTTCGAATATGCTGGGCGGGGGCGTATTGGTTCAGCGTTTTGGAGATCTCGTCAAGGGTATACGGACAAACGAAAGCCGCCTGTTAAACAGCTTTGTAACGCCCAGCCTTGCGGCCATGCCGGGAGATCTCAGCCTGGCTCTGCCCAAACGTCATATGGATAACATCATAGAAATGATCTACGCTCTGGACAAGCTCGCCCCAGGCGCTGCCAACTATGA
>Ga0099364_10015334_pt1 | contig 10109 bp, 11 predicted proteins | sample TergutTh196P3_FD_73070 | JGI IMG/M metagenome (GOLD analysis project Ga0099364, IMG submission 73070) | Microcerotermes parvus P3 segment gut microbial communities from Pointe-Noire, Republic of the Congo - Th196 P3 | ecosystem: Host-associated > Arthropoda: Insects > Digestive system > Gut ...
AATTTTTACATTCTCAAGTATAATTTTACGTTTTAATTGATCCATCTCCACAGCTTCAATATATTCTGCTCCCCTTGATGATGCTTCAAGGGCAATAATCGCGGAACCGGAGAATAAGTCAAGAAAAGAAAGGCCAGAAAGGTCGCCTAAAATGCCAAAAAGAGATTCTCGCATTTTATCCATGGCGGGTCTGATTATGCCGGGAGGAACCTTAACCTGTCTCCCTTTAAGAACTCCACCGGTAATTCTCATGGAAAATCAGAGGTCTTTTAAGAGCTCATTGAGTTCACCTATACTTAATACAGGTTCTTTTTGATTGTCAGCATCGATTTTTTCAAGAGTTTCCAGTGTTTCACGTCTTTCAAGGCTGTTTTTTCTGAATAAAAGCAGTTTTTCCCGTATAGATGGGTTATGAGAAGCAGAAATATTACCCTGTCCATTGATAATTTCTGATAAAACCTGTGAAAATTGCCATTCCAGCTCTGCCAGATGATTTAACAGTTCTTCCCTGTTGATTAAACGCTCATTTTCATGCAGTTTTTTATACATTATTTCCAGAATTTGATGGGTAAATTCAATATCATTCAGGATTTTTCCCAGAAATAATTCAATATCTGTATCCAGTATAAAAGTATCACGGATAAGTTTTATTCTGCCCAATACCAAAAAAATATTATCTTTAATAAGATTATCATGTTTTTTTAACATATCATTATTAATATCGACCTACTTGCCATTGTTGTTTAGATTTTATATTATTAAGACACTCTTTGCCTGTCGTAGGACAGGCCATATTGTCCGTAAGGAGGAACTATGCGTCAGTACGAACTGACAGTCATCTTCCCTTTGGAAGAAGACCAGCACAAACAGGGCCGGGAACAGCTTTTGACTGATCTTGGCAATAATGGTGTAGAGATCATAAAAACCGATGAAATGGGTGATAAAGATCTTGCGTATGAATTAAAAAAAAGGCGACGGGGTAAATATGTACTTTTTACCATAAAAGTATCCCCGGACAAAATCACGGTTCTTGACAGAATTTTCAAGCTAAACTCCAATCTTCTCAAGTTTCTGTTTGTTAAACTGGAGGATTAAAATCAATGGCTGATATTAATTATGTTGTGCTGGTTGGACGTTTGACACGTGATGCTGAATTAAAATACACAACATCTGGCCAGGCAATAAGCAAGTTTTCCATTGCAGTAAACCGGCGCCGCAAGGTGGGGGATAAATGGGAAGATGAAGTAAACTACTTTGATATTGTTGTTTGGGGACGCCAGGGAGAAGCTTTAAGCAATTACCTTGTCAAAGGCAAGCAGGTAGGCATTGAAGGAGAACTCAAACAGGATCGTTGGACCCAGGATGGTCAGAACAGATCAAAAGTTGAAGTTATTGCAAGTAACATACAGCTCTTTGGAAATAATCCGGGAAGCAGTGCAGGGAACGGACAAAGCGCCGGCCGCAGTGAAAATGGAGTTTCCAGAGGCATAGCGTCAACAGATGGGTCATCAACACCCACTGATGACCAGCCATCTTATGACCAGCCGTCTGATGACGATGGTTTTGCAGATGATATTCCGTTTTAATAAAACTTACAGAGGTTAATTATGTCAGATGAAAAATATTCAGAACCAATGGAACGCTATTCCCGCAAGGACAGGGATAAGGATTCCATGCCAATGGATTTGGGGATTGATGGCCGTGACGGCGAAATGGGAAGAGGTAAAGGCAAAGTTTTTTTCAAGAAAAAGGTTTGCAAGTTTTGTATCCAGAAACTTAAAATAGATTATAAGGATGCAGACACTCTGCGCAGGTTTATAACTGAAAGGGGTAAGATACTGCCAAGACGGATTACAGGTACCTGTGCCAAACACCAGAGGGCATTGGCACTTACGATTAAAAGAGCCCGTATATTGGCTCTTCTTCCGTTTGTCGCTGAGTAATAAAAAAATTTTAGTCTAACTTAGCAATATGGTCAAAGCAAAAATATCCGGTAACATTGCCATTATTCCTGCAATAACAGGCGCAGTAATAAGTATATTCTTTATCCGTACAGGCATTGCAGCTCTTTTTTTCCTTTTACCATTGGGGTTTATTGGTTACGGCTGGGGGCCAAAAACATTATGGTCTTCCATGTTAATTGCAATCAGCGGGAACTGCCTTTTAACTTTACTTTTGGGACTTTCCCTGCAAATACCCGGAGCTGATATGGCCATGGAAATACTTTTTTATCTAACCATGGCATTGGTCTTTGCATGGATCATACTTCCCATAGATGAAACATCATTATCTTTTTCCGGTGCTTTTCGTCTTGCCATTGGCTCCCTTGTCTGTAATCTGGTGTTTATATGGATGTTTACCAGAGCATATAATAATCCAGAGTTACAGGAATTGCTTGTAAGCCAGGTACAGTTTATTGCCTCCATATACAGTCAGGGCGGCGTTGATTCAGCACCTTTATTTGAAATTGACAGACTTATGAATCTATTGTGGAATTTTATTATAAGAGGCGGTGCGCTTTTTAGCTCACTTGTTGTGCTTTTTGCAAACCGGCAGATTAGCATATTCCTTATAAGATTGTTTGGCGGACCGCGCAGAGACAGGGTTTTTTCTAAGTTTCATGTGCATCCGCACATAATATGGCTGCTTTTCTTTTCTGTGTTTTTGATGGTGTTAAGTAATATTTTTAACTGGACCATATGTAGCATTATATTATCCAATGTAATGACTCTTTGTATTTTAATGTATATGGCACAGGGTATTGGTATTATCCAGTTTTTAATTTTAAAACCTGGTTTTCCGGCGTTTCTACGCTTTCTGCTTCCGGTACTTTTTTTATTTTTGCTTTTTAGCCCGGTTATAAATTTACTATTGCTTGGAAGCATAATTATTCTTGGACTAATGGAACATTGGGTCAAGATTAGGTTGAGGATATATAAAGGAGTTTGAGATGAAAGTTATTTTAAACAAGGATCTTGCTCCCCTAGGTGAAGAAGGGGATGTAAAGGATGTCGCAGCTGGTTATGCAAGAAATTTTCTGTTTCCCAGGAATATTGCAGTTCCCTTTAATGCACAGACAAAAAAACTATTTGAAGGCCGCAAGGCAGAAATTGAAAAACGCAAGCAGGAAAAACGAAATGATGCTGCTGGATTAAAGGAAAAAATAGAAAGCATAAACCTTGAAATTACCATGCCTGCCGGTGCAAATGGAAAATTGTACGGTTCTGTCACAAGTCAGTCCATTGCTGATGAATTTGCAAAACATGGGCATCAGATTGAACGAAAACGTATAGAAATCAGCGGTGCTTCCATTAAGAATACAGGCAAGTACAAGGTTATTGTAAAGTTATACGAAAGCGCTTTTGCAGAAGTAAACCTTACTGTTATTGGACAGGAAATAAAAACTGAATCAAAAGCAAAAGCACCTGCAAGGCCTCCAAGAAGACGCAGGGATTCAGATGCTGATACTTCCAGGGAATCTGTTGAATCAAAGGAATCTAAAACCTCAGACGAAGCTTTAGATACAAATGAATCCAGTACCGGGGAGTAATACCTTTTAAAATGGCAAATGCTGTAAACAGGATTCCTCCCAATAACGACGAAGCTGAAAAAGCTGTATTGGGATCAATGCTTATAGATGACGCAGCGATTTCTGTAGTTATACAGAAGATAAGAGCTGATGATTTTTATTCCACAGCAAATAAAATAATATTCGAAGCCATTATAAACCTTGATACAGGAGGGATAAGAGCAGACCTCTTGACCCTTAAGGGAGAGCTTGAAAAAACAGGCAAGCTTGACCAGGCCGGCGGTATAGACTATATTGCGGGTCTTACAAATCTTGTGCCTTCAAGCGCCAATGTTGATTATTATGCCCAGATTGTTCAGGATTGCTCTTTAAGACGCGGTATTATCCAGGCAGCGGGTTTTGCAGGAAACCGCGCTTATGATGAGACTTCAGTACCCAGGCAAATTCTTGAAGAGATACAGCAGCGCCTTTTTATATTAAGCGATACAAGAAGACTCTTTCAGTATTCAAAAGCAGCAGAATCCATAAAAAGTACTTTTGAACACCTCTCTGTTATTTTTAGTAAAGGCCAGTATACAGGTATAGCTTCCGGGTTTGAAGCACTTGATTCTCTTACATCCGGTTTTCAGAAAAAAGAATTTACTGTAATAGGAGCAAGGCCAAGTATGGGTAAAACTTCATTGGCTCTTAATATGGCTGCGCATATGGCTTTAGAACAAAAAATTCCTGTAGCTTTTTTCTCCCTTGAAATGTCCATTAGTACACTTCTTTTAAGGATTATATCTTCAGAAGCGAAGATCGATTCACATAAGTTCCGCACAGGATTTCTTAATAAAAATGACTTTGCAAATATGTTCCAGGTAGCAGACAGAATTACTGACGCTCCGCTTTATTTTGTTGATATGCCAGGTATAACCATTCTTGATATACACTCAATGGCAAGGATGTTAAGAACACAGCAAAAGGTAGAAGCTATATTTATAGATTATATTGCCTTGATAGCTTCAGAAAACCCAAGGCAGCCAAGATATGAATTTATTTCTGATGTATCACGTTCATTAAAAGCACTTGCAAGGGAACTTGATATCCCTGTAATAGCTCTTTCCCAGCTTAGCCGTGATATGGAAAAACAGCAAAGAACTCCCAACCTGGCTGATATACGCGAGTCCGGCTCTATAGAACAGGATGCGGACATGGTAATATTTATTGACAAGGACAGGGAAGCCCAGAAAACAGATGATAATGAGGAAAAAGATAAAACCATAGGCCTAAAAGTAAAACTTAATGTAGCTAAAAACCGTAATGGTCCTACAGGAATTGTTGATCTGACTTTTTTAAAGCCTTTTACAAAGTTTGTACCTTATATACCGGAAAGACCCTTATAAATATTAAAATATGTATGTATAATATAATATACTAAAGATGGAGGAACAAATGGCTTTCATTGACCAATATGATTTTGAATTATTAAAAAATGAAGCAGAAAAACTGGTAATAGATGAATTGGGAACCCAGCTGGAATCCTTTAAAGATGATCCTGTTTGTACCTGTAATGACTGTGTTTTGGACATGGCAGCTATGGCTTTAAATATGGTTAAGCCCATATACAGGGTTTCGCTGTTGGGGAGTTTATATGCTGCCCGTGCCATGGACGAAAAGGATTATGCCAAGCATATAAGGGAATCTGTTTTTAAAGCCATTGAACGGGTAAGAAAGAATCCCAGCCATGATCTTGTGACAGAAACAGAACAAGAGTAGGTCTAAGCTTTTAGGGACGTAAAATACTTCCGCTTATGATTAATGGTCTTGAAGCTGTGCTGCGAATGCTTTCCAGTATCCAGTTGTTTTCATAAAAGCGTAACATTGCAAGTGTGTTTCCGGTTTGTGGATCATGCCAGACTATATTCCCGTCACTATCAACAGAAATAAAAAAAGCTCCTGCATTAAGCAGTATTACAGGAAGCCCCGGACTTCTTTGAAGATTGTTAATTGAGGCATTGCTGCCAGAGCTGGCTTGGTTAAGGCGGAAAAGACCTGCGTTTCCGTTTTCTGTTACTGTAAGAAAAACACCTTGATTTTCTGCCATGGTCAGATTGCTGTTATCTGCATCAAATTCCATAACAAGCCTTGATCTGCCCGGGTTTGATATATCAATGGCAAAAAACGCAGTTCTAAAACTTGCTCCTCTTCTGCTTATACCTGCTCCAAAAAAGCCTGAGCTTCCGCGAATAACTTTTATGCCTAAATCTGTTTGAAGGGGCAGGGGAACAGTCTCTCCTGTTATAATATTAAATATTAAAAAAGAACTGTTCCGGTTAGCTGCACTGCGTCCTATAAGGATATTTCTTTCATCAATAAAAACTGCATCCTGGGCACCTGAAACAGTTGTACTATAAATAATCTCCCCTGATTCATTGTTTATTATATATATATTACCTATAGAATTTAAAAAAAGCAGAAAATTATTATACAAAGAGACAGCTCTCAAGGGAAAACGCATGTTTAACTGTTCTATATGGCTTTGCTGATTATGTGTTAAACTTATATAAAGTGGCGGAGAATCTGTACTTTCTGAATGCCATAAAACAAAACCTCTGTCTCCTGCGCTTATGGAATTGTAATTTCCTTTTTCCAAAGCTCTTATTGCAGTCCCGGAAGCAAGCTGCCTAAAGTCAAGGGGTATTATAAAAAGAAAATCTTCTGTAAAAAAAGCAAGCTGATCTGATCCTGCAGCAGCTGCAATAACTGATGGCTGTGTACCAAATTCCATATGATGTACACTGTTATTAGTGCCATATATTATAACACTGCCATCCTGTGTTCCCAAAGCTGTAGCGTTATCTGTAATTATTGCTCCTGTACTTATGGGAGCTATATTATCTGGTATATTGAGCCTGCTTATTGTTCTAAGCCGGCCAGGACTTTCGATAATATAATGAATAATAAAAGCAGTGTTATTTGATAAAGACTGTGGTACAAGACATACAAATTCAAGGCCTTGCGGATCATCTGTAAACAATATACCGTTTCTTATTCCAGATTCCCTTATTATAACATTTCCATTTACAGCATCAAGAACTACTAATCCATTGGAATCAAAGCCTAAAAGAAAACGGTTGTTACCCAAAAGCAGGGGAGAACTTATATTTAAAGGAACATTAACTGTTCTTACTTCTTCACTTGTTTCAAGATCACGGTAGCTGAGAATACCTGAGTTTAAATAAACAAGCATAGATCTCTCTGAAGGGCCTGTTGCCGCAAAGCTTGCGCTTCCTGTAAGTATGGGAGAGCCTAAAGATAAACCTGTATCACTGTCAAACCATTCAACCCTGTTTCTTCCTGTAACAATTAGATAAGAACCTGCTGCAGAATAAAAAACCTGATCCCCTGTTGATGTAAAGTTATGTGTAAAAAGGTTTTGTTTTTTTTCATAATCCCAGACAGATATTCTTGAAAGGCCTGCATTATTTACTTCCAAAAATGCAAGTTCAGTCTTGCCGGGTCTTTTTGCCATTCCCCTTATTGGATTAAAACTAATTTGAAATCTTTCGATTACACAGTTATCATGTATGTCCCATACAAGGAGAAAGCCGTCTTCTCCTGCACTTAAAATTCTGTTGTTATCATCTAGGATCAGAACATTTAAAACTCCTGCGTGCTGGGCAGGATGCATAAATGGAATATTATCTGTCTGGGCAGCTGAATTATAAATTACACAAAATACAAAAAAGAAACATAAAGGGATTTTGGAAAACCCAAGTCCCTTCATTTTAATGCCTCGTGACGCATGGTGTTTTTTACAGATGTATATGTTCTTGTTACCAAAGCCTTAAAAAGATCTGTATTGGGATTATTATTGTACTCATCCCTGTATTTCTCGTAAAGAGAAAAAGGTACTTTCATCAATGCAACTTCATCCTCTTTTATGCCATGTATGTGAAACTCAAGCGAACTTTTATCTTTTTTAGAAAAACCATTATACCATATATCTATTTCTGAATCAGGATAATTTTCTTCTGCTTTTAGATGAAGAAAATATTTTATAGCTTCCATGGCAATAGGCTCAAGATTATCTTTGTAAATCAAAAGTCTGTCAGCAAGTTCCGGGTATCCAATAATGGTTTCTATTTTTAGTTCTGTAACAGGTAAGTTTTTATCTGCATTTTTTTTATGTCTGTAAAATTCACCGCGGTTAAGTTCTTTGTAAACTTCAAATACTAAACTTTTTGATGGCCAGCATATTTTTATGTCAAACTCCGGTTTATGTTTTTTACCGCACCTTGGGCAGTCGAAGTTTAAAAAACTTCCATCAAGTATTTGATCTAAAAACATTGGCTCTTTATCAAGGTCAATTTCTTCCGGAATCTCTGCGGAAATAGCAAAATCGCAAAAGCAGTTTATTATCTGTAACAAAACCAGCTCCTTATTTTAATATTAATGCCAATCAATTTATCTTTTGGCTATAAACAAAATATCAGAAAAAACAGCAAAGATCATCAGAGTAAATATCAATATAATTCCAACGGTCTGGAATGCATTGACAAACTTTGGGTTCATTGGTTTTTTTCGTACAGCTTCTATTACATAAAGTATTATCATTCCGCCGTCAAGTATGGGCAGGGGCAGAAGATTCATTATACAAAGGGCAATGGATATAAGGGCAAGGAAGTTAGCCATATAACTTAAGCCCAGCCCAAGGCTTTGTCCAAAACCGCTTGCAGCAGCATCACCAATCATATAAGTGATCCTTATGGGTCCTGATACAGCCTGTGTAAGGTCAATGCCCCTAAAAAGCAGGGAAAGGCTTCTTACTGTTGTAAAAGTCCTGTTCCAGGTATCCTGGGTTCCCCTTGCAAGTGCCATAAAGGGATTGAGCGGCGGATGAACAAGCCTTGTGTATTGCCAGACAATACCCAAATCCGCTGCTCCGTTTTCGTTATACGAGAGAGCAAGGCGGCTTTGCATTATATTATTGTTTCGTTCAAATTGTATATCAAGAAATTCAGGTGTTTGTTCCATAATAGGAATAAGAGCAACTGTATATGGAAAATCAACATCATTTATGCTTAGTATCCTGTCACCAGCCTCAAGTCCGGCTCTTTTTGCTGCTCCTTCTTCGCTAACAGCTCCTATAACAGGTTCTGTCCAGTTAAGTACACCTATACGGCCTGCACCCGTACTCCTGTCAAGAGCCGGTGTTATTTCAAGATCAAGTAATTGACCTTGACGTTCAATTTTAAGGGGAAGCAAAACTTCTGCATTTATGGCAATTATTTCCTGTAGCTCCTGGAAATTATTTGTTCTGCGGCCGCGGACTTCAATAATACGGTCTCCGGTTTTTAACCCAGAAATATCAGCAGGATTTTCACCTTCAGAAATTTCAGAATAAAGAACAATACGGTTTTCAAGTGTATAGGTTTCAAAGCCAATGCCCCAGATAAATGATAAAACCAGAATGGCAAATACTATATTGGCAAAAGGACCTGCAAAATGAACAATAATCCTGCGTAAGGGGCTTGCTGCAAAAAAACTTCCCTTCTCGGGCTGAGGTTCAGAATTGATATTGTCCATAGAGTTTTTTTGAAACCTGGGCATATCTTCCTGATCCTTCATTTTACAGTATCCGCCTATTGGAAACATACCAAGCCTGTATTCAACAGCACCGATCTTTTTCTTTAAAAATGGTTTTCCCCAGCCAATGGAAAAAGCTTCTACTTCAATACCGCAAAAGCGTGCAGCAATAAAATGTCCCAGTTCATGAACAAAGACCACTATACCAAGTCCAAAAAGACCCAGCGCCATTCTTATTATGGTTGTTATCATATTTTGCTCCCGGCTTGCTTTGCCATTTCCCTGGCTTTTATATCAGTTTCAAGTATTTCCTTCAAATCAGGCTCCCTTTTATTATTATGCCATTCATTATTATTTAAAACATACCCGACAATGCGAGGTATTTCAAGAAAGGAAATTTTTCCTTCAAGAAAATCATTAACAGCTATTTCATTGGCTGCATTATAAATAACCGGATGAAGAAGACTTGATTCCAGAGCCTTGTATGCAAGCATTAACATGGGAAAACGACTTGTATCAGGTTTTATAAAATCAAGGCTTAGTCCTTCAAAATTAAGTTGTGAACAAGACTGCGGTTTAATGTCAGGCCAATAAAGGGCATTGTGAATTGGATTACACATGTCAGGTTTTGACATTTGAGCATAAAGATTCCCGTCTTTTAAGCGTACCATTGAATGTATAATGCTTTGCGGGTGAATTATTACATGTATTTTTTCAGCTGGAAACCCAAAAAAATTTGAAGCTTCTATTACTTCAAGCCCCTTGTTAGCCAGGGTAGCGGAATCTATTGTAATTTTTTGTCCCATATTCCAGGTAGGATGGCTAAGAGCATCATTGGCAATAACATTGGTAAGTTGCTCTTTATTATAATCCAGAAAAGGTCCGCCAGAAGCTGTTAGTATTATTTCTTCAATATTTTCCCTTCCATGTGCATTAATCAAAGAAAAAATTGCACTGTGTTCAGAGTCTACAGGTATTATTTTTGAGTTATTTTGCTTTTCCAGTTCAA
>Ga0099364_10015335_pt1 | contig 10109 bp, 11 predicted proteins | sample TergutTh196P3_FD_73070 | JGI IMG/M metagenome (GOLD analysis project Ga0099364, IMG submission 73070) | Microcerotermes parvus P3 segment gut microbial communities from Pointe-Noire, Republic of the Congo - Th196 P3 | ecosystem: Host-associated > Arthropoda: Insects > Digestive system > Gut ...
ACATCACCATTAACGGCAGCGGCGTTAATAGCGGCGACATCAAAGCCGCCATTCAAGAGGCAATCGACGAGGCAATCGCCGCCGGAGGCGTGAACGACGGCAGCACAACGGAAAAAGCCCTGACCATCAGCTTTGACGGCATCGACCTTGACGACGACATCGGTATGAAAGCCCTGTTCAACGGCATTGCCGACTACTATGTCAATCTCGACCTTTCTGGCCTCACTGGAAACGCCTTTCCCTACTACCCCTTGAGCGCGTCCACCGACAAGTCAAAAATACTCTCGGTAACGCTGGGCGGTAATGTAAAGCAGATAAAAGGCGGTGTATCAGAAACCGATGCGATGAGGGCTTTCAGCGGATACACCGGGTTACAGCGTGTTACCGCGCCGGGTGTTACTGCAATAGAGCCGTACACCTTTTCAAGATTTGCCAACCTAATAGAAGTATCGTTTGACGCAGCAGAAAGCATTGGCGACTATGCCTTTTCTAGTTGGAACAACCTTGCAGAAGTGTCTTTCCCTGCTGCAGTTGATATTGGTAATTATGCCTTCGCTTCTAATAACAGTCTGGAAAGCGTAAATTTTCCATTGGCGACCAGCATTGGTGATTCTGCTTTCTCTTACTGTACCGCCTTGACTACATTAAACATTCCGAATGTAGCCAGTCTGGGAGGTAATTTATTCCTAGGAGCCAGAGCATTCTTCGGAGCCGAAATAACCCCCCTTACCATTACTATGGGAGCAACGCCACCTACGGTAAGTCAAGCTACATTCGAACAGATATATGAAGCCAAGACCGTTACCGTGCGTTTCCCCTCTGGGGCTACCGGTTACGGCACAGTGCCTTTCGACAACGACGATGACACCACTGACAACTGGGGCAACAGATTCCGCGGCGGTCAAGGTTGGGAAGGTAACTTTTATGAATGGCAAATAAACACCAACATCACGCTGGTGTTTGAGACGTTTTAACATAAAGAAAAACGCACCGTTGCCAGCCTGTCTGCCCTGTCTACAGCAGGCAGGCTAGTCGCTACGCTAAGTTATATAAAGGGGGCAAAACTGGCGCAGTAACCTTCATCAAAACAGTCTTGTATGGGGTTGGTTGGTTATTGACAATAGTGTCTGTAAGATCATTAAATACCCAACAAAAAGAAACCACGCTATTTGCTAACTGCTGACATACTTCCACTCGCCGATATTCCGCTTTTCGCTGTCAAAGTTAACTCCAACCTTAAACAGTTTCTTTCCGGCGCCTTCCCATGGCAGCATATACTCTTTGGTGTCGATTTGCGCGAGGGCCTCATCGGCGGTTTTGTCCAGCTTAAACTCAAAGCAGTAGACGAAGTTTCTTGTTTCCACAAGCGTGTCTATTCGCCCTGCAGCGATGCGGACTTCCGAGCGGCAGGTGAAGCCGAGCATGAAAAATATCAGGTGGATCGCAGTCTGGTAGTATTTTTCCGTATCTTCGATTATGTCGTAGGGAATTGCCGCTAAAAGTTGCCGCAGAGCGTTCATCGCTTCTTCGATATCGCCTTTGAGCAGCGGCTGCAGTAGTTTAACGTTTAGCCCCCCGGCAGTCTCACCTGATGATTGCAGATACTGGTCTAACAATGATTTCGCAAAGCAGGAACGTACTTCTTCGTTTGGATAATCAAGGGTGTAAAAGCGTGATTCTGCGTCATAATCTTTTATTGTCAGGTATCCGGCTTGATACAACACCGGTTCAGCCCTCATATTTTCGACATCGTATTTACGGAATTCGTCATGCCCGACATGCAAATTGTTCAAATTAACAATGTTTATTTTTTGATCAATGACAAGTTTGGTCAAAAATGTGGGCGTGCCGGTTTCGTACCAGTAGGAATCAAAATCACCGCCGCTGTCAAAGTGTTTGAGCAGACCAAAAGGGTTATAAACCTTGAGCGGCTTTTCGGAAAACCGGTAGCCGTTGTAATAGGTACGCAAATTTCCCATATATTCTTCCCGGCTCTTTCCGCTGGTTTCCAAAGCCGCCGCTATTTCCGGCTGAAAGTTTTGTTCTATCTCTTCCTGTGTTATACCGCAAATGTCTGCGTAACGCGGGTCAAGGGTCAGGTCGATCAAGTGATTCAAATCGGAAAACACGCTTACCTTGGAAAATTTGGTAACACCGGTGATAAACAGGAAACGCAGGTAAGCATCCGATGACTTGAGAACTCCATAAAAAGCCTTCAATTTTTTGCGCATCTCGCTGCAAAGATCGGGATTGTCAATGGTTTCTAAAAGCGGCTTATCGTACTCATCTATAATTACCACCGCTCTTTCGCCGACTTTGTCGCAAACCTTTTGTATCAAACTCGCGAACTGGTTAGCGTTGTCATGATCGTCCAGAGGCAACTCATGTCTTTCAGCTTCAAACTTTAACTGACGCGAAAGCGCAGAATTTAATGCATCCATTCCCTCGCCCGAATAATCCCCGGCATTCAAGTCCAACCTTATCACCGGATGCTTCTTCCATTCCCAGTCAAGCGAGTTTATTGCCAGGGCTGGCATCCGGGGGATGCCTTGACGATCCGCAATCTCCCCGAACAGTTCCCGCCTACCCTCAAAAATTGCCCCGAGTGTCGAGCACAAAAGCGACTTACCAAAACGGCGTGGGCGGGAAAGGAAAAACGGCTGCCCGGAACCTGTTAACAGTTCGTGGATACGGGCGGTCTTGTCTACATAAATAAAACCGCTCTCACGGAGTTTCGGGAAATCCTGAATGCCTATAGGAAGTAACCGCTTCATATAGACAGGATACTATACGGCGGGGGGATAGTCAAATTAGATTTTTTTGGTAACGCCGGTTTTTTGTATTTTTAGTATTTCACGGGCTTGTACTAAAAGATAGTCCTGTAGAAATTCGTCACAGAGAGCGAACAAGATTGATAATAATATCCTTTTTTCTTCTTTTGACGCATCCAGAGCCTCGGAGAAAAAGTTTTTGGGGTGTTCATCAAGCGCATTGGCAATTCTATGCCCCCGACCCCACCATAGCATCCCGAAGAATAGCATTCATGCGGGTTTGGTAGCTTCTTCCGGCACTTTGTAGCCATTCTATAACATCAGCAAGCGCCCCTTCGGGTCGCTACCGAGAAGAAATTATTTAAACGCCGCTATTCAGCCCTTTGATTGCTGCGTTAGCAGCTACTTCACGGTACAAGCCGGACATTTACCGTCTTTTTGATGGGTTTGTAATTTGCCATATTTCGCAAATGGGAAGGTTTGAATTCCTTCTGGTGTCATTGTAGATAAAACCCCAAAAATCAATTCAGATTTTGATAAGCAAGTAAAAAATTACTCAAAGGTGATACAACATTGTAAGCAATTTATAAATTAAATATAATTTGGCAAATCCCATGAAGCCCTTAAAATACGGTAAATGTCAATTTGTCTTTCTGTATCATTTACTTTATAAAAGACAATATAATTACCAACTAACATACGGCGGTAGTTAGTATTTTCTGGGTATTCTGGATATATGTATGGATTTTCTTTCAGGTTGGCAATGTGTTCTTTAAGCGAAACAGTAAACTTGCGTGGTGTTTCAGGGTAAAACTTGGACAAGTACGCTTTTATTTCTTTTTTATCCTCTTTTGCAAATGGTGAAAAACGGATTTTGTATTTCAATCGTCTTCGCTCCAAAATTCGTTTTCGTCAAGCCATATAGCATTTGGTTTATTTGCTTCATTTTCAGCTTCAGCAAGTTTCTCTGAAAAATATGCGGATTGTGCCTTTTGGGACAAATAATCTATGTAGTTTACTGCTTCTTCAAATAACGCAGATGGTAATGTTTCGGTCTTTCGTATCAATAATTCAGTTTGCGACATTTTCTTTCCCCCTAACTATACTATACATCTTTTCATAGATTTTGGAAAGTGTTTTTCATCAAACCATGCACCCTTGGTTCAGTAGGCATAGGGGTTTATATCTTGTTAAAAATGCGGTATAGCCGCAAACTGGCGGTACGATTAGTGCGACGGAAACAAACTCATACGCAATTGGTAACGGCTGGCAGTATGATATTACAACGTTAGAAAAAGTTACCTTTTAACAATGGTTCTATTTTTTGGCAGAACAGTACCATCAAGTTTTACCAAAAGAGTATCTGCATTACTTAAAAGTCTTGAAAGAGTCCGGGGCTTTAACAGAGAAAAGCCTTGAATGGATTCGGGCAGCTAATCGGGAAGTGGGGCGGAGGTATGCCCAAATTGACAAAAGTCTGTTGGTGGAGGAATTGGATGGGCTGATTATGGGCCATAATTGATAGGTAAAAATCTGACAGGTTACTAAAAAAAGCTTTTTCCCTTTAATACACCACTTATTTTTATTGTCAAAGCTGCAACACTAACTTCAAACTTTCCGGCCAAATCTTCAAGTGCTTTCAAGCCTTCATTTTCATCAATGTCTATTAAATCAGGCATATCTAATAAGATTTCCCAAAGAATATCAGAAGGCATCAGCAGCTCTGCTGCAAATCGATTTGCTTTTATTTCTTCAATGTCGGTTCCAGACGAAGAAAAGTTACTCCTAAAAAAAGTATGTCTATCCATATGAATAGCTCGTGATGAAGAATTGAGAATAAAATGCCCTAATTCGTGAGCAAGTGAAAACCGTTTCCTTTTTTCACCATGGTTGTCATGAACCAGAACTATGGGTTGATCACCCCGTGTATCAAGAACACCGGAAATTTCATTAGGTAAAGAAACATCCTTTATAAGGATATTCATATCTACCATAATTTGCCGAATTTTCACAGGTATAGTTTCTTTTGAATATTGATAAGATCTAATGATCTTCTGTGCCGCTTTAATTTCCGGCAAATCATCAAATTTTAGCATTTTGGATACCATCTAACATGGAAGTAATCTCATCTTTTGTGGTTTGACAATTAATTATATCAGCAGGGCCAACATAGGATTTATCAATTTTTTGAGGTAAAAAATCAGAAATTGAGCAATTTAAGGCCTCTGTAAGCAGATACAAACCCTCTACTGTTGGCAAATTATTCCCTTTTTCTATCGCAGTTAACCAAAAACGGCTTTTTTCAACTTTTTCTGCCAATTCTTGCTGGGTATAATCAGCGTTTTTCCTTTGTAGCCGAATATTTGCCCCTATTTCTTCCCTTAATTGTTCAAAATCCAACATATCATAATGTTATATCTCAATCACATTTTTGTCAACATAAATAAAACACCTGATAAAAAGAACTATTACTTTTCCGATGAAAACAACCCTTATGACAAATATTAATATTTTGTCAATATTTTCGTTATTTTTGTTTTTTGAATATTTTCCAAAAAACTATTGCATTCATTCTGTTTATGTGCTATTGTAAGAACAATGGATGTTGATTTTTTATAACCTAAAAAATGAAACTCTGGAAGATGCTTAACATCCTATAAGACTTACAGATTGTAAGTCCATCTTAATGATTTAGGAGATAAATACATGGCAGGAGAGAAAAAAAATGTAACCATCATCGTCAACGGGATTCCACATGAAACGCCAAAAGATGACATTTCATATGCTGAAATCGTTATAATGGCGTTTCCGGAATTTGAGGAACATTCAGAAAAAACCTATTCGATTGTATATCGGAGAGGGCAAGGCAATAAACCGGAAGAGACACTCTTGCCAGGTGATACTGCTAAAGTGAAAGACGGGATGATTTTCGACGTCGTAGAGAAAAGTAATACGGTCACACCGGAGGAAAAGAAAAATGTAATCATCATTGTCAATGGAACTCCACATGAAGTGTCAGAAGATGACATTTCATATGCTGATGTGGTTACAATGGCGTTTCCGGAATATTCAAAACATCCGGAAAGAACTTATTCGGTTACATACCGGAAAGGGTATGGTAACAATCCTGAAGGGATTCTCTCACCAGGTGCCAGTGTTAAAGTAAAAGAGGAGATGGTTTTCAGTGTATCAGAAACTTCTCAGTCATAATGATGACCTGCGGCAGCTTGTAAAAAAGGGCTACGCCGTTGATTTTGATTCCGGCTATCTCATTGTAAGAGATATTCCATACTTGGATGCACAAATAAATTTACAATGGGGTGCAATTGTTAGTAAACTGCTAATTACTGATGGTTGTCATGTAAAGCAAGATAACCATCAGGTATATTTCTCCGGCTCTGTCCCTTATGGAATTGACGTTAAACCTATTCCAAATCTTGGAGACCAACCACATAAACTTCCATTAAGTAGTCATTGTGATGATGTGGTAGTCCAACGTGCCTTTTCTAATAAACCACCACAGGGGTACACCGATTTTTATGATAAAATTAATAGGTATGTTACTATAATATCAGGGCCAGCAATAGAAAAATACAAAGAACAGGCCAATCCGTACACATTTAAACTCCCAAATAAGATAGCCGAAGAGTCTGTTTTTTTATTTACTGATACACTTACATCAAGAGCTGAGATAAATGATTTGTCAGCTAAATTTAAAGATGAGGTAGTAGCAATCATCGGACTTGGTGGAACAGGAGCGTATATTCTCGATTTTATTGCTAAAACCCCAGTCAAAGAAATACGCCTTTTCGATTCTGATGAGTTTATAGTTCATAATACATTTCGATCACCTGGTAAGATGGTCAAGGAAGAGTTAGGAAAATCTAAGGTATTAATTTATAAATCTCGTTATGAGACTTTCAGAAAAAATATAATTGCCCATGATAAACTTATTAACAACACATGCAGAACAGAGATTGAGGGTGTAACATTTGCTTTTGTATGTGTTGATAACGGGACTGCCCGTGCAGATATAATTTCACTCCTGACTTCCATAGATATTCCATTTATAGATACCGGTATTGGAATAACTCGTACTAGCACAAATAAGTTAAGAGGAACGATTCGTACAACATATTTTTCTACAGACTCAGAGCAAATAGAAAAAAATAAAGTACATGTCCCGCTTTCAGAGGAAGCCGATGATATATACAAAACGGATATACAAATTGCTGAAATTAATGCTTTAAATGCCTGTTTAGCAGTTTTACGTTATAAACAACTACTGGGTTTTTATAATGAAGCAAATAAAGATTTAATAAATAATAACCTACTTCTTGACATAACAGATACCCGTATTTTTGGAGATATAGTTGATGACAACTAATATCAGGTTGCAAAGAGTAGACTATATGCCAAACACATTTGAGCAGGGAGTTCTATATGTCTCAAAAAAATACAGTATTGCTGGGCACTTATGTGCCTGCGGTTGCGGAAAGAAAGTGTGGACACCTTTGGGATCAGTCGATTGGTCTGTCAAGGTGGATAAAAAAGGGCCATCCATGAGGCCGTCTATTGGGAATGGGCAACTAGATTGCATGTCACATTATATTATTCAAAATGGAAGGATATTGTGGTTTGATAGAATCACTGCTGAAGATACAAAATTTGATTTAAATTTTGCAAACATGAAGCGGAAAAGCTACTATAATAATCTTTATAAGAAACATGGATTTATTATCAGGATAAAAAATTGGATAACTGCTCTATTTAAGTAGTATTAAAAATCCTATGGATAAACAAATGGAAGGAAGTAAAATTCCACCAAAGGAGATATTTCATGACTAGTTTACGAGGTATTTTTAACAATGTTATGCCAACTCAACTCACTAATAGGGAAAAAATAATGTCAGTAATATTATTGAAATCTAAATGCATTAGTTTTGATTTGATTTTTTATGATGATTCTTACAATAAACAAGTTAGAAATATTATTAAGGGATTAGAATTTGAATATACAAATTATTCTGATAGAAAAACGATTTATTATATATGTGTAAGAAATAAAGCAGAAATAAGAAAGATCTCAAGAAATAGCAAATTAATAATAGATTTTTATAAGGATGAATATCATATTCTTAAAAGTGTTAAAATAAGAATTGATAATATTATTAAATGCTTTGAAATAAATTGTAATTCGAAAATTATAGAATGTGATAAAAATAAAATAGTTTTGTCAGGTGAAACAAATTATACCCTATATGTTCACGATATAATTGATACCCTTAATATAGAAACAGGCTTTTATTCGAAAATTTTATATATTGGACTGACTGACTTTCCTTTGGATAGACCTTTTGATAAACCACATAAAGGTATGATGAGAGCAATTTATAATTATAAGAATAAAGGTAATGATATCTTTATTTATTATAATCTTTTTCAGATACGTTATATGATGATAGGAAGTGCCGACATTAATTTTATTGTGAGTAATTCTCTTGTTGAGATTCTAGACAAAGGAAAAGAAGCAAGATTCATTGAAACAGCATTAATAAAATATTTTCTGTCTGAGAATTACAGTAATAATTATAAAAATGAGATGGGTGAACTTAAGAATCTATTGCAATATTTAACTGAGAATAACATTTCTAAAATTTATTTTGAACTTGCTTTTGATAGTGAATATTCTTTTTACAAATATTATTCTGCTATTAGGAAGGTTAGAAACGAACATAATTTTGTAATTAATAGTGAAAATGCGAGTATAACATTATGTGAAAAGTAAGGGCTAAATGTGAATAAAGCATATCACCATTGACTAGGGCAGTATGTGCAAATATTAAGACAGAGAAAGAGGGGGCCAAAGAAAATTAAACCAATTCGCGCTCATTTACGGGGACAGAGCCCCGTTATGAAATATTTTGCGTTTTTACACAAAAAATGTTATATGCTCAATTCGGTCCTAAGACACCGAACCCACCATAGCCTCCCTCAAAATAGCATTCATCCGTGTCTGATAACCCCTACCTGCGCTCTGCAACCATTCAATAATATCAGCGTCTAACCGGACATTTACCGTCTTCTTGATAGGCTTATAGTTAGCCATATTCCGGTAGTGGGATGGCTTCAACTGAGCTAATTGCTCATCAGTCAACTCCGGGCAATCAGAAAAATCGGTGTTCTTGAAAGCCTTAATTTCTGCCGCTATTCGTGCTTTTTCTGTAGTGGTCATAATATGCCTCCTGTTCCTTGGGGGTTGCTTCCCTTGCAGTTATTATTTGAATATCTCCATCAGCCTTATCCACAGTTACCAAAAAAAGGATAAGATTGTCATGGAAACACCCATAACTGATATAGCGGTCTTCGTCAAAGGACGAATGTGCCGCATCATAAAACTCAAGCAAGTGAGGGTCATCAAAAACACTCACAATATCCGACAGATAAAAACCGTGCTTTTTCTTGTTAATTTTATTTTTCTCTTCCGTCCACGTAAACACTGTTTCTCCTGTCTATACATAATTGTATAGTTGGCTAGGCGGTCTGTCAAGAGTAATTTCGCACGCCTCTCTACCCCCTGCTCCACACTACTCATTTAATTCGCCACCAGCATCATCCCCGGCAGTGTTACCCCGAAACACGGTCGTGATATAGCTTACATCACAGGCGTGATATAGCCTTATATCACGGTCGTGATATGGCTTATATCACGGTCGTGATATAGCTTATGTCACGGTCGTGATATAGCCTTATGTCACGGTCGTGATATAGCCTTATGTCACGGTCGTGATACAGCTTACATCACGGTCGTGATATAGCTTAGATCACGGGCGTGATCTAGCATTAGATCACAGGCGTGATCTAACATTAGATCACGGTCGTGATCAGGCTTAGATCACGGTCGCAAACTAAGCTAGGAAGGCATCCCTTCCTAAGGCTAGGAAGGCATCCCTTCCTAAGCTAGGAAGGCACCCCTTCCTAAGCTAGGAATGTACCACTACTCACTCAAGGCTTTGGTACCAGCCCAAAACCGCCGCTTACTTCACCAAGTTTGTGAGTTTCGCTAATAATCCGAGAAATGATGGGGATGCTGGTAGGACGCCCTCCTCGGAAATCCCCAAGGGGGAATTTGGCTATAAGTGCCGATAAGTCCAATCCTACCCCTTTGATAATAGGCTTATCAACAATGCGGTCTGGAATGTTGTTTATATTATCAGTACCCGAACCCGAACTACGAAAGGAGAGGCTGCCCACGCTGCCGCTCCAGTCATCGCCTACTTCTATAGAAGCTATTCTTGTGTCAGTAGCACCTAAAAAAAGCGAATCAATAAAGGCCGT
>Ga0099364_10015336_pt1 | contig 10108 bp, 8 predicted proteins | sample TergutTh196P3_FD_73070 | JGI IMG/M metagenome (GOLD analysis project Ga0099364, IMG submission 73070) | Microcerotermes parvus P3 segment gut microbial communities from Pointe-Noire, Republic of the Congo - Th196 P3 | ecosystem: Host-associated > Arthropoda: Insects > Digestive system > Gut ...
AGAGGGGGGGTTTTTTTAAATAAAAACAAATTTAATATATTTTATTAATTAAAAATTTTTTAGCGTAAAACCGGGGATCGTCTATGACATACTGATTATTGGTGGCGCCAATGCTGTAAGCGGCGTGGGCTTCGCCGTTTTCAAGCATTATGAGTCTAACGCTCGGCTCAGAAACATATCTCAGATCTATAGATTCTGTTACCGCTATTTCATCCCAATAGTTCTCGTTGCGTACAAATAAAACGCTCTCATTGGATATGAAATCGGAGATTATCCACTTACCGGTTCCGATCCACGGCCCTTTTTCTGGATCTGCTTCGATTGCCTTCTGGTTGACTATACTGGTAGCCGGGATAGCTACGAGATAAATGAACTCAGAATTTACGGTATGCAGTGTGATCTCTATTTCGTAATCATTTATGATCTCGTATGAGGCTATACTGTTCAATCTGTCGAACGACCTTGTGCCGGGGGTGCTGATTGCCCTGTCGATCGTGTATCCCACGTCGGCAGCCGTAAATTTTTCACCGTTGTGGAAATAGACGTCGTCACGCAGCTTAAATGTATATGTTTGGTAGTCGTCGGTTTCCCAATGCGTAGCCAGCTCCGGGACATATTCGCCTTCAATGGTACAGCTCACAAGCGTATTAAACGACATATGCAAGACCCAGGCAGCTTGAGATACGTTGAACGCGGGGTTGCCGGTGTCAATGACAGGAACCCTGTCCCCGCCCAGGATCACCAGATGTTCAACAAACTCTACGCCCTCGGGCGGAGCCTCCGGAGCTTGCGGTGAAGCGGGGATGGCTGGTGTAGGCGAAGGAGCGGCAGGGGAGGCTGGGGAAACAGGGGAGTCGCCGGACGTCTGCGGCGCGGTAGTACTTTCGCCGCATGCTGCCAATAGCGCAATGGACATTGCTGCGCATATTGCCAAACAAATGAAACGCTTTTTCATGATATACCTCCATTATTAATTATTATCATACATATTCAAAATCCACATGCAGTAAATGGCACATGAGCTTTAAATACATTTGATTTTGTGGAATACGAGTACTCCTACTCCTCGTAAACGACTCTGCCGTTAAATACCGTGCAAACAGTCCTGCAGTTCTTGATCTCATCGGCGGGAATTGCATACAGGTTTTTATCGGAAACAGTAATGTCCGCGTATTTCCCTGCCTCAATCGTACCAACCTTGCTTTCCATGCCGTTAATGTAAGCGGCGTTTAGCGTGTATCCCTTCAATACTTCAGACAGCGTAAGAGCCTGATCGACGGTCATGGGGCTGTATTGCGTACCGTCAAGGTCTTTTCTGGTGACGGCTTTATAAATTGTGTGATAGGGGTTGATATCCGTAACAGGGCTGTCGGTACCTACCGCGATTATGGCGCCTGCGTCTATAAGTTTGCGGAAACACCATTCATTTTTGCTCCTGTTTCCGTAAATATGGGAAAAAATGCCCCTCGACATAATAAGATGCGACGGCTGCATTGAAGCGATTACCCCCAATTTGGCAAAGCGTGGAATATCTTCGTCAGAAGGGCAATCCATATGATCCACTGTATTTCTGATATTACTGTTGTCATTTACCCTGTTTGATTCCTCAAAGCAATCAAGAGCCAACCGGACAGCTGCGTCGCCGCTGCAATGAACTCTTACCGGATACCCTAGCCTATTAGCCTCTTTGAACCACGCAAGCGGGACTTCAGCCGGGAATCTGAAATCCCCCTTTGTTGATGGATTATCGGAATACGGTTCAAGCAGTGAAGAGGTATGTGCAAAAGGCCAACCGTCAAGAATGGTTTTGATTCCGGAAATACGCAGCTTGTCAGTATTAAAAAACACTTTTAACCGGTCAAGTTCCTTTATCTGCTCAGTCGTATACGGAGCCGTGCCCCTCGGCGTGACCGACAGATAATAGCGTACCGTGAGATCCCCGCTATTCTCCATAGCCTTGAGCGTCCAGTATTGGTCAATAATGCTGTCGGGAGTCGTCATAGAAACCTCAGAAAGAGCCGTTATACCCATCGAGCTGAGCAGTTTTGTATACTCGGCATGGTACTGAGCCCTTGTCTCAGGCGGATAGTTGAGAGCAAAATGATGTACCAAAAATCCGGGCGACTCTCTTAAAAAACCTGTGAACTCACCGTTTTCATCTCTTGGCGCGTAATGAGCAGGGAACTGTGGATTGCATGCTATTATCTTTGAGAGTTCACATTCCTCGATGGCCTTTGAGTTGATCCAGTTTGTGTGTCCGTCAGCGCCGAAAAGATAGACGGGAATATCTGGGAAATACTTGTCAAGAGAGGCCTTCGTTGGAGGCGGCGCACCTGGTCCCCAACTGCTTAGACACCAGTTTGTCCCGTTGATGCGTTTAAGCTCAGGATGCTCTTTCGCAAAAGCGCGGACGACATCGACACAATCTTCCTCTGAAGTGCACCGGTCAAGATCTTTTGCAACAACAGCGCAATCTTTTTTCACAGAGCCTTCCAGATGGACGTGGCTGTCGCAAAACCCGGGAGAGATAAGATTGTCGCCGAAGTCCTTGACTACGGTATATGGCCCTGCATACTGCATAGCCGTTTGTTTAGAGCCCACAAAATCGATTCTTTTGCCGGATATCGCGATACCGCCCGAAAACGGCCGATCCCTCACCGAATCAAATATTGTGTCGCTTATTAATAAAAGTTCAGCTTTTTTCATTTTCCCCCGTAATCCCTGACTAAAGTCCACTAAAAGTACATACCTACTGTGCGAGCCGTATGGAATGCGTTGCTGACGGCCTTTTCAAGGCTTTTCGCCTCCCGGCAGTCGCCTATGATATGAAACTGAGGCGCGCAGTCAAAGAACAACATGGCTTCATCCTGCATAGGCTGCACACCGATAGCGTTCACGACCGTATCAGCTGTGAATTCCTTCAGCGAACCATCATTTACACCCTTACAAACCACACCGGAGGGCTTTATCTCCACCGCCTCCATGCCGGTATTTATCCTTACGCCATGTTTTTTGATTTCAAGATTAAGCGCCATTACATGCAGATAATTACCGCCATCATTGATCTTGTCGAGCATTTCAATTACATCCACGCTCTTTCCCAGAGATGCGAGATAAATACCAAGCTCAGTCCCTGAAAGACCACCGCCGATTATCACGACTTTGTCGCCGATAATTGACGTATCCGCATAGGCGTCAATCACACAAACCACATTATCACAGTCTATTCCGGTAATCGGCGGGCATGCGGGTTTACCTCCGAGTGCTGTAATCACCACATCTGCGCAGGCTTCCTTAGCATATTCCGGTGTAACCTCCGTGTTTAGACGGACCTCTATCGCAGCCTTACCAACCTGTCGTTCCATATAATTAAGATATGCGTCTACTCGCCATTTAAAAGGAACCTTCTCCTCACATCGTAAAACACCACCAAGTCGGGACTCCTTTTCGCACAGAATCACCTCATGGCCGCGCTCCGCACAGGTCAAAGCAGCCTGCATCCCGGCGGGACCACCGCCGATTATCAGCACGCGCTGCTTCTCAGGCTTTGTTGTATCACTTCGCAGTTCAATATCATAACCCTGCTCAGGATTGACGGAACAGGTGTAAAAGCCGGTGGGCAGCAATACCGAAAAGCAACTGAGACAACGCAGGCAAGGACGGATATCAGCCTCTCTGCCTGAACGAGCCTTGTTTGGCAAATCAGGGTCGGCAATACCTGAACGAGCCATTTGAACCACGTCAGCCTTTCCGGAAGCGATTATCTCTTCCATCTGTTCAGGACAGCCCAAAGAGCCAATAGCCGCAACCGGGGTGCTGACATGTTTTTTTATTTCGGCTGCGTAATGGACATTTACGCCCTCGTCAAGGAACATACTCGGATGCGTCACGGTGAAAACCTCGTCGATATCATAATTGCCGGTAGAAACATGGATCAGATCGGCATAAGGCTCAAAGGCTTTAGCAAACAATATGCCTTCGTCTATACCGTATCCGCCGTCATACGCTTCTGAACCTGATATGCGGATTTCAATAGGATAAAACGGGCCGACATGCTTGCGAATTGACTGCAAAACCGCAATAGGCAGACGCATACGGTTTTCAAAAGAACCGACCCATCTGTCTTTCCGGGTATTTGTCAGCGGAGACATCCATTGATGAAGCATCCAACCATGTCCGGCGTGTATCGTTACCAAGCCAAACCCAACTTTTTTAGCAAAACCGGCGGCACGCCCCCACTCCAAAATTGTTTCCTCAATAATCTCCTCAGACATAGCGGGAACGATGCGCCCGTCATGCTCCCCCTCTACCGGAGCGTAAGCCGGTCCCGGTTCTTTCCATTTACGATTTGCCGCCCATCCGGCATGTTGAAGCTCCGCCGAGCAGATTGCGCCGTGTCTCTGAACTATACTGCACAGCCTTCCAAGGCTGATTGCCGCGTTTGGGTTATCTAAGACGAGATGCCGGTCGCCGTGCTTACCGAGCGCGTTGGAAACACATGTCTCCCCGACACTGACAGATGCAGCGCCCCCTAGTGCCTTTCGCTCATAATAAGCAAAGCCGTCCGGAGTTATAAAGTCTTCGCTGGTAAAGTCCCGAAAACCTGTAGGCGAGGCGAAAATCCTGTTCCTGAAGATAGTGTTCCCAAGCTTTATCGGTTCAAACAAATGCGGATATTTGAGCTTTCCCATTTTCTGTCTCCTTAATATTGATCTTAAAAAAGTTTGATCAGGGCGCCGGATATTAAGTCTATATAGTCTTCATAACATTATAGTTAAGTAGAGAGTCAAGGGTAAAATAAAGAAATCATCAAAATATCTGATGATCTCATAAAAAAAACTGATTTCAAGCCGAGAAAGCTGTCTATACGATACTGCACAGTGCCGTCGAGCGATTACGTGAATATAAACAGCCATCCGAGCACAAGGCACTGAAAAGCGGCGTCAATACCAATGTAAACAGGTTATGCATTCTCGTGTAGGGGCGATTATTAATCGCCCGATACGGAATGCCTGCAGGGACACGGGCGATTGGTAATCGCCCCTACATAGGATCGTAGAATTAACGCCCTTAACCTGTTGACATTGGCATCAATACTTCTTTTTAACGGGGATTTGCAGTTCTGAAACATGCCTGCCTTCTGCTGTTTTTCCATCGTTCGGATCGGTTACGAACCATTGTCTGACCGACCCGCAGACAGTATATCCATTTTGCTCGACCCATGCTGTAAGAAGACTATAGTATTGCTCGGGGATTTCATAGGTCCCTATGTAAATGATTGTAGCAACCGACTCAATTGCGGGGAGCACCTTAAGCGTATAAGGACAGCCCGGCGGAGCCATTCTCGCGCGAATAAGACACTCACACTCAAAGTTTGTGGTTTTGTTAATCTCACCTTCGTGGTATACGCCAATTGTTTGATAGGGCTGCCGCGCATTGACCCCGTGTTTTGTAATATACTCAACGATTCCTGTGAACTGTCTGTGCATTTCGTATGTATCGGCAAACCTTTTACGACAACTGAGATAACTCAGCTCAGGAATACTCTTGAGGACAATAGCGCTATGTCCGGCAGTATCCTCCAGATAGAAATTCAAGTGATGGATAGCGTCTTCGAGCCGCCTGCGTGCCCTTTTGAGCTCACTGAGCCGCATAGCGTAAACTTCCGTGTTAGTGCCCGGTGTGATAACACGTTTTATTTCAGAGTTGTTCAACCCACATCTTTGCAATGCGGTGATAGTCTGGATTTGCTCAAGCTGTTCTGTATCGTAATACCGGTATCCCGAATTCGGGTTTAAATGCACCGGCGTCAGCAAACCTTTCTTATCCCAAAAACGAAGCGTCGTAATAGGTATTGTACTTAGTTTTGAAAACTGCCCGATAGATACGATCAAACCCCTCACCTGCCCTAGTATTCATAGACCCTGCGTTAACACAAAATAGTAACTACCCGTCTACCGACCGCAAGGCGTTGAATAATATAATGTTACAACTCAGACCCAACTGGAAAAGAGGTGTGTTTATGCCCCGCAGAGCGAAACCAAGGATGGTGGAGCGCTCGCGAGTTGGCGCAAAGACGCGCCGGCGAGCGACAAGGGGCAGAAAATACACCTCTTTTCCATGCCTTCTCCCCGCAGTCTTGCTGCGGGGAGAAGGCATTGCCCCGCACTTATGGTATCGACACCCTAGCGCGACATTGTACTACCGCCGTCGGGAACAAGCGTTTCTCCTGTCATAAAGAGATTTTCCTGCGCGAGGAAAATGATCACTCTCGCGATGTCAATAGGCTGTGCAACCCTCTGAAGCGGACTTCTCGCAGCAACAAAATCAAAATTCTCTTTAGGAGTATTTACGTGCATCGGCGTATCGACCATGCCCGGAGCGACGGCATTGACGAGGATATTGTCCGCACCAACACTGCGGGCAAAGCTTTTAGTCTGCACAATACTTCCCGCCTTGGAAGCGACGTATGCCGCGGTGCCGACACTGCCGCTAAACGCGGTAACGGAGCTGACATTGACGATACGACCATATTTTTGCTCGCGCATGTGAGGTATACAAGCCCTCATAAAGTTGTAGTGGCCGATAAGATTTGTGTCGAGTACGGTGCGGTATTCCTCTACAGAAGTAGACATAAGCAAATCGCCGCCCATCTGGCCCTTTTGCATATTTACCTCGCCCCCGGCGTTATTGATAAGAATATCGACCCTGCCAAAAGTATCAATAACCGCCTTTACTACATCATTGACGCGCTCTTCAGAACCGACGTTACACGAAAAGGAAACAACATCGTCAGAAAACTCTCTTATCGTCTTCTCAACCGCAGCCAACGCCTCAGCTCTGCGCCCGACAAGCGCGACCTTAGCTCCCATTTTTGCAAGCATGACAGCCGTATCAAGACCAATGCCGCTGCCCGCACCTGTAACAATAGCAACCCTGCCGTCTATCCCATACTCTACCAAAGATTTGCTCATATGAAAAACTCCTTTAATTGAATTATTTTACTTTGACTCCTGATAAGCCACTAAATATTAGTTGCTTTTTTTCGCATTATGGCGTAAAATGACGTCGAGGGGGGGGTAATCTTGGGTAATAAAGAGAAAATCATTGAGAGGTTAAAAAATAACCCAAAGAATGTGACGTTTCATGAAATGCAGAGCGCGCTTGAGTCTTTGGGGTTTAAACTGTCGCATAAGGGAAAAACCAGCGGTTCGCGGGTGAAGTTCATGAAAGGAAACATCCCAATAAGCCTGCACAAGCCGCATCCGCGTAAGGAGCTATTGGAATACCAAACCAAGCAAGTACTGGAAGTTCTGGAAAAGGAGAATTTGATATGAATAATATTCTTGAATACAAGGGGTATTGCGGGACGGTCGAGTTTTCTTCTAGTGATGAAGTTCTTTTTGGCAAGGTATTAGGGATCAATGGCCTTATATCCTACGAGGGAGAAAGCGTGCAAGCCCTCAAGGAAGACTTTGAATCGGCGGTTGATGATTATCTTGATACTTGTGAGGAAAAAGGCTTGGAGCCGGAAAAAGCATACCGGGGAAAGTTCAATGTGCGGGTTTCAACGGATTTGCACAAAAAGCTTGTTATCTATTCCGCTTCGCACGGAAAAACGCTCAACTCCACTGTCGAGGAGGCCATAAGGGCTTATATCAGCGGATAATGTGGTTGCAGCTCACTATAACCCCTCAAGAAGCTCCAAACTCAACTCTGCCGCATCCGTGAAATCACTGTGCAGATATAACATGTCGCGGATTTTCTCAAGAGACTCAGACGTATCTTTCGCCCACTGCGCCTCTCCCAATAAATCAAGAGCCTCATACGCGGCAGCATCGTCATAATCCTCGCAGGCAGCATGTATTACCAAAAGCTGCTCCCTCAGCAGCACCCTGTCTTCCTGCACATCGGCCGCGACCTGATCTTCTGCCTCTTCAGGGCTTAGTTCCGCAATAAGGCGCTCAAGCTCTTCTATAAAGCCCTGCACATTTGCGTCAACAAACACCCTGTCTCCGCTGAGAGCCGCTTTTTCGAGAGAAGCAGCCGCAGCGGATATTCTATCCTCGCCTACGTTCGCCAAAGCAGACTTCATGGCATGGGCAGTAGTGGCAAACAACTTTATATTATCTTCGGCAATCGTCTCCCGCAGTGCCGACACCGCCTTTTCAGCGTCGCGAACAAAGAGCTTCAGCAGTTTGGGATTCATTTCAGGCTGTGGTGAAGCGGCCGGCTGCGCCGTAAGCGGTTTGTATTTTTTGGCCTCTTCGGGATACTTATCCCGCACAAATTCATTCAGCACATCGTTCATATGCTGCGCGATTATCGGCTTTGACATAAAACCATCAAAACCGTTTTGCAAAAAAGTCTCAGCGTCGCCTACCAATGCATTTGCGGTCAGCGCTACTATAGCAGATTGATAGCCCATTTCCCGCAGCTTCTGAGTCGTCTCCATACCGTCCATAATCGGCATCATGTGATCCATGAAAATAATATCATAAATACTGCCTTTTTCAACTTTTTCTATCGCTTTCAACCCGCTGTCAACCAATTCGACGTTTAAAGAATAAAGCGACAAAAAACCTTCCGCGATATACAGATTTGTTTCCACGTCGTCAACGACCAAAATTTTACCATACGGCATTGGATCACGAACGATATACGGCTGCTCGTTCTGCTTATTCTCTAAAGGCGCAGCTCCGCGTAATTGCTCAGATGATTCAGCCCCGCGTAATTGCTCAGATGGTTCAGCGTCGGTGATCTCATCATCCATAGCCTCAATCTTTGACATATCGAGAATGTCGTTGATCAGCCCGAGCAATTCGCTCCCGGAATCGAAAACCATCTCAAAAGCCTTTGAATACTCTTTTGGAATGTTTGCGTTTTGCAGTTGTATCTGCGCTGTACCGATTATCGCATTCATGGGGGTACGCAGATCATGGCTCACCTTCGCGAGAAAAGTTGACTTCATGCGCGACGACCGCTCCGCCGCCTCGCGCGCCTGCTCGGCCTTTTTGCGCGCGTAGTCGCTTTCTGTCAAGTCAAACAGAAAGACCATGACGCCCCTTACGCTTCCGCTCCAGTCGACCATCGGTGTGTACTGTACCCGGAAATGATCTCCGGTTTCGTAGTGGCCGAAATCGATATCTTGCTCCGCTTCGAGCGGCTGCTTGCCTATAATGGCGGCATCATAGAGGCATCTTATTTCTTTTGTCAGCTCCTCAGAGACTACCGGCGCGAACATTTCATGGATCTCCTTGCCATAAGCTTCCTCTTCCGAAAAATGCTCACAATAATGAAACCACGAGTTGCTGATGTATATAAGCTTCCCTTTTTCGTCAAAAACCAGCAATGGATTCGTGCAGCTTTCGAGAATCAGATGAACGTATTGCTCAAGCCGTTCCTTTTCATCAAGGTCTTTTTCCCGCTGCCTCTTCAGCTGGTCGATCATGTTGTTAAACGCAAGCGAAAACGCGCCCATAAAGTCAACATGCTGGCTGTAGTCGCCTTTAGCCACCTGCTGCGTTTGCCATGAAAGGTGCGTGAGTGACGAATGTAGTGCCTTTAGAGGTGAGGCGATTTCATTGCTCGGTGGCGGCACAGGGCATTCCAGATTACCTTTCGATAACTCGCGTGCAAGCGCCCGTGTTTCAGATAAGAGCTCAGCAAGATACATCAAACCCTTTCCAAAATCGGCGAACTCCTTCGGAAGCTTGCCGATATCCAGCGACGCGGACTGAGGCGCGTAAATAATGTCGCGCAAATACGAGAATAAAATATCGGCGGCGCCGGCCATAGCAACTGTACCGGCTAAAGCATCTTGGTTTTCTGTTACGCTGTCTTTAAGTTCATTCATAATATCATGATGTCTCACTCCGCCGCAGTCGCATTTACGCGTCTGCGTTTATACTCATTAACTCCATCCAAAAATCATCCGCTTTAGCCAAAAAAGCGGCAACAATCACAGGGTCGAAATACTTGCCGCTGTCGTTACTGATTATTTCGATCGCCTGTTCATGGGAAAACGGCTTTTTATACGGCCGCTCGGATACAAGCGCATCATAAACATCCACGACGGCCATGATCCTTCCCTCGAGAGGAATATCCA
>Ga0099364_10015337_pt1 | contig 10107 bp, 11 predicted proteins | sample TergutTh196P3_FD_73070 | JGI IMG/M metagenome (GOLD analysis project Ga0099364, IMG submission 73070) | Microcerotermes parvus P3 segment gut microbial communities from Pointe-Noire, Republic of the Congo - Th196 P3 | ecosystem: Host-associated > Arthropoda: Insects > Digestive system > Gut ...
AATTCGGGTACGATGCCAGTCTTGGGGAGCGCCGACAAAGTCGGCGACTCGCAAGTCGGCAGATCTCTTTCAGCGACTTTCGAGTGTCGGCGTTCGAACTATTTCTTCCGTTTAGTCGCCCCATCTGCCCGGAACGGCATACCGAATGCTCTCAACAATTCGCGAGACTCTTCGTCGCTGCTCCCCTTGATGGAGAACGAGATGTTGAGTCCCTGACTTTTTGAATATCGGTCTGGGTTCAATTCGGGAAAGACCAAGAATTCTGTAATTCCCAGATTGTAGTTCCCGTTGCCGTCGAAACTTTTGGGATTAACTCCTTGAAAGTCACGGACTCGCGGCAAGACGAGTGCGATCAATCGGTCCATGAATTCGTACATTCGGGCTCCTCGGAGCGTAACCATGCACCCGACGTTCATACCTTCCCTCAGTTTGAAACTTGCGATGGATTTTCGTGCTTTCGTAATGACGGGTTTCTGACCGGTGATTTGCGTGAGCACATCGACCGCTTCTTCCATATATTTTTTTTCGGTCATGGCGGTGCCGACGCCCATATTGAGAACGATTTTCTGCAACTTCGGCAACGACATAATGTTTTCCCGATTGAACTTCTTTTTCAATTCGGGAATAATGACCGTTTGGTATTTTTCTTGTAATCGGGGAGTCGTCATGGCACTATCTTGTGTTTTTACATTCCGTTGCGGCGTTGTACGCAACAATAATCGTCAAGACGTCATCATTATACCGATTTGTTTTGTTTTGATAATCCCCCCTGCGTATGCGTCTTCGGCAAAGGGGGCCGACGCTTGCCGCGGCGGGCTCTGTTGCGTGCGGCGTTTTATAGTATAATCATCTCAAAAATTGATATGATGAAAATGCCGTTCTCATTAGACTGGTACCGAGCGATGTGCCTCTTTACAGCAATCGCCGTCGCAGGACTTGCAGCAGACCTCGTTACCAAATACCAAGCCTTTCAAACTCTCGGAATGCCCGGGGAATATAAAAAATTGACCGAACCCGAACTAAATGCAACGCACTGGGTTTGGCAAGACATCTTCGGCTTTCAAACAACACTCAATCCGGGAGCCCTCTTTGGAATTGCTGCGGGACAAACGACCGTTTTAGTTGTCTTTTCTCTGTTTTTTTTAACCGGTATCATCGTTTACGTTTCCCTTTGGGCTTGGCAAAGTCTTTTTCAGTCAGCAATTTTCGGGATGATCACGGCGGGGATTTGCGGCAATTTATACGACCGGCTCGGCTGGCACGGCTTGCTCTATCCTCCGGGATATCCAGCGGCTGGGGAACCAATTTACGCCGTGCGTGATTGGATACTCTGTATGATCGGCACATTTCATTGGCCTAATTTTAACATCGCCGACATGCTGCTCGTTTGCAGCGTTATTCTGCTCCTCATACACAGTTCTATGGATGTCCGAACAAAAGAGCCGGAACCGTAAATTAAACCAGATAATTGCTCTCAATAAACTTTCCCCATTTTTGCACACCCCGCTTTCCTCTAAGTCCGCCCCGGCATTGCCGATAGACACTGAAAAGTACTTTACACTCCTTCGATTTCCTCTTCCGTCAGACCGGTGATGTCGGCAATGTCGGCAAGAGAATAGCCTTTGGCTTTCATGAGTCGGGCGGTGTCTATTTTTCCTTCCGCTTTTCCTTTCTCTATGCCTTTCTCCATGCCTTCCGCTTTTCCTTTCTCTATGCCTTTCTCCATGCCTTTCTCTATGCCTTTCTCCATGCCTTTCTCTATGCCTTTCTCTATGCCTTTCTCTATGCCTTTCTCTATGCCTTTCTCCAGACCTCGTGCCTCACCCCTTCGCTCCGCATAACGCATCGCTACGGCGTAGTCCATTCGCCATAATTCCTGCTTGTCGTGTATCATACGAGCCTTTTCGTCCGCCGATAGTTTTTTCACGACGGCCACCACCTTCTTAAATATCGGTTTCTTTTCTGCTAACATGTCATATTCCTCCTCGCTTTGTGATCGAATCAACATCATCCAATCGAACAAATCTGTCGCATCACTATTCTTCGGCAATTTCGTCAACTCCAGCGTATTGATTTCCTGAACATTTGAAAACTCAACTTTATTTTGGGCATCATAAAACCGAAAACGATGATGATACGCTTTACTGCCGACAATCAAATTGAAATCCGTAATGATAATGCTGATGACCGGCTTGATCACATCGTAATCGTTGCTTTCACCGATTTGCTCTGCCAGCATTTTTGCCTGATAAAAGTGTATCCGCTTTTCCAAAGGTGCATCGGGCTCCACTTGAATCTCGACATTAATGATAGTGCCGGATACCGTGTGAATCTTCACGTCGAGGATACCTGCCTTATCCTTGTGGTACTCTTTTTTGACATGAGGATCGACGAGTGCAACCTTCGCATATTCCTCCGCTGGCAAGTCCAGCACCGCCTGCAAAAATGCCGTCAACATGTCGACTCGGCGTTTATCCCCGAAGACGAGTTTGAACACAAAGTCGTTTTTGAGCGGTAACAGCCGGAGCGGGGCTGTACTGTTCTTCTTCACCATGATTGTATTTTAACAAAAAACAAATTCCGCCGCAAGCGTGCCAGTCGACGTGCAAGTTTCTTTTATTTTGAGAATCCGAGTCTTTTTAGGAACTTTTTCGGCTTGTCCCTCACCATCGCCGCCACAGCCGTCAACGGCTCCTTTCCCTTTTTCAGCAAGTTGCCAACACTGACCGCCCGATTCAACAAACACGAAAACTTCTCCCCCAAGCCCGCCATCGATAAATAATGCCTATCCTCATCACGCCAACGATCCTTGACCAGATGCAAACTGTTTTCTATCGACCAATGATCACGAATCAACGAAAGAACGTCCGCCGGATTCCACTTCGACACGTCCAACGAACTTATGAAATAACGGACTTCCGGCTTAATGCCCTCTTCACTAGAAGTGTATTCCACACAGAAAATACTGCGGCAATTCGGAACATCCAACGCCTCTCGAATCCAAGCCGCATTGATCGAATCCATCCAGAGTTTTCGCTTCTCTACGCAGCCTTTTTTTTAGACGGTTTCTGTGCCGCAGGCTTAACACTCTTTCGATCCTTGAACGTTTCTTTGATGGCATCCAACACGCCCGCTTGATTATCTTTGACTTGAAAGACGTAATCCACTTTGTCTTTCAACACTCTTAACAACGGACGTTGAGCGAAGATTGCATCGCCTGTCAAAATTTTTAAGTTCGGGAATTGGGCGAGCAATTCTAGAAAAACCAGTGCAAGTATGCCGTCGTAGGGCAAATAGGTTCCATGTTTGGAGCGTGGATCGGTAACTTGTCTGAAAACTTCGGCAAGATGGGTAAGATTGTTCTGCATAAAAACCTCCGTAATAAGTACGTATATTATCCTATGAGTACGTATGTTATCCTATACGTTTCTCACGGCGTTTTGTAGAGAAAAAATCAAAAAAATTAATCTTGCACGTCGACTGAAGATAGGGTGTTGATAATTGGCGTTAAATAGAATAGAATTCTCTACATGAGCATTATTTTTGCGCTCGTAGCTCAACCGGATAGAGCAGCGGATTTCTAATCCGCAGGTTAGGGGTTCGAGTCCCTTCGGGCGTAGTGAAAATTAGGCTTCAGAACAAACAGTTAGCAAATCATTTACGCAGAGTAGGCAAAAAGTAGGTTTTGATCGCCCTTTGGTTTTCAGCCAATCACGTACAATCTGCACTTGCGTCAAGGATGACGATGATCTTTGACATTCAGGCGATGTAAAAAATATCAGCACCCTTCGGAGCGTCGGGAACTCCGAGGGGTGGGACGCAGGGAAAATGTAACCAATCATTCCCTACGCCGCCCTCAACCTATTCACCGTTGCCGGTGTAAAACTTTTTCGCTCCGCATCGACCGGTGCCTCTGATCTGTATATGCAGAACGCATCCGCGTAACGACCATTGCAAAACACAATCAACTGGTCAAACGTCATCCAACAGCCCGACTCTGGCGAATCATACAAGTCCGCCCCACGATACCGGTCTCCATGCGAATTCGTCCAATGAACATACAACATACCATTCACCACAATGTAACCATCAAACAACGTTGCATGCATCCAGTTGCCGCCCAGCACCGCTACTCGCATACCGTTCTTGTCTGTCTTGCAACCACTCACTCGAACACTGTTGCCAATCGGTACTACCATTCCCGCACGAAGGCAAAGAACAATTTTCTCCGCAAGGGCTTTTCCCTTGCCCGGCAAACGACATGCCCCAAACTGATGCAACCTTGCCTCATCCGTTGCCGATTCAATTTTAGCAATCGTCTCCTTCGTCAATTGTGTACTGTACATTCCGACATGACTCACCGGATAATTGCCAAGTTGATTACCGCCCATCAGAACCTTCGACATCGACTGTCCACCGGACATCGACCAGTTCTTTGTCCGAACCCACATCGCCAACGGATTGATCAGTGTGAATTTGAACGCTCCCAGCATCATTTGATACAAGACCATTATCATGTGTCCTCCCGCCGCCGACCAGCCAGCACAGGAACCAAGTTGTCCCTGATTCGATTGCCAAAGCGGAATCTTCAGATGCTTGGCAATGACCCACCACAAGACGATCCAGCCTGCCGCCCGGATTTTGTCCATCTTGTCGGCTTCCGCTTGTGCGACGTGCTCAAAATCTCCCCACGCTACAATCGCAGGCTGGCCGGTCGGATCATACTTGCCGCACATGCCGTCGAACTCTTGAGATGAAAATACATCTTCGGACTCCGGTACATAGCCGTAGTTTTCCTCGGGAACGAATCCGTAATTGGTGTTGAGTCTGCTCATTGTTTCAATCCTTTCGCAATTTGCCGGAGGTTGTTTGCATAGATTACCGCGTCCGGCGAAGCGGCAGTCTGTAATATCTTTCCGATGTTTTCTGCCCACTGTCCGCTTGTGGGTTGTTGGGCGATGACTCCTCTGATGTATTCGTCGACATGCTGTCGCTCGGTTCCTCTATCAAGTTCTCCGGCGGCGAGGTCAAAAGAGGCGGCAAGGGACTGACGCTCGGAAAAGGGACGGCAGCCCCTCCTACGGCTGCTTGATGCTCAAGTATTGTTGATTGTTGGTTCGCTATCGGTTTTGTTTGTATTGCAATATACGCAAACTGTCCGCAAACAATCATTACGAGAATAATCGGAATGATGTAAGACTTGCACCGGTTCCACCATTGCAGGAGTACCGATGGTTTCTGTTTTGCCTCCAACAGTTGACGAACCATCTCCGTAAGTTGAGTATTCTGTAAACGCAACTCTGCAATTTCAGTATCTGGTTGTGTAGTAGGTGTTGTCATAATTTTTTAGTAACCGATGTCTCGATTTTGTCGAGTCGATTATGAATGCGTTCTAGTTATTCTCGGAGCGTTTTGTAAAACGTCTCACGTTCCTCTCGGCAGTCAGTGACGATTTTTATCATCTCTTCCCGATGGGCAGTATCTTTCTCCTTAATGTATGCAAACAGAGCGGGTATAGCCCAGCGTAACGCGGCTAAAACGGCAATGGCAATGATTGTCATTGCCCCAACTTCTCTGATTATTCCAACACTTGATTCTATGTCCATTGTTGTCCTTCCATTTCGCAAGGGGTGATTTTGTGGGCGGTGCAAGCCATCCGCACTTCGCTTTCGGTCATTGTTCCGGCAACGCGGAGTCGGTCGATGACTCTGCCGAGCCGCCAACGTCTTTCACGTTCCGGGGTTACCGAAATGTTTCCGATACTGTCTGCTGTCGGTGCAGGTGGAACGGTCTTTGTAAAGAACTCTCCGATGGCTTGCAGTGCAACTTGCACCTTATCGCTTCCGGCAGCGTCCATAATCTTTTCAAGCACTGGCTGGAGTTGCCGCCAGTGCATAAATATCATCCACAATACTGATACTGTTTTCATGTTGTTTCTCCTGACAAGTAAAATTATGGGTGTACCATTTATTTCATGATACACTACATTAGCATATCGGTAAGACGTTGTTTCCAGTTATCCGCAAGATTCGGCACCATCACGCACATGCCGTGTGGGTGATCCATCGGCAAAGCATCTTTCGGATAATGTTTTCCGTCCATCGCCAAGCACGTCGGACAAGCCCTGCTGCCATTCGCCACCCAGATGTAATCAACGATCAGGTCATTGTCTTTGGCAATTTGATTTAATTCTTCTTCAACCTGTTCATCGGTCAACGCCCGCCACTTTTGCATGTATGCTTTTTTCGACATCGTTTTTGCCTCGACATTCTGTAAGTCAACCTGCATTTCGTCGATTTCGTCCTCCGGCAACGGATGGTTTTGCACGACCTTGACTTCGTATTCTATCGGCGTGAGCGGCTTCGCAGTGTACTTGGTAATGCAATTCGGATAGACGTACGAGCCGTCAATAATGACTTCCATCAACCGGCGTATCTGCGGTGCCCAAACCTTCATTTTTTCCTTGCACCGCACAATGAGCGGCCAGTAGATCGCCTTCAGACTCTTGCCTGACGTGATTGTCCCCCGCATCGTTTCAATCGAAACGTTCGGCATGTCAACCTGCTCGTAGGCAGAGGTTTTGATTCTGTCCAACGTTGTTTTCAATGCGTCGGAGTAGTTCATACTGTTTTCCAATGTGCCGATCATCGCATGCCCCCGGTCTTGATTCTGGTCTTCGTGTAAATCCCAGTAGGCACCCGGTCGGTTCGGTAAATTCTTTGTCGAATTTTCATTCATATTGACGGTGTACCGGATGGGGTTCATGTTAAAACGCCCGGAATCAGTATCCGCATTGGAAAGTTTGGAATACAAACTCTCAAAATCCTCCAATAATTCGATTTCGCTCTCGCCATCCCGGTCGCCGGTCAATCCGTCGTTCAGGAAAACCGCCACAGGAATCACCGACAGAGCCGTCAACTGTTTCTCGAGGATGGTTTCCTTCAACTGTCCCGAACCGGTGTAAATCGCCTCCTCGACGAAGACTCCGCCCTCTTCAAGAGTGTACTTCTTTTTATAGACTTCCGTTTCCTCTGTCCGGGGAGAATACTTGATCGTCTTGAAATAGACGAACGTCGTGATCATGTTGGCATTGCAAGAATCTGTTTGATAGATAAACTGTGTCGAAGGAATGAAGGAAAGCGTTACGCCGGTCTCTTCATTAAAATTCACAATCCCCGCCACCCGCTTGCCGATAAAACAATCTTTCGCGGCTTTGATGAGAATCTCTTCAAAGTTGTTTTCGTCAAGGATTGCCCGGACAAGATTGTTAATGCCCTGAATGGCTTCTTGATCCTCTTCCGTGAGTGTGCCGATATTCCCGCCCGGTTCGATAACAATATCCGGCGGCTCGGCAAAGAGGAATCGGGCTTGTTTGTTGATCAGAGTGGCGGCAATTTTATACTTCAACTCGGTGGGGATATATTTGCCTTCCGTGTTTTCAAGATTAAAGGACGCACCCTCTTTGTAAATCTTGTAGTACCGCTGTATTTGCAGATTGTCCGCTAAAAAATCCGCCGTGCTGACGAATCCTTCTTCATCTATCAGTGTCAATGGAATCGTTGATGTTTTTATTGTTTCGCTCATCGTTAGTTTTTGGACGAGTTAAATTGTCTTTCCTTCACGTCCCCGACACTGACCATGTCAAGGGCGTACCAAATTGCCGAAAAGGTATGCGGGTCGATGGTAAACTGGTCATAGATTGCGTTCCCCCGGCTATCCTTCTTGTACGTCAAGTCCTTCAATTCCCGAATGGTGTTTTTGCAATTCGGATGAACGATAATCCGATGGAACCGTTTTATCTTTCTAGTGTTCGATAGCCGGGAACCTGCAAACTTATTACGGCATCCCCGGATCAAAAAGCCCTGTTGCCGATAGTAACTGATTGCTTTCGGGTCTTCGTTATCTGCGACTATCATTTTATTATACCCCTGTTTATTTAATCTGCTAATCTTGTTTTTCAACGCCTGCATTTCCGGTTGATTGCAGAACACGTCATCTGTAACACGATTCATGTAAATCTCGTCATAGATGTACAAAATCTTGTTTTTTATGTCCACACACATGGAAACCACCGCGTTATAAGACTCTTCAAAACTGAAGTCGAAACCGAAATAGTGATTTTCGTCTCCGCACTGCCTTACACATTCGTCAAACTTCGTGCGGCCATCGGCTATTTCAAACTGCGGGAGTACCCGCGTTCCCGTCGCTCCGAACCGCCCCCACCGGGCAACGGTGTAAAGCGGTATATCATACTTTTTCATGTTATTGAGGGTTTTGATATACTCGTTGGGAAGGAACGGATTATCGTCCGGTGTCGAATGGTGATAGTATGTCCCATCGACAATCATTTCCTTTTTGGCATACAGTTTTTCCTCATCTAAAATCGTTGTTTCAATGCCGGTGTCGTCAAGCCGCGTGAAAAAGTGATTGTAAATCCAGTTCTCTTTGCCGACCGGATTGCAAGAAAGAATAAAGTGCAATGAATGTTCCGGGTGCCGGACACGTCCGAGTATTTCCTTGTAGGCGGCATATTTTACCTCGGATGCTTCTTCAATCCAAACAAGAGAAACACCGTTGATAGATTTTATCTTTTCCGGCTTGTCCATTCCTTTGAAAATAATTTGACTTCCGTTCGGAAACGTAAAGGACAGAGGACTTTTCAGAGCAAGGACACGCAAGGCGGCTCTCGGACTATGCTTTTTCGGCCTTCTGAATGCGGCGGAGTCGCTTGTCAGGAGTCCCATCGAATCGAGTATTTCGGCAATCAGGTTGTAGCAACTGTCGTGAATGGTATCGAACACTTCACGTATGACCAATGCCCGGCGTTTCTCTTGCAAGAGTTTCAGAATGATTTTGAAGGCGACTTGATAGGATTTACCGCTGCCGTATCCGCCGATGAGCAGGTATTGCTTGTAGTCCCAATCGAAAATGAAATTTTCAAATGCCGGGGCGACCTCTTTTACGATTCTATTCGTTGCCATCTTCTTCTATTTCCAAACCTTCCAATAGATGTTGTGATTCGGTATTCCTTCCTGTTCTCGTGATGGTGATATTGATAGACTTGCTTTCATCTTGGAAAACATCATTGTCAGGATTCTTTTTCCATCTATCACGCTGTCTATTATAAAGCCACACGGTACAGGCCAGTACACTGGGAACGTGTTCGCGCTCGATCACTTCTTTATGCGTTTCGGTCAAGATGCCCAATTTATAGACTTGCACAACTTTGACTTTCCTTGTTTTCGCTCCGAGTGCAGAGCGTAACAATGCCGACTCGACACACTCATCAACGACTTCCTTTCCTTTGCGTATGGCATCATCTATTTCGGGATGTTGTCGCCGGTATTTTTGCAACGTTATTTCAGAGATTCCCATCTTTTCGGCGATTTCTCTGTTGGTGTATAAATCCCTCGCCCATAAAGTCAACATTTCTAGTTGTTCTTCTTTAAGCCAGTGTTCCAAATTGTCTGTTGCCGTATTTTTGGTTATAGCCTTATTTTTCATGTTTGCCTTGTTATTATAATCGCTTCATCCGGTTTCAATATCAGTTCTTGCATGGCCTTCGCTTCCTATATTCTTCCGGCATATAGAGCCGCTTGATTTCATGTTCGTAGGAGCCCTTACAGTGATTACGGTTGCCTTCACTGTCCTTATGCCAAAAGAACAGCCAATCAATGTACCATTCCAACCGCCACTGCCGCCGGTGCGCCCGAGCCGATAATGTCTCGTCCGCCCAGCCGCCGAGCAAAGCATTCATCAGTTGATCAATCGCTATCAGTATCTGCATCTTCTTCCTCCACTGCCTCATCGGGCGGATATTCTTTCACTATTTCGAAACCGGTATTACAGACAAAATGCACAACCAGTTCGACACCGTCGCCGGCCTCTTCGCGGAACCGATCCGGTATTACCGGCGGTGTTGCATCAAACGGCGTCGATACCGTTTTCACCAGTTCCTCCGGTAACACACCGGCCTTTTCCATTTGGTCGATGGCCGACATCACGGCCATATAAACTGCCGCGAACTCTTCCGGTGTTAAGAGACGTTCCATGCCCAGCATCAAAAACGAGTATTGCATCGCAGAATCAACTGCAATCGGCATGCCT
>Ga0099364_10015338_pt1 | contig 10106 bp, 5 predicted proteins | sample TergutTh196P3_FD_73070 | JGI IMG/M metagenome (GOLD analysis project Ga0099364, IMG submission 73070) | Microcerotermes parvus P3 segment gut microbial communities from Pointe-Noire, Republic of the Congo - Th196 P3 | ecosystem: Host-associated > Arthropoda: Insects > Digestive system > Gut ...
CTGGCTTTGGAAACGCTACTGATACGAATCGCCGATCCGCGAATAAAATAGTCCATTATGCCGATCCGCCTGTTATTTTTCGTGCCGTTATTATTTTGCGCAACGATTTTTGCGCAGGACACCGCCGTTCAGTCGGAAGCCGCGAGGTTTGCAAAGGAGGCAGAGTTCCTGCGGAAACAAGAACGTTACGAAGCCGCCGTCGAAAAAGCGGAGACCGCCGCTGCGCTTGATCCGAAAAACGTGCAATATGCAAAGGAACTCGCCAACTCGCTTGTTCTTAAGGCCACCGTTACCATGCATCCAATGCTGGTTCGTGCGAGTTTCACCGCGCCAAACAGTTATCCGAAAGTCGAAAGAAACGGAATGGATGCCGCTCTGCAATTGGCCCGGCAAGCACTCGACGTCATCCATTCGATTCCCGACGCCTATATTGGCAGCATCATTAGCGGCCAATTGTTTGAAGATTTGACGACACTCCGCAGCCATTTCGTTGCGATTGCGAAAATCCAGCATCCCGACTTGAAAGGCGAAGTCGACCGCTTCAACCGCAATGTGCTCGAACATTGGAAACAGAGTTATGATTCTGTTTCAAAAAACGTCAAGGACGAAAAAAACTTTGAAAAATTCTGTTTTTTCACTTATTGGCTGCCATGTGTCCGCCATCAACCGGAATCGGATGCGGCGGTAATGTACGAAAAGATGATTGCTGATCTCGTCCGGTTTTCCAAACGTTGGCCGGACAACGCCAGGGCCTACTATGCGGCACGGGAACTCTGCTCCGAATTCGCCGCATTTGCCGCCGCTTACCGAACTTCGGGATATACAAATTCTATTGTTGACGCTTCGCTTGAACGCTCATACAAAACGATGGAATCCGCTTCCATTCCTGTCTTTTCGATCAACGGCTGGATCGCAAGAAATAAAATCAATGCACAAATCGGACCGCACAAAGGCGACAAAGAGGCAACGCAACGTCGTTTCAAGAACCTGAAAGCCAAACTGGAATCTTTACCGAATAATCTGCAAATTTACGATTACTCGATTCTTTACGATGAAGCCGCTGTACTTGTACATTACGGCGATAAAAACGAAAGCATCCGAAGTGCCGTCGAAATACTTGAAACGGCAAATACTCGAAACGAGTTCGCACGCAGACTCACGGCAACAACCCATTTTCTGTTTGCGACGGACAAAAAGTCTTTAGATCATTTTAAGGACGAGTTGCCGCGACTGGCGATGATGTTTGACAAGCAGGTCGAACTGGCGGCTAATTTCGGCGAGGAAGAGCAAAAAGACATTAAGATGCGTCTGGCGTTTCGGAACCTTTTCGCAACGGCAAGTGAAACGGCACGTCCCTGGCTCCGTGAAATACCGATTGTGGCCGATCCACATCGTTATTATCGACGAGTCTTGGTCCATGACGATAAACTGTACGTTTTCTTTGAGGAAATTGATTTTGACGAGTATGGGCGGCAAATAGGCTCTCAGCGAATACGCGTCGACGAATTCGACCTAAAATTATACACGTACAAAAAAGGAAAACCGTTTCCGTGCGTTCTGCGGGGCGGTTCATCGCATTCACCGGCAACGCTCCGCTACGATGCCGCCTGTGCCGATAACCATAACGTTTATTATGGTGCCTACGGCGGCGGAGTCGTTGTGTTTCCCCACGGCGATTCGACGCCCTGGACATTGACCGTTGAAGACGGACTGCCGAGTGACTTCGTTCAGGCTGTCGAAATTTTGAACGGAAAACTCTATGTCGGACTCGGTGAGGAAAAGAAAGCAAGTTGGTTGATCGTCATTGATGTGAAGACGCGGCAATGGGACATCCTCGCATCGAGCAACGCAAAGGAGGGGAAATTCCCATTTTACAATCTTTCTCCGGCACCGCGATTCGGTCTTTTCGTTACAGATTCCAAGCGGAACCGATTACTGCTTGCCGTCGAGCCGAACGATCACAAAAATCTCGGCGGCCTTTGGACGATCAACGGCGAAACCGGCGAGATTGATCGAACCTATCCGTTTCCGTTTGCCCATATCATGCACGGTCACATTCTTTCCGACGGCGACCGGATGTTACTCAACGTCGGCGGCAGTTGGCCCGGCACTTTCATGATTGACCTTGCATCCTCAAATCCACAAGCCGGGGCGGTCGAGTTGTTGACTACGACCTGTAAAGAGTATCGAGAAACGGAAAACTGGAAATTATTGACCGCAAAAATTCCCGCTTATGGGGTACAGCAAGGAACCATTTGGAAGGGATACCTTTGGGGAGTCCTGTACTGCATGGACCCAAAGGATCAGCAAAAATTCAGCGCAGAATGGCAATGGGCACGAGTTTCAGTCGATGGCAAAACCGATTTCGAGTTGCTCCGTCCCATTGAAAGACCACCTGAAGCCGCGAAGTATCCATGGACGCCGGACATCGTCTGTCTCCCGATGCCGAACGGCAAAGGCCTGATCGTCGGTAACTACCAGTATTTATCGCTATTGTTATTTGAACCATAAGCGGCGATTACCGCAATGATCGCTTCCCGCGACATCAATAGAAATCATGCCGATCCGCCTATTATTTTTCGTGCCGTTATTATTTTGCGTAACGATTTTTGCACAGGACGCCGCTCGTGAGCGGGAGGCCGAACGGTTTCACCGCGAAGCACTCTTGCTCCACGGACAGCGTTCCTACGAACTTGCGCTCGAAATGGCCGAAACAGCGTTCGCCTTGGAACCGGAAAACCAAAAATATAAGGAAACCCTCGTCCGATGTCTCAACGACCGGGCACGCTCCCTGCTCATCAACCGGATCGACGTGTTCGGTTATACCAAGGACAAAATGATCGCAACTCCGGAAGGAGCGGCAAAGTCGGTCGTCCTGATGAACCGGGCTTTCGATCTCATCGAGAAGGATTCCCGATTCTTCGAATTCGCCAGATATGGACCCTTGGTCTCATTTCCGGGACGTTATTTCTATCTGCTTTCTGCCATCGATGCGGATATTTACCCCGAATGGGAAGCTGATACGGACAAATTCAAGAACCGAATTTTCACGGATTGGATGGATTACCGTTATTCGGAATACGCCAAACAGGTCGTTGACAAAAGATCGTTTCTCAACTGGCGGAGCTGCGGAATTCCACCGCAATATCTGATTGATTATGCCCCCCCGGAAATCACCGCTTCCGCTTTCGAAACGTATTATCGTGACGTTTTCACTTTCCAAAAAAAATATGAGGCAGAGTTGTCGAACTCCGAGAAACGCCCATGGGGACACTTTGCGTTTCTGCCGTTCGCCGAACAACAATTGATGGGACCGGAAACAGAAGAAAACCGTCCCGCTCGGCAAATCATCGAAAGGACGATGAAATCATTTTCCGAACAAGGTTCGGTTTACCACGACGTGTTCGCTTGGTTGGTGTTACGAAAAAAACACGGCGGCGATATTGTATGCCCGGAACCGATTATGGACGAGGACGGGCGTTCCCGTTACCCGCCGGGAGTCTATGAGGCGTATCAAAAAGCCGTCGATGATGCCATTGCCGCCGATGAAGAAGAATTTCGGAACAAAATCAACTCCATTCCGCCGAAAACATTATTGGACGAATATGTTGACTTATATCTTGCTCTGATTGAATTGCCCCGGTCGCCTCCCTATAACAAAGCTTCGATCGATGTGAATCGAATGCTCGACATTTTCGAGTTCGCATTGGATCGCGGCGACATCGTCTATGAGCCGATCAAGCAGATCGTTCAATTTGGATTACCGTTGAACTCGGAAACAAAGCAACGAACAGCCGACGCCTGCAAACGGGCAATCGACGATATTGATACCGGGATCGCATCCGTTGCCGACAACGATAATGTTCGTGAAAACCTGCGGATTGACTATGAAGTGTGCATGGCCGCTCTTGAACCTCCGTCCGGCCATGCACCGTGGAAAGAGGAAACTGTCCTCTTTACAGAAAAACAAGCCTATCGTCCTTATGGCGACGACGGGCCTCTCTATGTCCATGATTATTACGGCCCTTTCTGTTTGAGCGGCGAAACGCTTTGTGTGTTGAATCGGCGTAAAAACCTTTATGAGAACCTGCGGGACGGCAAACAAACGACGATCCGACCGGTTTTGGTCGATTTGAACACGCTCCAAAAAACGGAATTGGCACCTTGGATACATTCGGAAGACCGGCGCAGATCTTACGATTTGTTTCATTCCGATTGGCAGCAATTATTTTGTGGTGAGCGGTACGTTTGTCTCGCAACAAACGGTTGCGGAATCGTCGTGTTTCCCCGCAATGGAGACGAGCCGTTCGTCATCGATCAGGACTCCGACTTACCGGACAATTATGTACAGGGACTCGGCATTCTCGGCAGCACGTTGTACGCCGGCGTCGGCAACAGAGGTTCGGCGACGTGGCTCGTCGGAATCGACTTGCCGTCACGGAAAGTCGAAATCCTTGCATCCAGCCGTGGCCGAAGCGGAAAGGCACCGTTCTTCGATCTGCCGGAAGGACCGCAATACCGCAATTTTCTGTACGATTCCAAACGGAATCGGCTCCTCTTTGAGGTTTGGATGAAAAACAAGCACCCCAAACAAGGACTTTGGACGGTCGATGGAAAGAACGGCGAGTTCGTTTGCCTGACGGATCGAAGCGAAGTGCTTTGTACCGCCAACAACAAGAACATGGACAGAGGCGAAATTCTTGCGGACGGTGACACGTATCTTTCCGGACGTGCGAATCGGCATTTTTTAACCGATCTGCGTGATGGAACCGTCCGGGAACTCGACGTTCGTTTCCAACAATGTACCATTCAAGGCGGCTGGATTTGGGGATTCATGCAAACCCAGACCGGCGGTGATTATTCTTTCGGTAGAACCAAAATCGACCAACTGTCCGACTTCGAACAATTGGCTTTTCCCCAATTGCGGTCATTCAACCCGGCCATCCTCGCAACCCCGGACGGCAAAGGATTGATCCTCAATGGCGACAGCAAAATTATATTGATACGTTTGTGAACGAAATATTGAAACGAAAACCCACAACACCACAAAAACAATGACAAACTCCTACCCTTTCCTGAAATCCTACGACGAATTGCAATCCGAACTCGACCGGCTCGAATTGACGATTCCACTGAGTGACGATGTTTCCGTTCTCGGCAAACCGCTGACTTTCGGTAACACAATCGCCTCCGGTTGGAAGAAATCGTTTACGTTACCGAATCGCTTCGTCGTTCAACCGATGGAAGGCTTCGATTCCGGTCCCGACGGCGAACCGACGGAACTCGGTTTCCGACGTTACGAACGCTTTGCGGCGGGCGGTGCCGGACTCATTTGGTTCGAAGCCGTTGCCATACTTCCCGAAGCGCGGACCAATGCGCAACAGTTTTGGATCAATGAAAAGAGCGTCAATACCTTTGCCGCCCTGGAGGAACGGGCAAGGTCTTTTGCCCGAAAGTCGCACGGACATGAAATCGTAACGGTAATCCAGTTGACACATTCCGGGCGTTACAGTAAACCGGAGCGAGGTGTTCGGAAGCCGGTCATTGCGCAACACCACGGCGTTCTGGACGCAGCGCACAATATTCCGGCGGATTATCCGCTCATCACAGACGACGAACTGGACCGATTGCAGGATGCCCATGTTGCGGCGGCGAAACTCGCGGCGAAATGCGGTTTCGACGGCATCGACATCAAATCCAGTCACGGATATTTACTCAACGAACTGCTCGGTGCCCGCACACGGCCCGGCAAGTACGGGGGCTCGTTTGAAAACCGTACACGATTCCTCCGCGAAACAATCGCCCGGATTCGAGACGAAGTTCCCTCCGTTTTTGTTACACTAAGGCTTAACGTCTACGACGCGGTGAAGTATCCGTGGGGATTCGGTGTCGATGAAAACGATTACAAAAAATGGGATCTGACCGAATCGAAACAACTTGTCGCCATGTTGAAGGAAATCGGTATACCGCTGCTTAACCTTACGATTGGCAATCCGTACTTTAATCCGCATTATAATAGGCCGTATGCCAAGGCGCTTCGCGGTGCCGCCCCTTGCGATGAGAACCCGCTGATCGGCGTTGCGAGATTTTTGAATATCGTGCGAGAAATGCAGGCGTCTCAACCCGACTTGCCGATGATCGGCGCAGGCACGGCGTGGTTGCGGCATTTAGTGCCGAGGGTGGCGGCTGGTGTCGTGCAAAGCGGTTGGATGTCGCTCTTCGGTCAAGGCCGCGGAAGTTTTGCGTATCCCGATTCGCCGCAGGACATTCTGTCAACCGGCGAAATGGACCCCAAGAAGGTTTGCTTCGCGTGTAGCGGTTGCACTGAACTAATGCGACAAGAAGAACCGACCGGTTGCGTTCTGCGCGATCGGGATTATTATCGGCTGTAATATTTTGCAAGTTTTGCGTCTTGTAACACTGCAAGAGGAAGGAAAGAAGGAAATCGTTGACGGTGTTCCGTCCCGAAAACCGTTGGTTCAGAGTCCGAGCCGGATAGATTACTTTACCAATTCGGCGGCCTTTTGGAAATCGTTTGCGGCGAGTTCCTCTTGACCGAGTAGTCGTTGGACCTCGGCACGGTTCTTGTAGGCGGCGACGTTGCCGGCATCCAGTTCGATGACACGGTTGAACGCCACAAGGCTTTCCTCCAAGCGTTTCAGGATTCGCAAGATAATGGCGCGACTGAAATGAACGGACGCCGAAGTTGCGTTGAACTTGATGGCAGTGTCATGGTCGGCGAGAGCCTCCTCCACACGACCGAGTTTCAAGTGAGTGACACCGAGATGATACCACGCTTCCCAATTGTCGGCTTGGAGGCGGATCGCCTCTTGGAAATCGGTCAGTCCACGTTCCTTGTCTCCCGAAGCAACATAAGCCTGTCCTCGCCGTACCCGGTACAAGGCATCGTTCGGTGTCAGACGGATCGCCTCGCTGAAGTCCTCAATCGCCTTTTGGTAATGCTTCATTCGGAGGAAAATGTGTCCGCGCCCGGTGTAAGACTTGGCGTTGTTCGGAGCAACTTTTATTGCCTCGGTGTAATCGGCAATCGCTCCTTCGTTGTCGTTGATTTTGAACTTGACCGTTGCACGGTTCAGAAACATCTTGGCATCGCGCGGATTGAGTTCCTCGACTTTGGCGTAATCAATGAGGGCATCGTCATATTTTTCAAGCATATCATAAGCATTGCCTCGGTTGCCGTAAGCCTTGGCGTGCTTGGGATTGCACTCAATGGCTCTGGAAAATTCCACGATGGCCTGCTCGGGACGGTGCCCGACGAGATGGATGAGTCCCAAGGCGACGTAAGGGTCCGCGTCGTGAGGGTTTTCGAGAATCGCCCGCTCGAAATCGATGGTCGCCTCGTTAATCCGACCGATGGCAAAAAAAACGTTTCCTCGATTATAATACGCCTCGGCATAGGTTGGTTTGACTGTAATCGCCGTTGTGTACTCGACGATGGCCCTGTCGTGGTTGAGCATCTTTTGGTAAACGCAACCTCGATTGAAATACACCGCCGGTTCGTTCGGTGCGATCACGAGAATCTTATTGAATGTCTCCAAGGCTTGTACGTAATCCTTGCGGCCAACATGAGCGTTGCCAAGACAGAAATACGCTTCGATACTTGTCGGATGATCCCGCAGAATGCGAGTAAAGAGGTCCGCCGCCGCGTCGAATTCCTTGCGGCTCATCAGGAGCATCCCCTCTTTAATTAGTTGCTGTTCGGAAAAGGTGAAGCTCATCGAAGGCTTAACCGCGTCGGTTTCCAACGCGCTCAGTGAAAAAGAACGTCCATCATTCTATCCTGATTGGTCCCGGTTCACAAGCGCTCGGAAGAAAAATCGAGCAGAATAACACTCGAACTGTAAATGTTTGATGTCTTTACAGCCGCAGAGATACCGCGAAACGGCATTGATCGGACATTTTGAAGAAAGAGAGGCGACTGAGTCGCGCGCAGCACTCCACACAAAGAGTAGGCAATTTTCTCCGAAAATTGCATCCGTTCCGGAGAAAATCGCCTACCAACCAAATGGCGGACGAACTGTACGGTTGCCGAACAGTAATGCCTTTCAGCTAGGTCCCCGGTTTCTGTGTCCCGCAGGGGCATAGCGGCAAAGACACTACTCCTCAATCGGGGATTCTTCGGCGACTTCCTTTTCTACATTTTCAGCCGCTTTCTTGCCCTCTTCGACACCCTTTTCGAAGGCTTCCTTTACCTTGGCTTCATACTCGGCCTGGCGTTTGGCTTCTTCCTCAGCACGTTGTTTTTGGCGTTCTTCCCGGTTCTTTTGCCGGGCTTCCTCCTCCGCCTTGCGTTTGGCTTCGTCTTCGTCTTGTCTGGCCTTCAGTTCTTTGATTTTTTCGGCGGTCCGCTTTTCCTGTTCTTCCTGTTCTTTTTTCGCTTTTTCAGCTTCGGCCTTCGCTTGATCGGCTTCGGCCTTGGCCTTTTCGGCCTCGGCTTTTGCTTGCTTGGCGTTCGCTATCGCCTGATCAGCTTCCGCCTTCGTTTTTTCGGCCTCGGTCTTAAGTTTATCATTGGCCGCTTTCAGTGCCTCGAGTTCAAGCTGGATTTTTTCCAACTCCGCTTTTTTCGCGGCGAGATCTTCGATTTGTGCCGCCAGTTCGGCGTTTCTTTGGCGGACTGCCTCGAATTGAGCGTCAGCCTCTGCCTGTTGCTCGGCGGCCTCCGCCTTTGCATGGATGGCGAGCCGCATTTGCTGTTTCGCCGATTTCATCGCCGGGGTCTCGATTCCGAGTAAGCCGAGAACGCCACGTTGCTTCACGTACTGTGCCTCGGCGGTCGTGCTCCAGGTAGACCAGAAAACCAAAACGACAAGGAGGATAACCGATTTTTTCATTTTTTCGACTCCTGACTATTTGAGGAATTTTCGCTTGACCGTTGGAACTCTGTCCGATGCACAACACGTGCAAAGTGTATTGTACGAGATAAAATAACAAAGTCAAGTGCTTTTTGCAACATTGGCAAAACAGCGAACCTGCGTAGAATATCGGTTTTTTCCCGTCAAAAAAAGAGAAAATTGGGGCCTTTAGTGGATAATGTCGTTTTTTCCGGTTAGAAAGAGATGTTTGGAATAATTGTCAAAAGTTTCGACTTGCGGAATCTCTAATTCGATGTACAATGAATGGCTCGGAGTGAGAACTGTTTCCACATTAATGATTAACGCAGAAGAAAAATGCCTTACGAACGCTTCACCGACCGGGCCAGAAAGGTCATGCAACTCGCAAACCAGGAAGCTCAACGGTTTAATCACGAATACATTGGAACCGAGCACATTCTTCTTGGTCTCATCAAGGAGGGGAGCGGAGTGGCCGCGAACGTCCTGAAAAATCTCGATGTCGACTTGCGTAAGATTCGCCACGAAGTCGAAAAAATGGTCCGTAGCGGCCCTGATTTAGTGACGATGGGCCGTTTGCCGCAGACGCCGAAAGCCAAGAAAGTCGTCGAATATTCTATGGAAGAGGCGAGAAATCTCAACCATAACTATGTGGGAACGGAACACATATTGCTCGGCCTACTCCGGGAACAGGAAGGCGTTGCCGCCCAAGTTCTTATGAATCTCGGCCTACAGCTCGACGAGGTGCGTCGAGAGGTGCTGAATCTTCTGGGACACAACATCGACCCAATGATTGATGAAAGGGACTTGATCACGATCGGTGCCCCTCCGGAAGATGGTGAAAGTTCCCAAAAGGGCGGCAAGTCAAAGACGCCGGCACTGGATAGCTTTGGACGCGACCTGACGGAGCTTGCCCGACAAAAGAAATTGGATCCCGTCATCGGTCGAGAGAACGAAATCGAACGTACAATGCAAATCCTGAGCCGTCGGACGAAGAACAATCCGGTGCTCCTTGGTGAAGCGGGCGTCGGCAAAACGGCCATCGCCGAAGGTTTCGCCCAAATGGTCGTCGATGGTCGGGTGCCGGAACTGCTCCTGGGGCATCGGATCGTCGCGCTCGACCTCGCAATGATGGTGGCCGGAACAAAATATCGGGGGCAGTTCGAAGAACGGATCAAGGCCCTAATGAACGAAATTCGGCGATCACGTAGGATTATCCTTTTTATCGACGAGCTACACACACTTGTCGGAGCC
>Ga0099364_10015339_pt1 | contig 10106 bp, 5 predicted proteins | sample TergutTh196P3_FD_73070 | JGI IMG/M metagenome (GOLD analysis project Ga0099364, IMG submission 73070) | Microcerotermes parvus P3 segment gut microbial communities from Pointe-Noire, Republic of the Congo - Th196 P3 | ecosystem: Host-associated > Arthropoda: Insects > Digestive system > Gut ...
CATAGTATACATTATTGGCATTACCGGAAGTTGATATACCACATAATATATCACCTGGCTTACCATATACATGGCATTGCTGGGCATAAACCAGGGCAGGATCAACATCGTTGGCAAAGGCTGTAAAAAGAGCATTGTGAACGGTTAAAGAAATTGCAGGGATTCCCCCCTGGAGTTTTTCTGCCAGGAGAGTGCCGGATTCCACATCCAGTTCTTTAAGCTTTAAAGCCAGTTCTTTATCAATGGGCCGTTTTTTACAAAACGATTTAAGTAATTCTCCGCAGATATGATCCGCATCCGCGGCGCTACCGCCATTACCGCAAAGGAGGATCTTTTTTTCATCCCTGGCTGCACAAACCAGCATTTCTCCGGCAATGGCAATACTGTTTATACAGGAATTTAATTCAGGATAAGGCTCCAGGAGCCGTCCGAAAATATATGGTATATCTATGTTCACAATTTTACCCTGAAAGTAACAATCTCAAATGGACGGAAATCCCGTTTTATAATTCCATTTTTTTTGTAGGCTCCTAAAGGTTCTTCCATTAAGTTTGCTTCTGTCCATCCGGATAAAGGCACATGGAAATCAATTTTCAATTTTGCTCTGCCTCCATGCATTTCGTGGAAACGCATAATTATATCACTGCCGTCCTCACTCTTTTTAATTGCATCTAGTGCAATACCATTTGAAGTTAATTTAAACAGTTCCCCATTAAAAGCTGCAACTCCGGGAACGGCTCCAAGCGGAACATTGAGATCCCAGGCCAGGGGAATAAGATCCGATTCATGCCAGGATTCTGAGTGGACATAAAGGGAGTATGTAAATTCCTGCAGGCCCCGATCGGCTTCAGTATCAGGCCGTTCTGCGGATTTAAGCAGGGAAAGACGCATAACCCCTTCTTTGATATCATAGCCGTATTTACAATCGTTCATCAGGGAAACACCAAAACCTGTTTCTGAATAATCTGCCCATTGGTGGCCCACTACTTCAAATTGAGCTTCGTCCCAGCTGGTGCTGCGGCTGGTGTTTCTTTCCAGGCTGCCGTATTGGATATCGTAACGTGCGTTGACAGAACGAATATCTACAGGGAAAGAAACCTTTAATAACTTGCTCCTTTCCTGCCAATCCACTTTAGTTTTAAAATCAATACGCTTATGCACAGTGTAAAGGATCATGTCCTGGGTAATTTTTGTTTTATTATAAGTTCTTAAAAACCGGATTCTTGTAAAAAGGGGACCTGTTTCTTCTACTTTAACTGAAACTAAATTATTTATAATTTCACGCTTAAGATCAATGGTAGCCTCTATTTCCCAGGCATCATGGTTCCTTGGCCGATCTTCAAAAATCTGCAGCTCATTTCCAGAGCCTTTCAGAACTTCTCGCTTCGTCTGTTTATCCCAAATAGAAATCAAAGCACCGTTAGTATCCCACTTAATTTTATAAAAAGGTGTATCTACTCCGTTCTTTTTATGTATAAATTTATTTTTCCGCCCCGGTACTGCTTCCGCCGCATTCTTGGCATCAATCAGTTTTAAAACAACCGTTCCTAAAGAGTTTATAGATGGAATATAAACATACGCTGCCTTTTCTCCATCAAAATCAGAAACCTGGCTAAGGAGCGCACCTTTATCGTCACTCCACACTTTCCCTTTTTCCATAACAGGCAGTTTAACAAGGCCTCCTCTTTTCCAGCCTGTACTGTTAATAATCGAGAAACTAGCCTTTTCTTTTGAAGTCAAATTATCCAGGGCTTTATCCAGTGCATTTTGCCCTAAATCCCAGGCCTTCTTATAATCCTGCTTTGTATCTTCGTATACTTCGCCAATACTGGAGCCGGGAATAATATCGTGAAACTGGGCTTTAAGGATGAGTTTCCAGCCTTCGCATATATTACTCTGGGTCCTGGCATCCCAGGTTTTTGTTTTTAAAGCTGCAAGAGATTGGAAAATTTCTGCGTCCCGGTAAAGTAATTCCAGTTTGCGATTCATTTTCTTAGTATAGGCTTGAGAAGTATAAGTCCCCCGGTGAAACTCCAGGTACAGCTCCCTGTCAAAGTTATGGAGAGCCGCAGAGTAATTAGCTTTATTGCTTTTTGATTTTGCATTTCCGGATTTCCTGTCCATAAGAACTTTTTTATGAAGCCGTGCAAGATATTCGTCGACTCTTTCAGTTTTTATTTGCGGAAGGCCGGGGATCTGCTTTAAAGCCCGTAAATTTTCAAGCATATCCCGGGTAACGCCGCCTCCGCCATCGCCAAAACCGTAGCAAAAAAGCAAATCCTGGTTCAAGGCCTTGTCCTTATAATTAGACCAGATACCTCTTACGGTTTTTGGAACAATTTGGCCGTTGTATGTGTAAAACCGGGCGTTTCCCGTATCCGGGGTGGTGATAAAATGGGTTAAAATCTGGCTGCCGTCCATACCTGTCCAGATAAAGGTATCGTGGGGCATACGATTAATTTCACTCCAGCTAATCTTGGTGGTGATAAAAGTGTCAATGCCGGATTTTTTCAATATCTGAGGCAACGCCCAGTTATAACCGAATACATCGGGAAGCCAGAGGAAAGTGTTATCCACGCCGAATTCCCTTTTGAAAAAACCTTTCCCGTAAAGGATCTGCCGTACTAAAGATTCACCGGAAGGGATATTACAATCCGCTTCTGTCCACATGGAACCTGATGCTTCCCAGCGCCCCTGGGAAACGCACTTTGTTATATGTTTAAAAATTTCAGGGTATTCTTCTTTAATAGATTCATAAAGCTGGGCCTGGGTTTGAATAAAAATATACTCAGGATAACGTTCCATCAAACGCAGCACTGTAGAAAATGAACGTTCCCCTTTTTCTTTGGTATGTTTATAACGCCAAAGCCAGGCTAAATCAATATGAGTATGGCCGATGAAAGAAACTGAAACATCCCTTTTTTGGTTCAAAGCCTTAAAGCCTTTACGGAAACAGTCTAAAGTTTTTCTTACAGAGTTAATAAAGCCTTCTGAACCAGGGTTGGTAAAATCAATAAGTTTATATCCCTCGATAAGAAGATTTTGTAATTGGCTTTTATAAGGATCATTTTCGTCCAAATCCATAATAGTTAAAATTAAGTTTTTTAAAAGAAAGTAAAGTTCATCTATAGATGGTTCCAAAATGCAGAAAAAAGCTTGATTTATTTTATGATCCATAATGCGCTTTGGGCCGCCTCCTTCAAGGCCGCTCCAAAGCCGGAAATCAAAACTAATTTGCTTTCCCGCCGGGGCAGAAAAGAAAACTTCTTTGTGATTAGAATCAACTCCCTGATAAGGAACACGGTTTAAGAAAAGCAAAGCTTCAAAGCCCGAATTATAACCACCGCCGGTGGTGCCAAAGTCAAATACACCTAAAATATTTTTTTCCCCTAAATCCCTGGACTTCCACTCTTTTGGAAGCTGGAATTCGGTATGTAGCCAGAGATAACGATCCCGGCCGCTCCAAAAATCCCCCACTGCCATTTTTTTTGATGATTTATTGGGAGCCAGAAAGCCCGGGTAATTAAAATCAGGATCTTCTTCAGTAACTTCGAATTCTTTAACATAAATTTTATGTGTATAACGAAGCTGCTCCAGAACCCTTACCTCATGGCCGATTTTTTCGAGAATAAAATCCTTAAACATGAATGCCTCCAAGTATTATGTAATTAAAACTCAAGTATATTTACTTCAGTAATGGTTTTATTATTGTCAGTGATCTTAATGGTTTTTAACTCATAAGGATTGAAACTAAAATTACCTGTAACACCAAGCCAGGTAAAATCAATTTCTGCTTCTGTGTTCTTACCTCCAGCCTCCACTGCTCTTATAATCCAGCCATCATCGTCTTCTGAACGTTTAATCGTTGAAATTAAGACAGAAGATTTATTTACTATCTTACAGTAACTCTGTTCCACAGGAAGCTGGCCTTGATGGGGAGATTCAATTACATAAATTGCCTTTTGATTTAATTCCAAGGCATGGCGGCTAAGTACATCATTTCCGGCTCCTTCTGCAAAAGGCCTAAGCTGGATATGGAATTCCGCTTCCCCTTGGTCCACATAACGATGGGCAATATCCGGTCTGGGATGCTGGTTTTCGTGATGAGCATATACAGGGCTACGTAATAAAGTAAGATCCAGAGTTCTACCTTCTGCACTGGCAGAGTAGATCCCGTCATTAATAATAGCCAGTGATGGAGCATCGCCAAGCCTTACCCAACGCTGGATGGGCCATTCGGTACCATCGGCGGCACGTTCTATAGCACCATAAGGAATTTCTGTATAAATTGTTTTATTTTCAAAGGCTGAACCAATTCGCATTTTTAAAAGCCTGTGTTTTTCATTCCATAAAACTCTCATTTTTATATCCAAGGTTCCTAAAACACCGTTTAATATAAATCGGATTATCACAGTACTGTCAAAGAGTTTATAAACAACTTCGTATTCGGTGGAAACTTCCCCCTGGGAAATTAATGTGTATGATTCCAGAGCCATTTTCCGCCTTGCACCGCCGTAAGTAGAAAGTGCGTGGGTCCAGGTATCAGATTCATCGTCAACAATTATTGGCCCTACTCCAGTTGAACTTAAAAACTCTTTATTTGTTTTAGTATTCCGTAGAGAAACAAGAAATCCATTTTCCCTGTCTATAACTGCTTCCCAGTCACCGGAAATAATTTTATTGGATACCGTCCTTGTATATTGATTGGCAATGTATGAACCAACGTCAAGTCTGTTTCCAAAATTAACGAGCTTTAAGCTGGTATATCCCAAAGGCGGAAGTGTTACGTTTAAACGCATGGCATGGGAAAAAAAGTTAGTAGTAACGGCATTGGAGGGAATAATATCAAAGGGAATTTTATTATTATCTGAATCGCAATTTACGCCAGCGGTGTAAACCGCGTCAGCAACGCCAATGACTTCAATAGCCTGCTTTGTTTCCCAGGGGTTTGGATTAAAAATTACCAGGGTAGAGCCATCTTTAAAAGTATTGATTTGTGCGCTTAAACGCTGGAAGAGCAAAGCCCTCATTTGATTTACAGTTTCGTGAACCCAGCCATAAGCGGCAAGGATCTTGGGATACGCTTCCGGAACAGAGCAGCCGCCCAGGGAGTCATGGAACTGGTTGGTTAAAACTTTTTTCCATCCCTCATTGATAGCTGTAACATAAGTTGTATCACCAATGACGGCCAGCATTTTTTCTGCAAAGAGCAATAGCTGTTCTGCGTCATTATTCGCCCTCTTTACTTTACTTAAGACGCTATAACAGCCAATGGCATGGTATTGAAGTTCATCTTTTAATACCGGAATATCAGCAATACTTGAAACTTGGTTAAAATACTTCCCTGGATCACTATACGCAATTTCTTCTTCGCGGGATTTTAACTCATCAATAGTTTTTAAATTCTGTATTGTGGGACCTCCGCCATGATTCCCCACACCGTAAAAACACATAAGGGGGGTCCCTTCTTTTTCAGCTATCTGGGTATGATAGGCGATTTTTTCCTTTAACTTTTCACCCCAGTCGCCGCCGGAATTATAACTTACCATGAGCCTGGAAGCTAAAACCCTGGAACCGTCTATCCCCTCCCATTGAAAAAGACCGGACGGCAAAGTTTTTTCATGGGACATGGGCCGCATGAAAACATAGCTATTTAAACTGCATTTTTTTAATATTTGGGGAAGATTGCCGTTATGGCCAAAGGAATCAATATTATAACCTGACTCCGCCATAAGACCGAATTTTTCTTTAAAATAGCGTTGGCCGTAAAGGCCCTGCCGGGCATAAGATTCCCCTGAAGGTGCATTACAATCCGGTTCGAGCCACCAGCCCCCGGCAATATACCAACGTCCTTTTTTAACCGCTTCCTTTATCTGTTTAAAAAGCCCAGGATCCGTTTCTTCCACCAGCTTATAATAGTAAGCACAAGCAGAAGTAAAAATAAATTCCTCGTGTTCATTAATCCTGTCCAGAGCGGAGGCAAAGGTTGAACGGATCTCCTGTAAACCTTCTTCCCAGGGCCAGAGCCAAAAAATGTCTATATGGGCATTTCCAATAAGATGAATTTTAGTGTTCATGAAGGGAGTGTATTAGAGTTTCACTAATTTGTCGAGGGTGGGTTCCTGGCTTTTAATGCTTTTTCAAGTGATTTTTTATCTACCCCATCAGCCTCAAGGTAATTGGCAAAGTTCTCCAATCCTTTTTTAACAGCATCTTTTAGTTCAGTATCATTTTTATTAATTGAATTTTCCCACCATAAGTTTTTAACTATAAGAGCTTTACCTTTTTCATATTTAAAGAGTTCAATTCTTGCAATTAAGTTATTGCGGTATAATAAGGGTAAAACATAGTAACCATATTTTCGTTTGTTCTGGGGTGCATAAACCTCCCAGGAATATTCAAAATTAAAAATTCTTTTTACCAATAACCTATCCCAAAGCATATTATCTAAAGGAGCCAAAAGTCTTACAAACCCATCATAATTATTCTGATCGCCTAATACAGATATATCTTTTTTACAAATATAAAGCACTTCATCTAATCCTGATATTTTTATTGGGGCTATTAACTTCTTTTCTTCCAGAATTCCTAGAGTTTTTTTTCTAAGGCCGGAATCAGATAAATAAAAGCCCAGCCAACCGCTTCCATTCCGGAGCCAGTATGCGCCCAAGCTCCTTATTCGCCGCAGAAAGTACCATTCAAAAAAATCGTCTTCCGTAGAGAAAGGGTCATCCTTATTTAAAAGTGATTCCGGAATCAGATTTTCGATAAAATCATATATTTTTTGAGCATTGCTTTTTTTATATATTCCCAGTTTCCCCGCTGTATAAAGATAGTCCAGCGCAGCTCCGGAAACTTGACGGTGCCCCCAACGGTTTTTTTGAATGGCTCCCAGTTTAAGATCCCTGGCACTTGAAGGCCCGCGGGTTTTTAGTTCTTCCATTATTTGAGGGAAATAAGATAAAACCTCTTCCTGTCCACGATGCTTTAGAGTTCTTAAAGCTGTTTCTTCCCGTACCTTTCTTATCCGATGGAAATTAGACCAGTCACGGGTAAGGTAAATCGACATCTCCTTATCCCATTCATCTAAAAGAACGCGATCTTTATAAAGGAGCTCATCCAAAAGCTTCCCAGTATAATTTTTAATGCGGGACTGTAAAACAAGATCCGGATTACGGCCCACCACATTTAAAGGATCGTATTGAATACTTCCAATACGCTGCAGTAGTTTCCTTATTCCTTCTTTTCCTGAAAGGCGTTCATAATTATCAAGAAAATGATAACGAACTAAAAAAGATCGAAAATCTTCTATTGAAAGGGTATGCATCAATTTTTTTCTGTCAATTCATCCCAGCTTGCAAAAACCTGCCTGACATTTTCCGGTTTGGCCCCGGCGCCGAATTCGCATTGGGCTATGCAGCCGCCATTCTGCCAGAGATGCCTGTGAACCTTTGTTACTGCATCGATAATATCACCGGGATTAGGAGAAGGGAGAAGATGCTGGCGGTCAATTTCTCCCCAAAAAGTGATTTTCCCCTTAAAGGGCATAAGGTTTTCAATGCCCATGCAGAAAATTTGAGAATTAAAGGCATCAAGGCCCAATTCTATTAGATGAGGATAAATAGCCAGAGTATGACCATCAGAATGCATGAACATTTTTTTACCATTGCTATGGGCAATATTTATATAATCCTTGTAAAGAGGTTTGAAGATCTCCACCCAGGTATCAGGATGAATTAGAAGACCCCGCTGGGTTCCCCAGTCATCCATCATGTTCAAGGCGTCAATATCGGTTTTTGCCCACTTTTCAAATAACTCGCAGTAAAAAGCATGCATTTTATCAATGAATTTAAAGAGCCCCGGTGGACGCAAAGCAAGGTCTAATAAAAGCAGTTCTGAGCTCCGGATGAACTGAAGCTGCTCAAAAGGACGGGGGCAGCAGCCGGATAAAATAAACTTATCAGAGTTTTTGCAAAACCGGTTTACTTCATCAATATCAAAACTAAGCCATTCTGTGGGAATATGAATCCTGCTTGTATCATCCCAGTTTTCATCATCCGCTGAAACTATGGGTTCTTTGACTTCGCCATGAACACCCCGCTGGATATTTGTAAAGCGGCAGCCCCAGGCATCAACAGAATCACCAATTTCAAAAGGACTGCCCTGGGCTATTCCTTTTTCCTTTAGAGTGAAGGCAGGGCCAACAATATCAGCGGGATAATCTCTTACTATAGCCTGATATTCTTCAGGGTAGGTATTTTGCGCCCAGGGTAGAGCCCATAGCTGCCGAGGTGCCCGATTGGAATTGTTCTCGAATTCCAGGGTTTTAAAAGTGAGCTCTCTTGAAGTCATGGAAATTCCTTAATCATCAATAGCACTGTAGACTGTTTGTACAAAACCTCGCTGGAGAGGGCCGTTTATATCGGACACAAGCTGAATAAAGAAAAGGGCTGTCAAATCCTCTGCCGGATCAACTAAGTAATAAGTACCCATATAACCGTCCCAGGCCCATTCACCCACCGAGCCATTGAGTCCTGCTCTGGCGGTATCAACCATTGTGCGGACTCCCAGGCCGTAACCGTAACCGCACATATGGGGGAAAAAAGAAGGGTTCAATATGGAGAAATCGCAGTGATTGGCTCTGATAAGTTCAATGGTCTTTCTGGAAAGGATGCGTTCATTCCCCAGTTTACCATTATTGAGGAGCATCCGGGCAAAGAGGGCACAATCAGCCATAGTGGAACAAAGGCCGCCGCCGCCTGATTCAAAAGCCGGAGGCTTAGGGGATGCCTGATCATTATCATCGTTAATTTCTTTAAGTCCCTTGGAACTAAGGTTATAAGCTTTTACAAGGCGGTTTTGTTTTTCCTTGGGAACATAAAACGCCGTATCTTTAAGGCCCAGAGGTTTAAAAATATTTTCTGCAAAATATTCACCTAAGGTCTTGCCGGAGATAACTTCGATCAAGCGGCCCAAAACATCATGGGAAAATCCGTAAAGCCATTGATCACCGGGATGGAAGCAGAGCGGTGCTTTAGCTACTTCATCAACCATACGAGCTGCATTCCAGGCTTTACCTCTTTTAGAATCAGAGTGAGACTTTTTATAAGCATCGGACATTAACCGGGAAGTATAGGAATTATCCCCGGGATAGGGGATCCCTGAGGTCATGGTAAAAAGATGCTCAAAGGTAATGGGACGCTTTGCCGGAACTAAATTAACAAGGCCTCTCTCATCAGATTCTGCTACTTTGACATCCTTAAAAGCAGGCAAAAAATCTGCAATGGGCTGGTGCAGTCTGAATAGAGCTTTTTCATATAAGGTCATAGCTGCTGCAATGGTAAAAGTTTTAGTCATGGACCATATACGGTAAATTCCATCATTTTTTAAAGGTGCTTTTTGCTCCCGATCCCGCATACCGAAACTGGAACAATAGGCTTCCTCTCCACGGCGGATTATCATTCCCGCTGCTCCGGCTACTTTTCCCTGGTCAACGATGCGTTGTAAATAGGCATCGACATTTTTTAGGCGTTTTGGACAAAGTCCGCTAGAATTGCTTCCTGTATTTTTCATGGTACTCTCCTATAATAATAGTGACAATTATAAACAATCATGTAATAATTGAATAGGCAGTAAACTTGAGGAGGACCATTTATTATGGGAAAAAAGAAAAAACAAAAAATTGGTTTTGTCGGAACCGGCGGTATCGCTCATGCTCATATGAGGCCTTATATGACTTTTGACGATGTGGAAATCGTCGGCGCTTGCGATATAGTACCAGGGAAGGCCCGGGAATTTCTTGACAAATATGGCCTAAAAAAGGCTCCCGATTTCAAGCATGTAAAGGACCTTGTAAAAAATGTGAAGATGGACGGTGCAAGCGTTTGCACTTACAATACCACCCATGCTGAATGTTCCATAGCCTTACTTGAAGCAGGGGTTCATGTTCTCTGCGAAAAACCTATGTCTTTTACTTTAGAAGAAGCTGTTGAAATGGTACGCGCTTCCCGAAAGGCAAAGAAGATGCTGACTATCGGCTTCCAGCCGCGTTATGATTATATGCGAAAAAAAGTAGATTCTATAATTCAATCCGGAGCATTAGGAAA